>Ga0306923_10004128_pt1 | contig 13852 bp, 14 predicted proteins | sample sta12Can44000108_FD_203841 | JGI IMG/M metagenome (GOLD analysis project Ga0306923, IMG submission 203841) | Lab enrichment of tropical soil microbial communities from Luquillo Experimental Forest, Puerto Rico - statanox.12C.anox.44.000.108 (v2)... | ecosystem: Environmental > Terrestrial >... | reverse complement strand
CTGCGCCTGCCGAAACAGCTGAACGATCCGGATTGGATCCAGAAGACGCTGTCGCCAATACTCGAAGCGCTGGTGGGAAGCGAAATCCAGCGCCATGCCCGCGGTCTGCTCAAGGACCAGACTACCGTCCCGCAGAACGAAATAGGGGCGATGGCGATGGCGCCCCAGGGCCTTGGTGTTGTCGGTGAAATCGTTACCGGTAAAGAATGCCAGCAGCACCAAATCGGGCCGGTACTTCAAACCCCGCTCTCGCAAGGTAAGATACTCTTGCGCCGTGCCATACCCGTTTACCGCGAGGCTGATCACCTCGATCCGCCGGCCGCTAAAGGCCGGGCATTCAGGCAATATCGACTCGAGCCGTTTCCAGTACACATCCTGGAGCGCGACCTCGACACCTTCGCTCATTGAATCGCCGAGCAGCAGGATGCGATAGGTTCCCGGTGGCTTGGCCAGCGGATGATCGACATCGCGATACCCTTCCTGGTTGATCGCGATGTAGTTGTCGACTTCGCCTGAGTACCAGCCGGTGACACCCCCGCGAGGACGCCACCCGACGAGAGGATCGAGCTTGTTCCATTGCGGATGGTCGTGGCCAACCCAGCGGAGCAGCGCCTCGGCAAGAAGCAGCGATAGCCCGAGGCTGACCAGTGTGACAATTACATTGACACGCCAGCCGGCCTTGCGTGGCCGCGCGGCGATCAGGTCGGACTTGACGGACAATCCCATAGCGACTTCGCTCTGTGGCGACAGTTCAGGGATTAACCCGTTTCGCACCGAGATTACCAGTGAAGTAAAAACGTCGATTACAGAAAGGCCGCACCACGAGGCGGCGCGGCCTCACAACCGGCTTAGAGCAGAACTAGCGCGACGCTTGCTGTTTCGCCAGGTCACGAAACTCGTCAAAGCCCTCGGTCGCGCGCTTGCGCAGCACGTCGGCGGCTTCGCTGCCGGCTTTCGTCGCCAACATCGTGATTTCGCGCCCATGATTGACGCTCTTTTCGAGCATCTGTTTGGCGTATTCGGTGTTCTTCGCGATCCGATCCTCAGGCGAGGCGGGCTGGGCGAGGTCGCGCAGCAAAGCCGAAACGTCCTCGACGGCTTGGCGGGTAATCTCAATCTGGCGCTTGGCGACTGCCTGCATGCCCTCGACGGCGAGCTGATTGGCTTGGCTCAGCGCCTCGATATTGCGGCGCTGGTACGCCATCAGAGCCTCGATGTCGAAGGGACGGAAACGGAAGTCGGCCATCATCTTGGTGACGTCGAAATCGAAAAAGCTGGGACGGGCTTCGGACATGAATACGGTTTCCGATTCTTGGGGGAGCTGGGTATTGTGCGATGCACAACGACCCCTATATCGGCTGGCCTTTCCCCAGCGTCAAGCAATTTTTTGCGCCGCAGCAATTCAGGCTCTAACGGAACCTCGAACCCCTTCCCTCTCCCCCCGATTGTAGGGTGGAGAGGGTCGTGAGTGCGGGTCTTTTGGCGTTGGCGAGCCTGCCTGCCGCGACTACCGCAACGGTGAGAAGGATGCCGGGATCAGCAGCTTGTTTTCTTGACGGACCGGCCGCACCCCGGCCTGTGGCGGCCACGCACCGCCGGGACGGCGCGATTCCTCGCGGACGCGGGTGCGCTCGCCCAGATCTTTGTAGGCCCAGATATGGACGAATTTGTTGAGCGCTCCGAGTTCGCTTGTCCAGCAGGCCGTCAACGGGGAGAACTTTTCGCGCGCCTCGATCGCCTTGGCCCACGCTTCCAGCACTTTCGGGATGTCGCCCGGCGCGTATGTGTAGGTGCGCATCTCGTACACGTTCCCGGTGCCGAAATTGCGGCTGCCCAGCGGCCTCATGAACGGCGCCGGGTTCATGATCTCGGCTTCCTGCGCGACGATCAGGTCCTGGCCGCCGGGGAGCGCGTTGCGCGCGGCGTCTTGCGCCATTGCCGTGCGCACTCTCGTACGATGTTGCAGGTCGTCATAGGGATAGACGTGCACGACCTGATTGAGCGGGCCGAACTCGGTGTGCCAGAAGGCCCCCAATTTGGAGTGTTTCTCCCGCAAGGGCAGGCGCTTTTCATAGCGCTCTTCGAATTCGGCCAAGGTCCCCGGGCGCAGGGTATAGGTGCGAACTTCATAGATCATCGGTACTTCCTCCAATCGGCTGGCGCGGCGAATTACTCGGCTGCTTCCTCTTTGGCCGGGGTCAGATCATAGCGCTGCATTGCAAAGCTGATCGCCTCGTTCCAGCCGCGGCTGCGGATGTCGATCTGTACCTCGTCGGGGCCCAGGTATTTCAAATTGACCGCATCGCCCATCGGGGTCCGCTCTGGTCTCTCCGATTTCGGGATTGGCACGGGCTTAAAATTCGCGGCTTCCAGTTCCTTTGCTGTTGCCTGCTCGTCGTCGACATAGAATCCGATGTGGTGAATACCGCGGATTTCTGAGGTTTGACCCGGCCCGAGCTTTGGAGCACCGGGCTCGCCATATTTCAGAATAGCGAAGTAGATATAACCGTCGCTGAGCCAGACACCTTTCTCGCCGGTATCGCCGGGCCGACGATAAAGCTCGGTCAGTCCGAAATGCTCCTTGTAGAATTCTGCGGTCTTTGCGGGATCGTCGGTGACGAGCGCGATATGCCTGATGCGAGCCATCTGCCATCCTCCCTCAATACGCGCGCCGGTCGAAAGCGCGGGTTTGCTGTGTAGGCTCACGCCAATCGCATCGTCAAGAGAAGCCTCGGCCGGCGATCTGCTATAAGCGTCGTGTTCGCATCGGCAGCGGGAGGAGAATGATGGAAAAGCGGCGGAGCATCGACGTGGCAGGGGCGAAGCACGTCAACCCGATCCCGAGCGCCAGCCGGCGCGGGCCTTTTCTGGTCTCTGGGGCGATTTCCGGCGCCGATCCAGAGACCGGCAAGGTCCCGGTCGACCTCGACGAGCAATGTCGGCTGATGTTCGAGAACGTCCGTCGCGTAATGGCCGCGGCCGGCGGCTCGCCGGATGACATCGTCAAGATGACGGTGTGGATAACCGACCGCTCTCTGCGCGAGATCATGAACCGGCACTGGGTCGCGATCTTTCCCGATCCGCATTCGCGGCCGGCTCGCCACACCCTAACCTCCAGCGACTTCACCCCGCCGATGCAAATCCAATGCGATCTGATGGCTGTACTAAGCGAGAGCTGAGGCCATGAAGATCGTCGATATTCGCACGACCCCCCTCTCCTACCGCTGCGACCCGCCCTATGGCAGCGCCGGCGGCATGCAGGCGCGCCGCGGCAGCCTCCTCGTTGAGATCGAGACCGACGAGCGCATCATCGGGATCGGAGAGGCCGGGGTCGGCGGCGGCGCCACTGCAGGTGTCATCGAAAAGCTGTTGCAGCCGATGCTGATCGGTGAGGATCCGCTCCTGATCGAAGGGCTCTGGCAGAAGATGTTCGCGCGCACCCGCCAGTACGGGCGGCGCGGCGTCGTCATGAATGCGATCAGCGGCATCGACATCGCACTCTGGGACATCGCGGGAAAAACCGCCAACCTGCCGGTCTACCGCTTGCTCGGCGCCTGCCGCGAGAGGGTCGAAGCCTATGCCAGCGGCGGCTTTTACCAGCAAGGAAAATCGGTTGACGATCTGGCCGGCGAGGCCGAGGGCTACCGCGCCCGTGGCTTTCAGGGCATGAAGATGAAGGTCGGGCGCAACCCGTCGACCCATCTGCGCCATCTGGTCGAGCATTCGCAGGTGTGCGAGGTCGAACCCGAGGAGGACATCGCAAGGGTAGCGGCGGTGCGCCAGGCGCTGGGGCCCAAGGCGAAGCTGATGGTGGACGTTAATTGCGCCTGGAGCCCGTCCTTCGCGATCGAAATGGGCCGAGCGTTCGAGCCCTATAAGCTTTATTGGATCGAGGAACCGGTCTCGACCGACGATATCGACGGCAGCGCACGGGTCGCCGAGGCGCTGGCCACGCCAATCGCCGGCTACGAGACCGAGATCGGGCTCTATGGCTTTCGCGAATTGATCACGCGGGGCGCGGTCGACATCGTACAGCCCGACCTCGCCTGGGCTGGCGGGTTCTCCGAATGCCGCCGTATCGCCGCCCTGGCGCACGCACACCATCTCACGGTCGCACCTCACTCCTTCGCCGGCGCCGTCTTGCTGGCAGCCTCGCTGCACTTTATCGCCTCGATCCCGAATGGGCTGGTGCTCGAATTCGACCAGAACCCGAATGGTCTGCGCGACGACTTGTTGAAGGAGCCGATCACGATCGAAAGCGACGGGTCGATTAGATTGCCGGAGCGACCCGGTCTCGGGATCGAGCTCGACCGCGCCGCGGTCGAGCGTTATCGCGGTCGATGACGGGCCGCAGGCTCTACACGATCGGTTACGAAAGAGCACTTCTCGGGGATGTTATCGCTGCTCTCAGCGCGGTCGGTGTCGCGACCGTCATCGACGTGCGCGACCGGCCGATATCGCGCCGGCCCGGCTTTTCGAAACGGCAGCTAGCCGCCGCGGTCGAGGAGGCCGGAATGCGCTATGTCCACCTGCAGGCGCTCGGCACGCCGCCGGAAGGCCGGCTCGCCAATCGTCGCCGCGAGTGGAACCGGTTTTGGGGGATCGTCGAAGAGAAACTCGCCCGCCCCGAAGCTGAACTCGCGCTGCAGAGGGCCACCGATCTCGCGCAAGCCGCCACGAGCTGCTTGCTGTGCTATGAATCCGACTGGCAGATCTGCCATCGTCGCCGGGTCGCCGAACGCCTTGTTAGACGCCACGGCTTTGTGGTGTCCCACCTGGTTTCGGTGCCGAACTGACGGGAGGATGAGATGAACAAAAACGCCTCGATTGTTATTCTGGCCCTCGCGACACTCCTGGGGACGAGCGGCGGCGTGCAAGCTCAGCAGGCCAACATGAGTTTTTTCGTGACCAGCGCCGGCTCCGGCAAAGGCGCGGATCTCGGAGGCTTGGCAGGCGCAGACCAGATCTGCCAAGGGCTCGCGCAAAGCGCAGGCGCCGGCAATCGTACTTGGCATGCCTATCTCAGCACGCAGGCGGCGGATGGCCAGGCGGCGGTCAATGCGCGCGACCGCATCGGCCGCGGGCCCTGGCAGAACGCCAAAGGAGTCGTGGTTGCAAAGGACGCCGACGAATTGCACGGCAATAATAATCTGACGAAGCAAACTGCGCTGACCGAGAAGGGCGACGTCGTCAATGGCCGCGGCGATACCCCGAACCGGCACGACGCTTTGACCGGAACGCAACCGGACGGCCGCGCCTTCCCGGCCGGCGAGGACAAGACCTGCCACAACTGGACGAGCAGTACTCAGGGCGCGGCGATGGTCGGGCATATCGACCGCCAGGGCTTGCGCGATGATGAGGCGTCGCACTCCTGGAAGTCTTCGCATCTGTCGCGCGGCCCTGACGGCGGCTGCAGCCAAGCCGACCTGCGCAGCACCGGCGGTGACGGGCTCTTCTACTGTTTCGCCGCCAACTAGGCGCGCGTCCATTCTCTTTCCGGCGTCGCGCGGCGCTGTTCCTTGATCGCGGCGCGACGCGCCTTAGCCTCCAGGCGCCGCTCCGTTGCGGCTACGCTGGGCTTGGTCGGCCGACGCCGGGTCGGGGGGACGGCAGCGCGCCGGATCAGCGCCACGAGCCGGTCGAGCGCGTCCTGACGATTGCGCTCCTGTGTACGGTAGCGCTGCGCGGTGATGACAATGACATCGTCGCGGGTCAGCTGGCGACCGGCCAGCCGTGCCAATCTTTCGCGCACGCCCTCAGGGAGTGAACGCGAGCGCGACAGGTCGAAGCGCAACTGCACGGCGCTCGACACCTTGTTGACATTCTGCCCGCCCGGCCCGGATGCTCGGATAAAGCTTTGCTCGACCTCGCTGTCGTCGAGGAACAGATGGCGGTTAATCGGGATCAACATAGCACTTCACGCTGGATAGCATGGTAGTGTAAGCGTGAGCGTCATTCCGGTCGGGTCGCATCGTCCCAGCCTGCCACCTCGGCGGTGTGCCCCTGTGATTTGTCAGGAGAGATTTGTCAGGAGCCAAGTATGCCTAATCTGAGTTTCGCCGCACCGACGACCGTCGACGAGGCCATCCGCGCGCTTGCCAACGCCCAAGGTTTAGCGAAACCGCTGGCCGGCGGCACCGATCTTTTGGTGCAGATGCGGTCCGGCCGGACACGGCCCGAAGTGATCGTCGACATCAAGAGGATTCCCGACCTGATCGGCATCCGGGAGACCGGCGACAGCTTTGTAATAGGTGCCGCTACGCCTGGTGTGATGCTCAGCGAGCACGAAGCTTTTTCCCGCGCGTGGCCGGGAATTGTCGAAGGCGTCGATCTCATTGGCTCGCAACAGATCCAGGGCCGTGCCTCGCTGGTTGGCAATCTGTGCAATGCTTCGCCCGCCGCCGACAGCGTCCCGGCGCTAATCGCCGCGCATGCGGTCGCGGTCATCGCCGGCCCCGACGGGAAGCGCGAGGCACCGGTCGAGGCGATCGTCACCGGGCCGGGCCAGACTTCGCTCAAGAAGGGCGAGTTCATTGTCGAGTTTCGGGTGCCAAAGCCAAAACCACGGCAATCGGACGCCTATCTCCGCTTCATTCCGCGCACCGAAATGGATATCGCGGTCGTCGGATGCGGTGTCAACGTGACCCTGGACGCGTCCGGTCTCTGCACCGATGCACGCGTCGTGCTCGGCGCCGTCGCTCCGACCCAGGTCATCGTCGACGAAGCCGCCCAGGCGTTAAAGGGCCATAGGCTCGACGACGACACGCTTTCCCGGCTCGATGCCGCCGCGCAGCGAGCCTGCAAACCGATCAACGACAAGCGCGGCACGATCGAATACCGAACCAAGGTCGCCGGCGTCCTCGCGAGACGGGCGGCCGCCATTGCATTTGAGCGCGCCGCCGGGCGCGTGGCGGGAGTCCACTAATGGCCAAGCAACACGTATCGACGATTATCAACGGCGAACCGGTTGAATATCTGTGCGAGCCGCAGCAAACGATGCTGGACGTTCTGCGCGACGAATTGAACCTGACAGGCAGCAAGGAAGGCTGCAGCTCGGGCGATTGCGGCGCCTGCACAATCATCTGTGACGGCAATATCGTCTGCTCGTGCCTGATGCTCGGGGCCGAGGCCGAAGGCCGCAAGATCACGACGATCGAAGGCATCGCCGAGGGCGAAAAGCTGCACCCAGTGCAGCAGAAATTTCTCGAGCACGCCGCATTGCAATGCGGCTTCTGCACCCCCGGTTTCATCGTCGCGGCGAAAGCGCTGCTCGACGAGAATTTGAATCCGACCGAGGAAGAGACCCGCTACTGGCTCGCCGGCAACCTGTGCCGCTGCACCGGTTATGACAAGATCATTCGGGCGGTGCTCGACGCGGCCGCGGAGATGCGCGCTGGGGCAGCGCGATGAGTTACCTCGACAAAGACGCCCTGAAGGTGGTCGGCACCCGGCCGATCCGTCCGGATGGCGTCGACAAGGTTATTGGACGCGCGAATTTCGGCGCCGACATGAAGATGCCTGACATGCTGTGGGGTAAGATCAAGCGCAGCCCACACGCGCATGCGCGGATTATCTCGATCAACACCGAAAAGGCGATGGCGTTACCGGGCGTCAAGGCGGTGACGACTCGCGCCGATTTCCCGGACATCCCGCCGGACAAGCGCACAATTGGCGCCATGCCCCACAATCTGTGGGACCTGTCGCGCAACTGCATGGCTAAAGGCAAGGCGCTCTACGAGGGGCACGCGGTGGCTGCGGTCGCCGCGACCTCGCAGGCGATCGCCGAGCAGGCGCTCGATCTGATCGAGGTCGAGTACGAGGTATTGCCGCATGTGATGGATGTCGAGGCGGCGATGGCGGACGATGCGCCGATACTGCACGACGATATCTTTACCGCGGGGGTCGAACCCAAGCCGGCCAAGCCGTCAAACGTCTCGAAAATGGTTCGCTTTGCCAAGGGCGACGTCGACGCCGGGTTCGCCCAAGCCGACATCGTCATCGAGCGGCGCTACACGACAAAACCGGTGCACCAGGCCTATATCGAGCCGCACGCCTGCGTCGTCTCGGTGGCGCCGGACGGGCAGACCACGATCTGGAGCTCGAGCCAAGGCCAGTTCATGGTCCGCGCCTACACCTCGCGGATCGCCGGCGCCGAGGATAATGCGAGCATCCGCGCGATCCCCGCCGAGATCGGCGGTGGCTTTGGCGGCAAGACGATCATCTATCTCGAACCGGTCGCCTATATGCTGTCGAGGAAGTCTGGCCGGCCGGTCAAGATCGTGATGAGCCGCGAAGAGGTGTTCCGGGCGACCGGGCCGACCTCAGGCGCCGTCGTCGAAGTCAAGATGGGCGCCAAAAAGGATGGCCGGATCACCGCCGCCAGGGCCGTGCTCAAATACCAGTCCGGGGCGTTTCAGGGTTCGCCGGTTCAGCAGGGCTGTATCTGCGGACTTGCGGTCTACGACCTGCCCAACGCCGAGGCGATCGGCTACGATGTTCTGAGCAATCGCCCCAAGGTTGCCGCCTATCGGGCCCCGGGCGCGCCGATCGGCTCGTTTGGGGTCGAGAGCTGCATCGACGAACTGGCCCGCGAGCTCCGCATCGACCCGCTCAGAATGCGCGAGATCAACGGCGCCAAAGACGGCACCAAGGCAACACACGGGCCGACCTGGAACAACATCGGCTACATGAAGACGGTCGAGGCCGCAAAAGCCCACCCGCAGATGAGCGTGCCGCTCGGGCCCAACCAGGGGCGCGGTATCGCCTCGGGCTACTGGCACAATGCCGGCGGTGAATCGAGTGCCGCGTGCCACGTCAACGAAGACGGCACGGTGACGGTCACCGAAGGACACCCCGATATCGGTGGGTCGCGCGCCTCGATGGCGATGATGGTGGCCGAGGTGCTCGGCATTCCATTCGAACGGGTCCGTCCGGTCGTTGGCGACACAACGGCGATCGGCTTCAGCGCCTCGACCGGCGGCAGCCGTGTCACTTTCGCAGGCGGTATGGCGGTGACCCAGGCGACCCAGAAGGTCGTCGAGGAACTCAAAAAGCGCGCCGCGATCATGTGGGACATCAGCCCCGAGGCGGTTGAGTGGCGGGACGGGAAAGCCTTCCCCGCGGGCGCCAACGCCGGAAGTTTCGAGCCGGTCGATCTGGCGGCGATCGCCGCCAAGGCGGCGCGCACCGGCGGCCCGATCAGCGCTGAGGTGCAGATCAACGCGCAGGGCCAGGCGCCGGGCTTTACGACCCATATCTGCGATGTCGAGGTCGACAAGGAGACCGGGCACGTCAAAATCCTGCGCTACACGGCGATCCAGGATGTCGGCCGCGCGATCCACCCGTCCTATGTCGAAGGTCAGATGCAGGGCGGCGTGGCGCAAGGGGTTGGCTGGGCATTGAGCGAGGAATACATCTACGACAAGGATGGCCGGCTCGAAAATCCGGGCTTCCTCGACTATCGCGTGCCGGTGGCCTCGGATATGCCGATGATCGACACGGTCCTGATCGAGGTGCCGAACCCGCGTCATCCGTTCGGCGCGCGCGGCTGCGGCGAGGTCCCGATCATCCCACCGATGGCGGCGGTCGCAAACGCGATCGCGGACGCCACCGGTATCCGGTTGCGCGACCTCCCGATGTCGCCACCGCGGCTGCGCGCCGCGCTCGACGCCACGGAGCCGATGCGCGCCGCGGCGGAATAAAGAGGTCGTTGCGAGGAGCGAAGCGACGAAGCAATCTCGATCCGCCGAGCAAAGGCATGCACGAGATCGCTTCGCCAACGCGCGCAATGACATAGCGAGATCCTGCCCGGCACTCGCCTAAGCCGGGGCGACGGTTATAGCGGGAGTACGGTTCACATGACATATATGCCGAAAGAATTGCAGAAGGTTGTCGGGACCCGTCCCATTCGCCCGGACGGGGTCGACAAGGTCACCGGGCGCGCCAATTTCGGGGCCGACATGGTGATGCCCGGCATGCTGTGGGGCAAGGTCAAGCGCAGCCCTCACGCCCATGCGCGGATCATGTCTATCAACATCGACAAGGCACTCAAATTGCCCGGCGTCAAAGCGATCGTCACGTCGGATGACTTTCCGCCGATCGCCTCCGAAGAAGCATTCGTCGGCGAAGGGCCGATGAATTTCCGCGACCTGTCGCGCAACTGCCTGGCGCGCGACAAGGTCCTCTATGACGGCCACGCCGTCGTCGCGGTGGCGGCAACTTCGCCGGCAATCGCGGAGGAAGCCTGCGAGCTGATCGAAGTCGAATACCACGTGCTGCCCTACGTCATCGACGTCGAAGAGGCGATGAAGCCTGATGCGCCCCTACTGCATGACGATCTGTTCACCCAGGGTGTCGATCCGAAGCCGAACCACCCCTCGAACATCGCCAAGGTGGTCGCCTTCGCGAAAGGGGACATCGACGCCGGTTTTCGCGACGCCGACGTCATCATCGAGCGACGCTACTCCAACGCGCCGGTGCACCAGGCCTATATCGAGCCGCATGCCTGCGTCGTCTCCGCCGCCGCCGACGGCCAGTGCACGATCTGGAGTTCGAGCCAGGGCCAGTTCATGGTGCGGGCCTATTGCGCTAAGCTCCTCGGCATCGACATCTCCAACATAAGGGCGATCCCGGCCGAGATCGGTGGCGGGTTCGGCGGCAAGACGCTCGTTTATCTCGAGCCGGTCGCCCTCGCGCTGGCGAAGAAAACCGGCCGACCAGTCAAGATGGTCATGAGCCGTGAGGAAGTCTTCCGCGGTACCGGTCCGGCGGCGGGCGCGGTCATCGAGGTCAAGCTCGGCGCCAAGAAGGACGGCCGGCTGACCGCCGGCGACGTCGTGCTCAAATATCAGGCCGGCGCCTTTCCAGGGTCCCCGGTGGGGCCCGGCTGCATGTGCGCCTTTGCGATGTACGACATCCCAAATGCCAAAGTTACCGGCTACGACGTCGTTTCAAATCGCCCGAAGGTTGCCGCCTACCGCGCGCCCGGCGCGCCGAATTCCTCTTATGGTGTCGAGAGCTGTCTCGACGAGTTGGCCGACCAGCTTGGGATCGACCCGCTCTCGTTGCGCGAGAAGAATGCGGCCAAGGACGGCGTCAAGGCGGTGCATGGGCCCACTTGGCAAAACATCGGTTACACGCAGACCGTCGAGGCCGCCAAGAACCACCCGCACCTGAAGGAAAAGCTCGGACCCAACCAGGGCCGCGGCATCGCTTCCGGCTTCTGGTTCAACATCGGCGGCGAGTCGAGCGCCGCGTGCCACATCAACGAGGATGGCACCGCCGTCGTCGTGTCGGGCAACCCGGATATTGGCGGCTCGCGTGCGTCGATCGCGATGATGGCGGCCGAGGTGCTCGGGATCCCCGTCGAGCGGGTCCGGCCGATCGTTGGCGACACGAGCTCGATCGGCTTTTCGTTCCTGACCGGCGGTAGCCGCGTCACCTTCGCGACGGGCATGGCGGCGACGCAAGCCGCCGAGAAGGTCGTCGAGGAATTGAAGAGGCGCGCCGCAATGATCTGGGACATCAGCCCGGACGCGGTCGAATGGAAGGACGGCAAGGCCTACCCCGCCGGCCCCAATGCCGGCAGTTTCGAGCCGCTGCCCTTGGCCGAGATCGCGCTCAAATCGGGACGCACCGGCGGGCCGATCAGTGCCGAGGTGTCGATCAACGCGCAGGGCGCCGGCGGCGGCTGGGCGACCCATATCTGCGATGTCGAGGTCGACAAGGAGACGGGGCAGGTCAAGATCCTGCGCTACACCGCGATCCAGGATGTCGGCCGCGCGATTCATCCGTCTTATGTCGAGGGCCAGATCCAGGGCGGCGTGACCCAGGGTGTCGGTTGGGCTTTGAATGAGGAATATATCTACGACAAGGACGGCCGACTTGAGAATCCTGGCTTCCTCGACTACCGCGTGCCGGTCGCCTCGGATCTGCCGATGATCGATGCGGTAATCATCGAAGTGCCGAACCCGCGCCATCCGTTCGGCGCCAAAGGCGTCGGCGAGGTGCCAATCGTGCCGCCGATGGCGGCGGTCGCCAACGCGATCGCTGACGCGATCGGCATCCGCATGCGCGATCTGCCGATGTCGCCGCCGCGGCTGCGCGCCGCGATCGACGCGCAGGAGCCGCTGCCCAAGGCAGCGGAGTAGTAGTGCCGCGCGTCCATTTCTCAGGCCAGGCTGCGCGGCGGTTCACCGCCGGGCAGACCGAGCTCGAGGTGGAGGCGAATAATTTCCGCCGGATGGTTCTGGAGCTCGACCGCCGCTTCCCCGGCCTCGGGCGTCAGATCGAGGAAAGCATGGCGGTCGCGATCGACGGCGAGATCTTCCAGGACGCCTATCTCGCCCAGCTCAACCCGGACAGCGAGATCTACCTGATCCCCAAAATCGGCGGCGGCTGATAAAGCGATGCCGCAGGTTCGCGAGCCGGAAACCGATGAACTCTTCGAGATGGCGAACTTGTTCCCGCGCACGACAGGGCTGCCGATGACAGTGTGGGTCAGCCCTCGGGGAAACGCGCGCCACGATCTCCGTGTCAAAGTCAACATGACCCACGGCAATCAGATGAGCGTCTCGAACACTGCCGTAGTAGGAGTTCGCCCCAGCCCGCACATCATAACGGGCCGGTTGTCACCACGTGATGAGCAGGCGGTCTTCGAATGGGCAGCGCTGAACACCGATGCCCTCATCGAATATTGGGAAGGCCGGATCGACACCATCCAGCTTGGCCAGGCTCTAAAGCGAGTTGCTTCGAGGAATCTGGGCGCCGCTTCGGAGCCGTAGGTGTTGGCAACGCTATAGCACTGCCTGACGACGATTATTCTTCCGGCACGCCGAGCTTGCGTAGGCCGGCAAAATAAACCGATTCGTATAATGCGCGGATCTTCGGCGGTCCCCAATAGCCGGTGACCTTCATGTCGGCGATCGTGGATACCCAGACTTTGCCGCTCAACTGATAGGTTTCCGCGAGCTCCCTGCTGCCGCGTTCGGTCTCGCCGTTGAGCGCATAGGCTGCGCCCAAAAACGAATAAGCCAGCGGGAAAGTAGGAATCGCGCTTCGACCCTTTTCCAGCCAGGGGATCGCTTCTTGAATGCGCGATTGCAGCAAATACACCTGTCCGATCCGATGATACCAATAGCCGATCTGCGGATCGCGGGGACTGAGGCGGATCGCTTGCTCGTGCAAGTTGATCGCTTCGTCTAGGGATCCGACCCAGAACTTGCACCAGCCGAGACCCGCAAGAGCGTCGACCCAGCTATGGTTGAACGCGAGCGCCTCTTGATATTCCGGGATGCACTGCTCGTTGCGCCGGGTCGCGCGCAACACCTGGCCGTAGGCATAATGGGCGATTGGGCTCCGCGGCAATACCGTCAGAACCTCGCGCACTAACGCCTCTGCCTGCGCAAAGTCCTCCTTCGCTGTGTCGGTCATGCGGTCGAGCGCGCGAGCGGCGAGGATGCTCGCCAAGAGGCTCTTGGCCTCAGCTGAGGCCGGCTCGAGTGACAATGCGCCCTGGAACCAGCCAACAGCTTCGGCATAGTTCTCCCGCGTCGGGGATTTGTAGGACGCGGCACGCCCCCGCAAAATGTAATCCATTGCGTCGGGACGCTCGACCGGTCGGGAAGCCTCCGCGCCGACCAGTTCAAGGTGCAAGGTGAGTGCGATTCGGCCGGTTATCTCGTTCTGCACGGCGAATGGATCGCTCGTCTCGCTGTCGAACCGCTCCGCCCACAGATGCGCGCCGGATTCGGCATCGACCAGCTGGGCGTTTACTCGGGTCTGATTCCCCGAACGTCGCACGCTGCCCTCCAGCACATAGCGCACCCCGAGCTGGGCGGCCGATCTGCTTCGC
>Ga0306923_10004126_pt1 | contig 13855 bp, 21 predicted proteins | sample sta12Can44000108_FD_203841 | JGI IMG/M metagenome (GOLD analysis project Ga0306923, IMG submission 203841) | Lab enrichment of tropical soil microbial communities from Luquillo Experimental Forest, Puerto Rico - statanox.12C.anox.44.000.108 (v2)... | ecosystem: Environmental > Terrestrial >... | reverse complement strand
TCGGCCGCGAGCAACGCGCCGGCGCGCTCCAGGGCGGCGCGTGCGCCGATGATGGCCTCACGAACGCGCGGCGGGCAGAGTTGACTGGTTTCCACGGTGGTGGCGGCTTCGGGCCAGGGCAGCGGGTGGTGGAACGTGTCGTCCGCCGGCCTTTGCCGCTATCATACCGCCGGTTTTTTCAGCGAGTGGAGCGCCGGACCACGCATGACGGGGCGCAGCAGGTGGGCCAACATCCAGCGGCGTGCCCAGGCAGCCACGCGCTGCCGGCGCGTGCGCGAGGAGCCCTGCGAGGGCCTGGAAAAGGTCCAGTACGAGGGCTACGGGCCCGGTGGGGCGGCGGTGATGGTGGAGTGCATCACCGCGGACCGTAAGCGTATGGGTGCGGACGTGCGGCGCGCCTTCGTGCAGCACGGCGGCCAGCTCGGCGCAGACGGCTCGGTGAGCTACCTGTTCAACACGGTCGGGCTGCTTACCTATCCGCCGGGGACCGACGAGGAGCGTCTCATGCAGGTGGCGCTCGAGGCCGGTGCGGAGGATGTGGTGCCCAACGCCGACACTTCGGTGGAGGTGCTGGCCGATCCGCTGGAGTTCGCCACGGTGCGCGCGGTGCTCACGCACCGGGGATTCACCCCGGCGACGGCCGAAGTCACGCGACGTGCTGCCACTTCGCTCGAGCTCAGGGGCGAAGAGGCGCAGGCAATGGTCGAGCTGCTCGAGACGCTCGAAGGAATGGAGGACGTACGGGACGTGTACTCGAATGTCGAGATATCGGAAGAAGTCCTGTCTATCGGCTAGTCCACCACCTTGCTCTCTAACGCGCGCCCTTGTGACCGAATGACCGTCAAGCCTGACGGAATTACTCGAGCCACTGCTGGGCTCGAGCTTTGGATGCGACTCCACGGCGAAACTCTGCGGCGTCAACTGAGAATTCGAGTCGCACGAGCTCCGCTCAGCTGATGGTCTTACTCGCGACATTCGACGGCGCGCTCTGCGTCCCATTGCTCGCAGTTGCGGCAATCTCGAAGTACCACGTTCCTGCGGCCAATCCGGTGATGGTGTGGCTGGTCACTGCCGGATCGGTGATCGTGACGGACTGCGTGAGCGCCGTGGGGCTGGTGCCGTAGCGGATCGTATAGCCCGAGAGGTCCGTAAGCGCCGTGCCATTGGTGTTCAAGGTTGGCACAGTCCAGCTGAGATTGGCGTTGCCCGGGGGAGGCGGCGCAGCCGTCACCGCGATGGAGAAAGCGGGCAATGCCGCCGACGAAGACCCGTCACTGACGCTGATCACGATAGCGGAGTACGTCCCCACATCCGTCGCTGCCGGTGTACCACTCAACTGACCTGTGGCGATGCTGAAGATCGCCCACGCGGGCTTGTTCGTAATCGAGAATGAGAGGCTATTGGCGGACGGATCAGTCGTCGTAGGCGTGAAGGAATACGCCTTCCCCGCGGTCACGCTCGCAGGCGGTGTGCCGGAGATGGTTGGCGGCGGGGCGGAAACGCTGACCGTCACCGACTGCGTCGCGTTGCCGCCGGGTCCACTGCAGCTGAGTGCATAGGTCGTCGTGATACTCAGCGCCCCTGTGCTCGCACTACCGTTCGTGGGCTCACTCCCCGACCAGCCCCCGGATGCCGTGCAGCTGTTCGCGTTGCTGGAAGACCAGCGCAGTGTCGCAGACCCACCACTGCTGACGGCGGTCGGAGTTGCGCTCAGGCTCACCGAGGGTGCCGGGGTGGACACGCTGACCGTCACTGACTGGGTCGCGCTGCCGCCGGGTCCGCTGCAGGCGAGCGTGTAGGTCGTGGTTACACTCACGGCGCCCGTGCTGGCACTGCCGCTCGTCGGCTCGTTTCCTGACCAACCGCCAGAGGCGGCGCAGCTCGACGAGTTCGTCGAAGTCCAGCTCAACATCGCAGACCCGGCACTGCTGACGTTGGCGGGTGTCGCGCTCAGGCTCACTGTCGGCGCGACCACTGCAGCGTTTACCGCGATCGCAAACGCCGACAACGACGCGGATGTGCTGCCGTCACTTACGCTGATCACGATACCGGAAGTACTGCCGACGTCCGCGGCCGTAGGTGTTCCACTCAGCTGTCCGGTCGCAGTGTTGAAGCTTGCCCAGGGCGGCTGGTTGGTGATCGAGAACGTTAAGGTGCTTCCCGACGGATCAGTCGTGGTCGGCGTAAAGGAATATGCCGTGCCCACCGTGATGCTGGTGTCGGGCGAGCCGGAAATTGTCGGTCCGGGAATTGTCGGTCCGGAGACTCCGGCGGCCACCGTGATCGCAAACGCGCGCAGCGAAGCACTCGCCACGCCGTCCGTCGCGCTGATCACGATGCCCTGAGAAGTCCCAACGTCGGCCACTGCGGGGGTGCCGCTGAGCTGTCCCGTCGCAATGTTGAAGTTCGCCCACGAGGGCCTGTTCGTAATGGAGAAGGTCAGGCCGTTGCCCGCCGGATCGCTTGCCGTCGGCGTAAACGAATAGCCCGTCCCAACCGTCGCATTCGTACCCGGCGAACCCGATATCAGCGGGCCGGAGACCACCACGATGGTAGATGCAGGCAGCGATGCGCTCGCCACTCCGTCGCTGACACTTATAACGATTCCGGAATAGCTCCCCACATCCGCGGTCGCCGGAGTGCCCCGCAGCTCCCCTGTCGAGGAATTGAAATTCGCCCACCCCGGCTTGCCCACGATGCTGAATGTCAGTGGGCGGCCAGAGCTGGCGGAAGCCGTCGGAGTGAACGAGTAGGCCTTGCCCACTTCCGTTCCGCCGCCCGGCGTTCCGGAAATGACCGGCGCGGAGGCGACCGTGATGGAGAACGCGGGCAGCGAGGCGCTCGATGCGCCGTCTGCCACGCTGATCACGATGCGCGTGTAAGTGCCGACATTGGCGGCAGTCGGCGTGCCGGAAAGCTGACCGGTGCTGCTATCGAAGTTCGCCCACGCGGGCTGGCCGACGATCGAGAATGTGAGAGTCCCGCCGGCAGCATCCGTGGCGCTCGGATGGAATGAGTAGCTCTGACCGACTGCGACCGCCGTCGCGGGGGTGCCGGAGATGACCGGGGGCGGCGGTGGCGCGGCGTTCGCCACCGTGATTGAGAACGCAGGCAGCGATGCGCTCGACGATCCGTCACTGGCGCTGATCACGATACCTGGATCGGTTCCCACGTTCGCGGCCGACGGCGTCCCGGACAGCTGACCGGTCGCAGCATTGAAATTGGCCCACGACGGCCTGCCTGCGATGGCGAAGGTCAATTTCCTGCCGCCAGCGTCGCTCGCGCTCGGCCTGAACATATATGCCTTCGAGACGGTCGCGTGGGTGGCGGGCGTCCCGGAAATACTCGGTGGAGGCGGCGGCGCCGCCGCCGCTTCGACCGTGATGGTGAAAGCTGGCAGGGACGCGGTTTGCGCCCCGTCGCTCACACTGATCAGGATCGGGCTCGAGCTGCCGACGTCCGACGCCGCCGGCGTGCCGCTGAGCCTCCCCGTCCTCGTATCGAACGCCGCCCACGGGGGCTTGCCCGTGATCGCAAACGTCAGCGTGCTCGCCTTGGCGTCGGAGGCGCTCGGTTGGAATGCATACGCAAGCCCCACCACCGCCTGGGTGCTGGGTGTGCCGGAGATGGTCGGCGGGGCCGGCGGCGTTTCAACGCCGACGGAGATGGCGAAGCCGGGAAGCGACGCGCTGTCGTGCCCGTTGTTCACGCTGATGACGATGCCTGAGTCGGAGCCGACGTCTGCGGCGCCTGGGGTGCCGACGAGCTGGCCCGTGCTCGTGTTGAAGGTGGCCCAGGACGGTTTGTTCGTGATCGAGAAGGTAAGTGCCTTGCCGGAGGCACCCGTGGTGCTCGGCTGAAAGGAATACACCATGCCGACCATGGCCTGGGCAGCGGGGGTGCCGGAAATCGTCGGCGCGCTTGGTGCGCCTACGCTCACTGCCGCGGAACCCGCTCCGGGAGCGTCAGTCGTCGAACCCGTGCTTACGCCCACCTGGCCGCAGCCTGCCAGGGCTGCGGCCGAAAGCACGCAAAAAAACCAGTAAATCGCCCGTATGCGGCGATCGTTGCCAAACTTCATTGACACTCCGTGCTTCAGTCGCTCGCGTTTCGCACGTTGCGAAACTCCGGAGACCGCGACAGAAGACAGAGATGGCGGACGGCGGCGAGCCCATGTGCGGCATGAGCTCTACCGGCAACCCCGCTATCTCAGGCTCTCGCTTGAGACCGAAGGCTTTGCGTCTCCGCCTCGCGGCGGATTTGCCTACTCGATTACTCAGCAATCAAACACAAGCGCGACGACGCCATAGATACTGACTTGAGCTCGAACGCGCAACCCGTCGCATCAAGGCGACGTCGCTCCCTTGCGACAAAAATCCTGTGATGCAGTGAGGAATTCCAACACGAGCGCCCGGCGCGCGTGCGTGGAAGGAGCATGTCGAACAGGCACGAAGGGCTGATCGTCTCGAGACTCGATCTTCTCTCACGCAATGTGCACTTCGTTACTGGACCATGGAGCATCGGGTGCACTTTGTTGTCACGGCGCTGGGCAAGGACGTTGACGACTTCACCGCACACATCGATGCCTCGCTCGCAAAACAGGGGCGAAACATTTGGGAGCGCATTGCGCTACCGAGCTGTATGAGCGTTCGTCAAAGGTCGCGTGTCGTCGAGTTCTTGGTGCGCGTCGCCTGTCCGTGCGGATCGTCCCGGCACATCGAGCCCGAGGCGTTCGCGCGGATTGCCGGTAGGTCCGTGATGCTGGCGAAACTCGCGACCCGAATGCGCTGCTCGAACTGTGGGCGGAAGGTCGCGGAGGTGGTCGCGGTGGTGAGGCCGAGGCCGCGACGACGCGTGGTGTCCTAGGTGCGCCGAATCGTCTAATGTTTCTCTAATGTCCCGGCAAACCGGGGGTGACCGAGCATGATCGGGGAATGCGTAAGTCACTGATTTCAGTTACCCTTGCGCATCCTCAATCATGCGCGGTCGGGGCTCTAAACTAGACGTGTACTCGAATGTCGAGATATCGGACGAGGTCCTGGCGCGCTTTTGACCCCGCGGCGGTGACCCCGCCTGCGGCAGGGCTGCGCGTGCGTATCCTCGGACTCGATCCGGGCTCGCGGCGTACGGGTTTTGGCGTCATCGAATGCCAGGGGGGCGAGCTGCGGCCGGTAGCTCACGGTTGCCTCAACGTGGCCTCTGCGGCGCCCGCCGCGCGGCTGCGACTCATCTTCGAGGGACTGCGGGCGCTGCTCTCCGAGCATGACCCCTCGGAGGTCGCGGTGGAGCGCGTCTTCGTCAGCCGCAACGCCGACAGCGCCCTGAAGTTGGGGCAGGCGCGTGGTGCGGCGCTATGCGCGATTCCCGCAGGGGTGCCGGTATTCGAGTACGCACCGCGCGCCATCAAGCTGGCAGTGGTCGGATCGGGTGGGGCGGAGAAGTTTCAGGTGGCACAGATGATCCGCGCGCTGTTAGCGCTCGCCGAGCGGCCGGCGGCCGATGCGGCCGACGCACTCGCGGTCGCCGTGTGCCACGCGCACCAGCGGCAGCTGCACGCCCGCATCCGTTGCGGCGGCGGGCCGCTCTGGTCGCCGGTGTAAGAGATGATCGGCTCGCTGCGCGGCAGAATCGCTTCCAAGACGCCCCCGCAACTCACCGTCGATGTCGGCGGCCTCGGCTATGAGCTGGAGGCGCCCATGTCGACGTTCTTTCACCTGCCGGCGGTCGGCGAGGAAGTTCGCCTGCTCACGCATCTCGTGGTACGCGAGGATGCGCACGTGCTGTACGCGTTTGCCACCGAGGAGGAGCGGCGCCTGTTTCGCAGCCTGATCAGGGTGTCAGGGGTAGGTCCGAAGATCGCCCTCGCGCTTCTCTCGGGCATCAGCGTCGCCGCCTTCGCCGAGTGCGTGCAGCGCGAGGATATCGCCGCCCTGACGCGCATCCCGGGCGTGGGCCGCAAGACCGCCGAGCGGCTGATCGTGGAGATGCGCGATCGGCTCGTGGTATCTCTGCCCGGGAGTGGCACAACGGCGGTTGCGGGCGCGCTGACAGCGGAGAGCGAGGCCTACGATGCACTGGTGGCACTCGGCTACCGCCCTGCGGAGGCCACGCGCTTGCTCAAAGCGGTCACTCCCGGTACACATTCGACCGAGGAACTGATTCGCCGCGCGCTGCAGGGCGCGGCGCGGGAGTCGACCCCCTAAGTGACGGCAGAGCGCATCATCAGCGGCGCGGCAAGTGCGGAGGAGGAGGCCGTTGAGCGGGCCATCCGCCCGCGCCGCCTGCAGGAATACATCGGCCAGGCACCCGTCAAGACGCAGCTGGAGATCTTCATCAGCGCGGCGCGCGCTCGCGGCGAGGCGTTGGATCACGTGCTGATCTTCGGGCCACCGGGGCTCGGTAAGACGACACTCGCGCACATCGTGGCGGCCGAGCTCGGCGCGAACCTGCGTCAGACATCCGGTCCGGTGCTGGAGCGCGCTGGTGACCTGGCGGCACTGCTCACCAATCTGCAGCCGCGTGACGTGCTGTTCGTCGACGAGATTCATCGCCTCGCGCCGGTGGTGGAGGAAGTGTTGTATCCGGCGATGGAGGACTACCAGCTCGACATCATGATCGGCGAGGGCCCGGCGGCGCGCTCGATCAAGCTGAGCCTGCCGCCCTTTACCCTGGTCGGCGCCACGACGCGCGCGGGACTGCTCACCTCGCCCTTGCGCGATCGCTTCGGCATCGTGCAGCGGCTCGAGTTCTATGGCGTCGAAGATCTCGAGCGTATCGTCAAGCGTTCGGCGGCGATCCTCGGAGTGACCATCGATGAAGCCGGGGCGCGGCGCATCGCACAACGTTCGCGCGGCACGCCGCGCATCGCCAACCGGCTGCTGCGGCGCGTGCGTGACTATGCGCAGGTGCGTGCCGACGGCAGCATCGGCGAGTCAATTGCCGATGCCGCACTCGATCTGCTGGAAGTGGATCGCGAGGGCTTCGACACCCTCGACCGCAAGCTGCTGACGGCAATCATCGAGCGCTTCGACGGCGGTCCGGTGGGGATCGACAGCCTGGCTGCGGCGCTCGGCGAGGAGCGCGATACGCTCGAGGATGTGACCGAGCCGTTCCTCATCCAGCAGGGGTTCCTGGTGCGCACCGCACGTGGCCGCATGGCGACGCGCGCCTCGTACCTGCATTTTGGCATCAAGCCCCCCGAGCGCGCGGCGACGCTGCCGCTGTTCGAGGGCGAGCGGTGAGCGTTTTTTCCTGGCCGGCGCGAGTGTACTGGGAAGACACCGATGGCGGCGCTATCGTGTATTACGCTAATTACCTGCGCTTTCTCGAGCGTGCGCGCACCGAATGGCTGCGCGCGCTCGGTCATTCACAGCTCGCCCTGGCCCGTGAGGCAGGAATCCTTTTCACCGTAGTGAGCGTGCAGATCGATTACCGGGCGCCCGCGAAGCTCGATGATGAGCTCGAGATTACCTGCGAGCCACATCTGCAAGGGCCGGCATCGCTGCGCTTCGCGCAGCACATCTACCGCTGCGCACAAGCGGGGCGCGCGCAGCTGCTGGTCGAGGCGCAGGTGCGCGTCGCTTGCGTCGAGGCCGGCAGCCTTCGTCCGCGGCGGCTGCCGGAGTTCGTGCGCGCCGCACTGGCTGCGGAGGCTGTAGTTTATGGTTGAGCCGCTGTCGATTCTCAAACTGATCGTGCAGGCGAGCATACCGGTGCAGATCGTCATTGCGCTGCTGCTGCTGGCATCGCTCACCTCCTGGGCCATCATCTTCCGCAAGCGGCGCATCATCGGACGTGCACGTCGCGAGGCCGACCGCTTCGAGGGGCGCTTCTGGTCGGGTGATGACCTGGCGACGTTGTATCGCGCCATCGAATCGCGCGGCGGCGCCACTGGCATGGCGGGTATCTTCGAGTTCGGCTTCCGCGAGTTCGCCCGCTTGCGCCAGAGCGCGGCAGGCAGCGAGCAGCTGCTGGAGGGCTCCAGGCGCGCGATGCGCGTGGCGCAGCTGAAGGAGATCGACCGGCTCGAGCACAGCCTGGCGACACTGGCCACCGTCGGCAGCACCAGTCCCTATGTCGGGCTGTTCGGCACCGTGTGGGGCATCATGAGCGCTTTCTCCTCGCTCGGTAACGTGCAGCAGGCGACGCTTGCGATGGTAGCGCCCGGGATCTCCGAGGCGCTGGTGGCGACCGCCATCGGGCTGTTCGCCGCCATCCCGGCAGTGGTTGCCTACAACCGCTTCGCCGACCAGGTCACGCGCCTCGAGATGCGCTTCGATGCCTTCATCGAGGAGTTCTCCACCATCCTGCAGCGGCACGCGGCGCGCGATGCCGCTTTGGAGCGCTGACGCTCATGGCACAAACCTCACGCGGCCGCCGCCTGATGGGCGAGATCAACGTGGTGCCGTACATCGATGTCATGCTGGTGCTGTTGATCATATTCATGATCACGGCACCGCTCCTGACCCAAGGGGTCAAGGTGGACCTGCCCAAGGGTGCTGCGGAACCTATCGAGGCGCAGCGCGTCCCACCATTGGTACTGTCGGTGGATCGGGCGGGGCGTCTTTATCTGAATGTCGGTCCCGAGCCACAACAACCACTCGATGACGCTACGGTGGCCGCCCGCGCCGGCGCAACCCTGCAGCGCAATCCGGAAACGCAGGTACTAGTGAAAGCCGACAGCGCCGTGGCCTACGGGCGCGTGGTGCAGGCGATGGTCATTCTGCAGCATGCCGGGGCACACACGGTAGGATTCATCACTGAGCCGTTGCCGGAGAAGGAGCGCCGCGGGAGCTGATGCGGGTTCTCGCATGCAACGGCTGAGTGATCGTTGGGTTTCGATAACGCTGTCGGTGCTGCTGCACGCGGCGCTCCTCGGCGCACTGGTCTACGGCTGGCTGTTGTTCCGACGCCCGCCGCGGCCGGCCCCGACGCTCGCGATCGAAGCGCGGGTGGTAGATGCGCGCAGTGTGCGCGGAGCGGTCGAGCCGGCTCAGCCGGAGGTGACGCCGCCTCCGGCCCCGCCCGAGTCGGTCGGGCCGCCACAGCCGACAGCCGAGGAGTTGGCCCAACGCGAGCAGCAGCGCCAGCAGGAAGAAGCGGCGGCCGCAGAGCAGCAGCGCGTCGCGCAGCAGACAGCCGAGGCGGCGGCCCTCGAGGCCAAGCGCGAGGCAGAGCAGCGTGCTGCGGCTGAGCGCAAGGCGCGCGAAGCGGCCGAAGCGCAAAAGCGTGCCGCCGAGGAGCAGCAGCGCCAGGCGGCGGTGAAGGAGCAGAGCGAACGCGAGCAGGATCTGCAGCGGGATCTGGCCGCGGAGGAGCAGGGGAGGAGGGCACGTGCGGGACCTGCGCTCGCCAGCTGGCAGGCGCAGATTGCAGCTAGGATCAACCGCGCGTGGTTGCGCCCGCCGACAGCGCGACCCGGCATAGAATGCATGTTGAATGTAACGCAGGTACCGGGAGGGGAAGTGACCGAAGTGAGCATCGGTGAATGCAACGGCGACCAGGCGGTGCGCGAGTCGATCGAGGCGGCCGTCTACCGCGCATCGCCCCTTCCCGCACCGCCCGATCCGGCGTTGTTCGACCGTCATCTCCGTATCGACTTCAAGCCCGATTGATGCCATGAACCAACTGAAGGCTCACGACTGCGCGCGCCGGCCGCACGCTCTGCTGTGGACAGCCGCGCTGACCGGCGCGCTCGCCTGTCTCACCCCCGTGGCGCACGCCGAACTGCAGATCGAGGTCACCTCGGGGGTGCGCGATCCGGTGCCGATAGCGATCGTGCCGTTTGCGCATCGTGAGGCGGCGGCCAGCGATCTGGACGTGGCCGACATCGTGCAGCATGACCTCGAAGGCAGCGGGCGCTTCCGGGCGCTGCCACGCGAGAAAATGCCGGCGACACCGAGTCGCGCCGAGGAGGTGTCGAGCCCCTCATGGAAAGCGGTGGGCAGCGATTACGTCGCGGTCGGACGGACGACAGCGCTGGATAATGGCAGCCTCGCGGTCGACTTCGAGCTGGTGAACACCCTTACCGGTGCGCGGCTGGCCGGGCAGCGCTTCACCGGGGCGCCGGGCGCGATGCGCAACGCGGCGCATCGGGTGAGTGATGTGATCTACCAGAAGATCCTCGGGGTGCGCGGCGCCTTCGCCACCCGCATCGCCTACGTAGCGGTGCAGGGCGAGCCGCCCGCGCAGCATTACCAGCTCATCATCGCGGATGCGGACGGTGCGAATCAGCACATGGTGCTCGAATCCCGTTTCCCGCTCATGTCGCCCGCCTGGTCGCCCGATGGGCAGTGGCTCGCCTACGTCTCCTTCGAGACCAAGCACGCGGCGGTCTACGTGCAGCTGGTACGCAGCGGCGAGCGCCGGCAGGTCTCGGCGCGTGCGGGTGTGAACGGGGCGCCTGCCTGGTCGCCCGATGGGCGCAAGCTCGCGCTGACCCTCGGGGGCAGTAGCGGCAATCCCGACATCTACATCCTCGATCTCGGCAGCCAGGATCTGACGCGCCTTACCGACGATCCGGCGATCGATACCGAGCCCGAATGGGCACCGGATGGCAAGTCGCTGTTCTTCACCTCCGACCGCGCCGGCTCGCCGCAGATCTATCAGATTGGCGCGACGGCGGGGGCACATCCCAAACGCATTACCTTCGGCGGCAACTACAACGCCCGGCCGCGGGTGTCGCCCGATGGCTCGCAGCTGGCGATGGTGACACTCGACGGCGGCAACTACCGCATTGCGATCCAGGACCTCGGCAACAGCACGGTGCGCGTGTTATCGCACGGACATCTCGATGAATCGCCGAGTTTTGCCCCGAACGGGGCTACACTCATTTACTCGGAGCGCGAAAGCAGTCGCGGCTCGCTGGCGACGGTGTCTACCGACGGCCTGACGGGGTTGCGGCTGAAGGCTTCCCAGGGAGAGGTTCGGGAGCCGGCGTGGGGCCCGTTCAGCCCCTGATGCGGCGTCGCTTGCGCGCGCCCGTTGCGGAGGAAGCGGAATGTCGGAAAAGCTGTCCATGCATCGAATAATGGCCGTGTTGCTGCTCGTCGCGCTATGCGCGCTCACCGGCTGCGCGAGCAAGCCGGCGAAGCCGGCCGGATCCGGCGAGCCGGGCATGAGTACCGGGGGCGCGGAGGGCTCGGGCGCCGCCAACCAAAACGCCGGTGCGGGCAGCGAGGATGAGGTTGCCGGGCCGCAGACCGGGCTGCTCGTCAAGCGTACGGTGTACTTCGACTTTGACAGCGCCGAGATCAAGGGCGAGGGTACGGACATCGTGGCCGCACATGCCAAGTACCTGGCAAAGAACCCCGCGACGCGAGTGCGCCTGGAGGGGCATACCGATGAGCGCGGCTCACGCGAATACAACATCGGGCTCGGTGAGCGGCGCGCGCAATCAGTGCGTCGCGCCTTGCTGCTGCAGGGCGCAGCCGATACGCAGATCTCCACGGTAAGTTATGGTGAAGAGCGCCCGGCGGTAGCGGGGCACGACGAGTCGGCGTGGGCCAAGAACCGGCGCGTCGAGATCGTTTACCTCGCGGCCGCGCCGGCGGCGAAGCCCTAGAGCGAAGGATTGCCATGCGTCCCACCCTCTCTGCACTGCTGACAGCCCTGCTCACCGCCGCTTGCGCCACCTCACCCGACAAGGACCCGGTGCAACTGCGGCTCAATGATCTCGAGGCGCGAGTCGAGCGAATGGAGCGCATCGCTGCCAACGAGGTGCAGGTGTCTCAGAACCTCGATGAGGTGCAGGGAAACGTGCGCCAGCTGCGGGGACAGCTCGAGGAGCTCGAGCACAACAACGACACCCTGCGCAAACAGCAGCGCGATCTGTACAGCGATCTCGACAAGCGTCTGGGAGCTGCGGGGCTCGGCGGCGGTAGTGGAGTGCTCGCCGGATCATCGACGGGGGCCGCCGCCGGTGCCGCGGTGGGGGCGGCGGCGGGCGCAGCAGGTGCGGAGGGGGCTGCCGGCAGCAATGCACCTTCGCCGACCGAGCAGGCCGTGTATGGCCAGGCCTTTGATGCGCTCAAGGCCGGCAGCTACTCGACCGCGATCACCGGGTTCAAGGATTTCCTGCACACCTATCCCAACAGCTCGCTCGGGGACAACGCCCAATATTGGCTGGGCGAGGCGTACTACGTGAGTCACGACTATGAGGCGGCCGCCGGCGCCTTCCGCACCGTGTTGAAGAAATGGCCTGATTCGCACAAGGCACCCGATGCGCTGCTCAAGATCGGCTACACCCAGCTGGAGCAGAAACAGTACCCGGCCGCGCGTGCGACGTTCGATGAGGTCACGAAGAAGTACCCCGGAACCGAGTCGGCGAAACTGGCCGCCGACCGGCTGCGCCGTATCCCTGCGCAGAGCTCGCAATGATGGTGCGCGCGTGCGAGCTGACTCGCACGCGCGCGGCTTTTCCATGACGCGTCTTCGGGTCACCGAGATCTTCCACTCTCTGCAGGGGGAGGCGGACACCGCCGGCTTTCCCACGGTGTTCGTACGCCTCACGGGCTGTCCGCTGAGGTGCCAGTACTGCGACACCGCCTACGCGTTTCATGGCGGGGAATGGTGGGAGCTGACAGCGATCCTCGCCCGCGTGCGGGAGTACGCCGCGCGCTACGCGTGCGTCACCGGAGGCGAGCCCCTCGCCCAGAAGGGCTGCACGGAACTGCTCAGCGCATTGTGCGATGAGGGCTTGCGCGTATCGCTCGAGACCAGCGGCGCGATGGCACTCGCCGATGTCGATCCGCGAGTAGTCAAGGTGGTCGATGTAAAGACGCCGGGCTCGGGCGAGGAAGGACGCAATCGCTATGACGAGCTCGGCCGGCTCCTGCCGCACGATCTGGTGAAGTTCGTCATCTGCGATCGCAGCGATTACGAATGGAGCCGTGCCAAGCTCGGCGCGCTCTCGCTGCCCGCGGGTTGCACGGTGCTGTTCTCACCGAGCCATGAGCAACTCGCCGCAGCCGAGCTCGCCGACTGGATCCTCGCGGATCGTCTGCCGGTACGCTTCCAGATCCAGCTGCACAAGTACCTCTGGGGCAACGTGCCAGGAAGGTAACTACGGTGGCGGTGGTTGAATCTCGGGCGGTGATTCTGCTCTCTGGTGGCCTCGACTCGGCCACGGCGCTGGCCATCGCGCGCGAACAGCGCTTCGCCTGCCACGCACTCTCGGTCGATTACGGCCAACGTCATGCCGCCGAGCTCGGGGCCGCGCGACGCGTTGCGCAAGCGGCGGGAGTGCGCGAGCACCGCATCATGCGCGTCGATCTTGCCGGTATCGGCGGCTCGGCGCTGACCGACGCTGCCATCGCCGTGCCCGAAGAACCGACCGCGGGCATTCCGGTCACCTATGTTCCGGCTCGCAATACCATCATGCTGGCGCTGGCACTGGCGTGGGCCGAGGTGCTCGACGCGCACGACATATTCATCGGCGTCAACGTTCTCGACTCGAGCGGTTATCCGGACTGCCGTCCGGAGTTCATCGCGGCCTTCGCCCGAGTTGCGGCGCTCGCGACCCGGGCAGGCGTCGAAGGTAAGCCGTGTCGCATCCACACACCGCTCATTGGCTGGACCAAGGCCGAGATCATCCGTGAGGGTACGCGACTGCAGATCGATTACCGCCAGACAGTGTCCTGTTATCAGGCGGATGCGGCTGGTCGAGCCTGCGGACGGTGCGATGCCTGCCGGCTGCGCCGCGCGGGCTTCATCTCCGCGGGAGTGCCCGATCCGACCTGGTATCAGGGCCTGTAGTATCATGCCGGCCCCGCCGCGCGGTCTGGCCCGTGTCTTCAAAGCGCTGGGGCGTTAGCTCAGTCGGTAGAGCATCGGACTTTTAATCCGCTGGTCGACG
>Ga0306923_10004124_pt1 | contig 13859 bp, 10 predicted proteins | sample sta12Can44000108_FD_203841 | JGI IMG/M metagenome (GOLD analysis project Ga0306923, IMG submission 203841) | Lab enrichment of tropical soil microbial communities from Luquillo Experimental Forest, Puerto Rico - statanox.12C.anox.44.000.108 (v2)... | ecosystem: Environmental > Terrestrial >... | reverse complement strand
CCGCCGACGCTAAACTCGACCACACATCGTTGCGAACATTTGATTAGATTGCACTACCGGACCTAGCGCCTCTATCACATCTATGCCCAACACCATCCACGTCGACGTCGTCAGCGCCGAAGAGCAGATCTTCTCCGGCGAAGCGGAGTTCGTCGTGCTGCCCGGCGTCGAGGGCGAGCTCGGCATTTACCCGCGGCACACGCCGCTCCTCACGCAGATCAAGCCCGGCGCGGTGCGCATCAAACGGCCCGATCAGGCGCAGGAGGAATTCGTCTTCGTGCAAGGCGGATTTCTGGAAGTACAACCGCATCTGGTGACGGTGCTGGCGGATACCGCGATTCGCGCCAAGGACCTCGATGAGGCAAAGGCGATTGAAGCGAAGCGCGCCGCCGAGGAAGCGCTGCGTAACAAGACTTCGAAGGAGGAGATCGCGACGGCGCAAGCCGAGCTCGCAGCCGCGATGGCGCAAATCGAAGCCATTCGCAAGTACAAGCATCGAGCTTAGCGTTTCCCGGCATTCGCAAAACAAAGGCGGCTCGATGGCCGCCTTTTTGTTGGTACGCGGCTCCGATGAACGCGCGCGGGCCTCAGGATCTTGCCAAGCAATTCAGGCACTTACTCCGCACTGCAGCACGACGAACTTCATAGCGGCGAAAATGGTACGATGGTGCGTTGCACCAATCGTGAACTGAAGAGGCCGCCATGACGGATCTCAACAAGACGATCGACCGCTCGATGCAGATATCGCGCGGCGTGGCTTCCACCTTTGAAAGCCGCGTGCACGACGCGGTGCAGGCGTTCACGAAGCGGGTGCACTCGGCGCAGGCGACCTTCGTCTCGCCCGATCCGAGCGCGCTTAAACCGCAGGACTTCTGGCGGGACGCGAACGAGTATGCCATCGACTTCGTGCAGCGCTCGATCCTGTTCTGGGACGCGATGCGCGAGCGCGGGAACAACTGGATCGCGCACGAACAAGCGGGCAAGCCGCCGCTCTTCGCGTATCAATACGAAATCCTCGCCGACGGCCGCGCGTTCGAGCGGCCGGTGAACCACGCGCTCGTACGCATCGTCCCGCCCAAGGATGTGCGCATCGACGACACGCTGCGGCCGTTCATCATCATCGATCCTCGCGCCGGGCACGGCCCGGGCATCGGAGGATTCAAGGAGGATTCGGAGGTCGGCGTCGCCTTGAACGCGGGCCATGCGGTCTACTTCGTCATCTTCTATCCGGATCCGCAGCCCGGGCAGACGCTCGCCGATGTGACGGATGCCGAAGCGGAGTTCGTACGCATCGTCGCCGAGCGTCATCCGGCAAGCGCGAAGCCGGTGCTGATCGGAAACTGCCAGGGCGGATGGGCCGTGATGATGCTTGCCGCAGCTCGACCGCACATGACCGGGCCGCTCGTCATCAACGGTGCGCCCATGTCGTACTGGGCCGGCAACGACGGCGACAATCCGATGCGCTATGCGGGGGGACTCGCGGGCGGCGCTTGGGTTTCGCTGCTCGCCGCGGACTTGGGCGGCGGGAAATTCGACGGCGCGCATCTCGTGCAGAACTTCGAGAACCTGAATCCGGCGAACACGCTCTGGGACAAGTACTACCACCTGTTCGACGATATCGATGACGAGGCGCCGCGCTTCCTCGAATTCGAGCGCTGGTGGGGCGGGTTCTACCTGATGAACGAGGAGGAGATCCGGTGGATCGTCAACAACCTCTTCGTCGGCAACAAGCTCGCCCAGGGCGAAGCACGGCTCGGTCCGGGACGCTATTTCGATTTGAAGTCGATCAAGCAGCCGATCATCGTCTTCGCGTCGATGGGCGACAACATCACGCCGCCGCAGCAGGCCTTCAACTGGATCTCGGATCTCTACTCGAGCACCGAGGAGATCAAGGCGAACGGCCAGACGATCGTGGGGCTGATCCACGAAGATATCGGCCACCTCGGGATCTTCGTCTCCGGCAAGGTGGCGAAGAAGGAGCACACGCAGATCGTCGAGGTGCTGAAGTACATCCAGGACCTGCCCCCCGGCCTCTACGGGATGCAGATCCACGAGACGCTCGACGCGAACGGCGAACCGGAATACGACGTGACGCTCCACGAGCGCCAGCTCGAAGACTTGAAGAAGATGCAAAAGCACGATCGCGTCGATGAAGAGCCGTTCGAGGCCGTCGCCGCGCTGTCCGAATTGACGGAGCGTGTCTACGAGCTGCTCGTGCGCCCCGCGGTCCGGGAGGCGACGCCGGAATGGCTCGCGAAAGTGATGCGCGAGTGGCATCCGCTGCGCGCGCAGCGCTGGATGTTCTCCGATCGCAATCCATGGCTCGCCGCGCTGCCCTATTTTGCGGATGCGGCGCGCGTCTGGCGGCGTCCGCGCTCGCCGGACAACGCTTGGAGGCGTGCCGAGAAGGTCGGTTCGGAGATTGTGAGCGCGCGGCTCGATCTCTATCGTGATCTTCGCGACGCGTATTACGAAGCCGCGTTCTATCAGATCTACGGCAACATGCTCTCGCTGCAGATGGCCGATCAGCGTGCGGCCATGCGCCGCGGCGCTCGCTTCGATCCGCGCGCGGTGCCGGCGGTACGGCAAGTCCTCGACGAGATCGACCAGGGTGGATTGCCCGAAGCGGTCGTTCGCGCCGGCATGCTGATCATCAAGGCGGGCGGCGGCAAGCGCAAGCTCGCGCAGATGGAGCGCACGCGCGAGCTGCTTGCGCCATCGACGATCCTGCGCGAAATGAGCGAAGACGAGCTGCGCCGCCTGCTGCACGAGGAGACGATGGTCGTCGAATTCGAGCCGGTCCAGGCCAAGCGCTCGCTGCCCAAGCTCGCGCGGTCCACGTCCGAACGAGTGAAGATGCATGCGCTCTTCGATGCGCTCGAGGCCGATCCGCATCTCGACGAGCGGCAGCGCGACCTGATCGCCGAGCTTCGGAAGCTTTTGCCTCTCGGCGCCGGCGCGGCGGTGCGACATGCGTTGTCGAATCGCGCGGCGGTGAAGCGCAAGCGCGGCGCCGTCGTCGAAGCTTCAGCCTCCGCCTGATCGAGCACGGGGCACCCAAGCCGGCGCTGCAACTCGGACGCGGCGACTGGCGTAACATGACCGGATGACGGACTCCCGCATCCGCATCGAAAAGGACGCGCTCGGCGAAGTCCAGGTTCCGGCCAATCATCTCTGGGGCGCGCAAACGCAGCGCTCGATCGTCAATTTTCCGATCGGCGTCGATCGCTTCCGCTGGGGACGGCCGGTAATCCGCGCGTTCGGCATTCTCAAGAAATGCGCCGCGATCGTGAATCGCGATCTCGGCGAGCTGCCTGCGGACAAAACGGATCTCATCGTGCGGGCGGCGCAGGAAGTCATCGACGGCACGCTCGATGCCGAGTTTCCGCTGGTCGTGTTCCAGACCGGCTCCGGCACGCAATCCAATATGAATGCGAACGAAGTGATCGCGAACCGCGCGATTCAGCTCGCCGGCGGGGTCGTCGGGTCGAAGAAGCCGATCAATCCGAACGACGACGTCAATCGCGGCCAGTCGTCGAACGACACGTTTCCGGCGGTGATGCATATCGCGTCGGTGCTCGAGATCGACGAGACGCTCGAGCCCGCGGTGCGTGCCCTCCGCGCCACGCTCGACACCAAGTCGCGCGCGTTCGCCGACATCGTGATGATCGGCCGGACGCACCTGATGGATGCGACGCCGATCACGCTCGGCCAGGTGATCTCCGGCTGGGTCGCGCAGCTCGACGACGCCCTTGCCGCGATTCTCCATGCGCGCGATGGGCTCCTGCCGCTCGCGCTCGGCGGCACCGCGGTCGGGACCGGGCTCAACGCGCATCCGCAATTCGGAGATCGCGTCGCCTCCTGCATTGCCCACGAGACGGGCGTCGCGTTCGTGTCTGCGCCGAACAAGTTCGCGGCGCTCTCCGCGCACGATGCGATCGTGAACCTGAGCGCGGCGCTGCGTACACTGGCGATCGCGTGCATGAAGATCGCAAACGACGTGCGCTGGTACGCGAGCGGGCCGCGTGCGGGACTGGCGGAGATCTCGATTCCCGACAACGAGCCCGGCTCGTCGATCATGCCGGGCAAGGTCAACCCGACGCAGGTTGAAGCGCTGACGATGGTATCGACACGGGTCTTCGGCAACGATGCCGCCGTCGCGTTCGCCGGCTCGCAGGGCAACTTCCAGCTCAACGTCTACAAGCCGGTCATGCTCCACGGCGTCCTCGAGTCGATCGAGCTGCTTGCGGACGCGATTCGATCGTTCGACGAGCGCTGTGCGCGCGGCATCGAGCCGATTCGCGAGAACATTCGCGCCAATGTCGAGCGGTCGCTGATGCTCGTTACCGCGCTCAACCCGCACATCGGCTACGAGAACGCTGCGAAGATCGCGCTGCACGCGCATCGCAACAAGCTCAACCTGCGCGAGGCGGCGCTCGCGCTCGGGCTCGTCTCCGCCGAGGATTTCGATCGCTGGGTGCGGCCGGAGGCGATGACGCGCCCGGGGTACTAGGGTCAGACCCGGCTCTCCCTACCGCGTCACTGGGAGCTGCTGCTCCGCCAGGGTCACCCAGTAGCTCGCCCCGATTGCCAGCACGTCGTCGTTGAAATCGAAATGCGGGCTGTGCAAGCCCGGCGTCGAGTCGTCGCGACCCGAGCCCAGCCATACGTAGCACCCGGGCTTCGACTGCAACATGAACGAGAAGTCCTCGCTCGTCATCTCCGGTGCGGGATCGGTGTCGACATTCGACTCGCCTACGACCGCACGCGCCGCGTTCGCGGCGTGCTGAGTCTCAGTGGCATGATTGACAGTCGCCGGGTAGCAGCGCTCGTAGCGCAAGCTCGCCTCCATCTCGAACATCGCCGCTGCACCGTCGACGAGCGTGCGCATGCGCCGCTCGATCGTTTGCTGCACTTCGAGCTTGAAGCTCCGGACGCTGCCGCGAATGACGAGCTCTTCGGGAATCACGTTCCATGCATCGCCCGCGTGCACTTGAGTAATGCTGACCACGCCGGCGTCGAGCGGGCGCAGGTTGCGCGAGACGATCGACTGCAGCGCATGGATCATGTGCGCCGCGAACAGCATGGGATCCCGGCCGCGATGTGGCATCGCGGCGTGGGCGCCCCTGCCGGTCGCCACGATCTCGAAGCGGTCGGCTGCGCCCATCTGCGGGCCGGCGCGCATCGCCATCCTTCCCTCGCGAATCGTCGGCCAATTGTGCATGCCATAGACCGCGCGCATCGGAAACCGGTCGAACAAGCCCTCCTCGACCATCACCCGACCCCCGGCCTCGTTTTCTTCCGCGGGTTGAAAGATGAAATAAGCGATCCCGTTGAAGGCCTTGCGCGCTTTGAGCGCGGCCGCGGCGCCGAGCAGCATCGTCGTGTGACCGTCGTGACCGCACGCGTGCATCTTGCCTTCGTTGCGCGACGTGTAGCTCGCGTTGGTTCGCTCGTGGACATGCAACGCGTCCAAATCGGCGCGCAGCCCGATCGCGTTCTGCGATTGGCCGTTACGGAGCACGCCGACGACCCCGGTTCGCGCGAGCCCCGTGTGAACTTCGAGGCCAAGGCTCTTGAGCTTGTCAGCAACGTAGGCCGCGGTCGCCGTCTCCTCGAAGGCGGTCTCGGGATGCGCGTGCAGGTGATGGCGCCAGTCGCGCATGTCGCGATCGAGCGCGGCAACTTCGGGAATGATGTTCATAATGGGCTCCGGCATGGCCCCAAGGCGCGATCGTAGCATCCGGTAGAATCCGGCGCGTTCAAGATGAACGACCTTCCCTACGACCTCCTGATCGTCGGCGGCGGGATCAACGGCGCCGGCATCGCGCGCGACGCCGCCGGACGCGGCCTCAAGGTGCTGCTCGTCGAGAAGGACGACCTCGCCGCCTACACGTCGTCGTGGAGCACCAAGTTGATCCACGGCGGACTTCGCTACCTCGAGCACTACGAATTCCGCCTGGTTGCGGAGTCGCTGCGGGAGCGCGAGGTGTTGCTGCATGCCGCCCCGCACATCATCGAGCCGCTCGCTTTCGTGCTTCCGCACGAGCCGCATCTACGGCCGGCCTGGATGATTCGTGCGGGATTATTCTTTTACGATCACCTCGGCGGGCGCATGTCGCTGCCAAAATCGTTCGGCGTCCGTTTGACCGGGAGCCCTTATGGCGCGGGATTGAAGCCGCGGTTCAAGCGCGGCTTCGTGTATTCGGACGCACGCGTGGACGACGCGCGCCTGGTCGTGATCAACGCGATGGATGCGCGCGCACGCGGCGCGGAAGTTTGCGTTCGCACGCGATTCGTGGGCGCGCGGCGCGAGGGCGGATCGTGGCGTGCCGACATCGACGAGAACGGAGTACGGCGCGAGATCCGCGCGCGGGCACTCGTGAATGCCGCCGGGCCGTGGGTGAAGGACGTGCTCGATACGGCGGTCGAGGACCCGGGCCCGGCGAGCGTGCGGCACGTCAAGGGCAGCCACATCGTGGTGCCACGTGTGCATGCCGAGCCACACGCCTATATTCTGCAGAACGCCGACCAGCGCATCGTATTCATCATTCCGTATCTCGACCGGTTCTCGTTGATCGGCACGACCGATGTTCCCGTCGAGACCTACGGCCATCCGTCGATCTCGGAGGACGAGGTGGTCTACTTGCTCGCGCTCGCGAACGCCTATTTGCAGCGTCCCCTTCACCGCGAAGACATCGTGTGGACTTACAGCGGCGTGCGGCCGCTGTACGACGACGGGACCGCCGATCCGTCTGCGATCACGCGCGACTACGTGCTGAAGGTCGATGCACTGCCCGGCCCGCCCGGTCCGCAGAGCGCGCCGCTACTGTCGATCTTCGGCGGCAAGATCACGACGTTTCGCAAGCTTGCGGAACACGCGCTCACGCATCTCGCGCCGTACTTCCCGGGGCTCAAAGCCCCGTGGACCGAGCGTGCGACGTTGCCTGGCGGCGATATCCCGCGCGGGAATCGCGGTGCCTGGATTGCCGAGCTGCAGCGAAGGTATCCAGAGCTTTCCGTCGAGACCATGCGGGCAATCGCTGGGCGCCACGGTTCGCTCGCAACGCAGATCCTCGGCAACGCGGCTGCCGCAGCTGATCTCGGTGAAGACTTCGGCGCGGGGCTCACCGAGCGCGAGCTTCAGTACCTGGTGGATCACGAATGGGCCCGCAGCGCGGAGGACATCCTCTGGCGACGAACGAAATGCGGCCTCATGATGGACGCTCCGCGGCGCGAACGTGTCGCAGCCTGGCTTGCACGCGCGCGACCATGACGATAGGGCCTGCGCCGCTCGCGTCGATGCCGCTTGCCGCGCGGCAGAACGTGCGTGCAGTGTTGACCGACATCGACGACACGCTGACGACGCGCGGCCAGCTCACCCCGGAGGCGTACGCCGCGATGGCGCGGCTCGCCGATGCCGGCTTCCTCGTGATCCCGGTCACCGGCCGTCCAGCCGGATGGTGTGATCACATTGCGCGCATGTGGCCCGTCGCGGCGGTCGTCGGCGAGAACGGCGCGTTCTGGATGCGCTACGACCGGGCGTGCCACAAGCTCCTCAAGCGGTTCGTCGACGACGAGGCGACTCGGGCGAGCCATCGTGGGCGCATCGCGGCGATCGCGAGCGAGATCGTTGCGGGAGTCCCGGGCTGCGCGATCGCGTCGGACCAGGGTTATCGCGAAACGGACCTCGCGATCGATTTCTGCGAAGACGTGCCCGCGCTTCCGCGCGCCGATGTCGAGCGCATCGTGTCGCTCATGCGCGAGCGGGGCATGACCGCGAGGGTCTCATCGATCCATGTGAACGGCTGGTTCGGGCGCTACGACAAGCTGTCGATGGTGCGAACGGTTCTCGACGAGGCGTTCTCCATCAACCTGGAGCTCGAGCGCGAGCGCTTTGTGTTCGTCGGCGATTCGCCGAACGATGCGACGATGTTCGATTACTTTCCACTTGCGGTCGGGGTGGCGAACATTGCGCGCTTCCTCGATCGCATCGCAACACCGCCGGCCTACGTGACGACTGCGGAAGCCGGTGCCGGATTCGCCGAAGTGGCGCAGGCGCTTATCGACGCGCGGGCGTAAGCTCAAACGCGCTCGTTCACGACGTCCGCAGACGACAAAGCCGACGACTCACAACGTGCAAGAGAAACCCGGGCAAGACGGTTAAACGTCGAGGCGAAATCCTTCGAGCTATTTCGAAGCCGCGACCGCGAGCTGGTCGAGCTTCATCAAGTCGATGGCTTTCAACGCGGCGAGGAGCTGGTCTTCGGTGACGCCGTAGCCGTGTGCTGTGACGGTGAAGCGATTGCCGACCAGCATGCCGAAATCACCGCTCTTGTCACGGCGGTCATATTTCTGGTGGACCAACCCGCCGTCGACCTTGCGCGTGCGCTCGTACCCCGTATCGGTTTCCTTCTCCATGTTCGGGTCGAAGCCCGCAGCAAGTCCCGCCAATCCGGAGAGCGAACCCAAATCGGCGATCTCGATGTCGATCGAGGCGTTCGCGCCGTCGCTGTAGCGCGCGTTCGCGGACGAGCCCCGCATGCCCATCGCCTCGCCGCTCTGCCCGGTCGCTTCCTTGCGTTGCATGCCGGAAAGCGACTCGGGAAGAAGCTCCTTGAGCGCGTGGTAATCGACCGGCGTCACGTTCTTGCCGCCGGCCATCATCGTGCCGACCGCGCCCATTGCCTTCGCCATGTCGACCGCGTTGGCGCTCGCGGCTGAAGGATCCTGCCCCGCGGCGCGCGCGGCTTTCTCCGCCTTCTCCGATTGCTCGCCCATTTTCTGCAGCGTGCTGAGCGCGTCCTTCATGCGCTCGCGGTCCGCGTCGGACTTGCCGCCCATCATCTTCGACAGCATCGCGGCTGCCGCATCGGCGCCCTGGTCGGAGCTGCTGCGTGACGGTGACGTCGACATCGACGAGAGCGCGCCGGAGCCGAGCATGCCAAGACCCGCAATGCAGCTCGTGAGAAAAGCAATGATGGCGCCGAGCACGATCGCGGCGAGCACCGTGACGATCGTATAGCCGATCGCTTTCTCCTGCGGGCAGCGCATCAGGACCGGCAGCCCGAGATACAGCAGATACAGGCCGTACAAGCCCACTAGCAACGCGACGATTCCGAGCATCGGAAAGACGTTCAGGACCGCGGCAACCAGCGCCGGGGTGAACGCGTACGCGGTCACCTTGAGCGAGCGCAAAGAGTCCGACTGACCTCCGAACGTTGGCGCGAGCACGTTCACGATCCACGCGACGATGAAGACGTTCGTCAGCCCGAGCACGAAGCGCAGGAGCGCACCGACGATGCCGCTTACGACACCAACGCGGACCGTGCCGAAGGACCCGATTGCGGAGCCGATGAACCCTGCGACGACACCGAGCAGCAGCAGCGGCGCTACGTAGAAGAGGTAGACGTCCTTCACGGTCGACGCCTCGTTGGCGATGACCGGCCACTCGGTCTTTGGCGTCAAGAGGATGTTCTTGACGCGCGTGATGATGTTGGCCATCACCTTGTCGGCGGGCGGAAGAGCCCCCGCAAGCGGTGGGATCGTGAATGGCGAGCTCGCCCCCGACGAACCGGATGACGTCGAGCCCGAAGGCGTGGATCCCGATGGTGGTGAACCCGACGGTGGCGTTGGCGGCGGCGACGGTGGCGCGGCCGGCCGCGGCGGCGCAGCGACGACCGCTCCGCAATTGCCGCAGAACTTCGCTGTATCGGCGAGCGGCTGCCCGCATTGCGCGCAGAACATGGTTCACGACCTCCGCGAGAAAGAAGGTTGCCGCGTCGACAAACGCGTCCGGATACCTCATTGTGCGCGCGGCGTCGTGGCCCATCAACGCGATTCGTCGGTTGCACTTTTCAACGAATGTGGCCGCGGTGCGGCACCCCGGGTGGGGCGCGCGGGGCGAATGTGATACTTTCCGGGCGGCTTTGCACGGCTCACGGTCGGCGGTCGGGCGAGCGGGCCACGCTTCCCGGGGGCGCCGCACGAAGCTTGCGACGCCGCGACTCTAATCGCGCGCCGAAGTCGAAGGTCATGCCGTCAAAGATGTTGTCACGAGACGTTGACACGCGGTCGTGAAGCGAAGTCGGTTCTGCCCATCACCGTTGCCCACGTGCGTCTCGCGATGAGACGAGATCCATGGCGGGTGCGGGCACGACAGGCGATCGCCCGCGCATCTTCGGGCATCGACCGTGCGCAAGCCTGGGGACGTCTCGACCTGGCGGTACTCGCGGGCCTGACCGTGCTTTATCTCGCGACGATCCCATTTGCGATCACGCATCTCGACCTCGCGCGCGACGTCGCATCCGCGCTCGCGATCGCACGCGGCGAGGAATTCCCGCTGCAGGGACCGATCTTCGCCGGCCGCATTCACCTTGGACCGGTCTGGTACTACCTGCTCGCGTTGCCGCTTGCGCTGACGTCTTCGTGGACGGTCACCGTGGCGTGGATCGGATTGATCGGCGCCCTCAAGATTCCGCTCGCCTACGCGGTCGGTGTCCGCCTGGACGACCGGCGAACCGGGCTGCTGCTGGCGTTGTTACTGCTGCTGCCGGGTTGGTGGACGTTCGAAACTCTGCTTCCGCTCCACACGTCGCTCGTGGCGACCTGCACGCTCCTTTTCGTTCTCGCGCTCCTTCGCTACGAGGCCGGCGCGCGTCCGATCGATCTCGGTCTGGCCGGTCTCGCGTTCGCGCTCGCGTTGCATGCGCATCCGTCGACCTTCGGGCTGGCGGTGCTCCTCGTCGCCGTGCTCGTGCGCGAGCTTCGACGCCGAAGATTGACCGCGGCGGCACTCGCGCATCTCGTCGCTGGGGCGCTTCTCCCTTTCCTGCCCTACGTGGTCGAGCAGGTACGCACCGACTTTCCCGACTGGCGGCAGGCGACGCAATATCTAAGTGACGATCGGCAGCTCGGCAGCTTCGCCGCGCTACCCGAGCTCATTGTCGGCATCGTCGTTACCGGACCAGCAGCGCTCGCACGTGGGTTGATGGCGGACGTGCCCGCCGCGACATCGATCGCCGTTGGCATTGCATTCGTCGTCTGGATCGCGGGTCTCGCCGGCGCCGCGCTCGCGATCGCGCGTGAAGGCCGGCGCGCTCGAATCATGGTCGCCGCCGCCATGACGATCGTCACGGCCCTCACCGTCGTCCTCGTCCGCTCGTGGACACCGTACTACATGGTCTTCGTGATCTGGATGTTTGCCGCGATCGTGCTGGCGCTTGGCCTCCGGACGGTCGACACCACGCGCTGGCTCCGCGTCGCGACGAAAGTTCTCGTCGCGATCGTGGTGTCATGGGTCGCGGTGACGCAGGTCGTGATCGCACACACACTTGCCGGCGGCGGGTACCGATTCGCGTTCTTTCCGCTGTTCGATGTCAAGCGCGCAGCATCGCCGGCCGGGCCGATGCCGTTCGTCCCGGCGTACGCGGTGCCGAAGAGCGGGCGCTGGCTCTGTGCGAACACGCCGGCGCACGTGCATGGCAGCTACGAGGTTCACCTCCTCCACGACTATGCCGTCGAGGCGATACTGCGCTGTCGTCGAAGGGTCGGCCTCACGCTGGGCGGAGAGGGCGAACCGGCGACGCAATGGGCGGGAATCTCGCAACTCGTCCGGGAGCGCTTGCCCTTCGAGGCCACGACGAGCTTCGGGCCCGTCGACCTGGTCAAGGTCGTTCAGGTGATTCATCCCGCAAGCGGCGAGCCGGTTCCCGATCCGACCCGTTATCCTCCGGTTCCAGGGACCTTCGGTGCCCCTTACGCAATCGCGATCGAGTTCGATGCCGGCGCCGACGAGGCGGTTCTCGTGACCAATGCCTATTTTGCGTTCAACCTCGATCCGACCGTGCTCGCGTTCGCGGGCGGCAAGCCGGTGCCGTCGATCGCCCAGGACCGTGTCTCGGCTGCGTATGCCTGTTCCGATTGCGGCAATATGGCGTCCGTCCACTGGCGGCTGGAGATTGCGACGTCCGCCTTCCAGCGCATCGACATCGTGACCTTTGATCGCAGCCAGCGCGGAACGGATCCGGGAGCAACGCGGTGACCGCGACAAACAAAACGGCCCTCTCGATCGTCATTCCCGTGCACAACGAAGCCGCGGTGATCGACGGCACGCTGCGCGAGCTCGCGCACGTGCTTGACGGAATCGAAGGACACCACGAAGTGATCGTCGTCGACGATGGCTCGACCGACGGTACCTGGCCGGCGATTTGTGGAGCGGCGACACGTGATGCTCGCGTGCGTGGGCTCCGGTTGAGCCGCAACTTCGGCAAGGAAGCCGCGCTTTGCGCCGGGCTCGACGTCGCGACGGGTGGCGCCGTCATCACCATGGACGGCGATCTCCAGCATCCGCCGGAACTCATTCCCAAGATGCTCGACGCGTGGCGCGGTGGCGCGGAAGTTGTTGATGGCGTCAAGACCGAGCAGGCGGGGGCCTCGCTGATCGAGCGTCTGCGCTCCGGCACGTTCTACGCACTGCTGCGCTGGCTCTCCCGCGTAGATCTCCACGGCGCCTCCGATTTCAAGCTGCTCGACCGGCGCGTTCTCGACGCGTATCGACGACTGCCGGAGCGCAACCTGTTCTACCGCGGGATGACGACGTGGCTCGGCTTCAAGACGGCGGAGATTCGGTTCTCCGTGCCTGCGCGCGCAGAAGGCAATACGCGCTGGACCTTCGTCGCACTCGTGCGTCTGGCCACGACCGCGATCACGAGCTTCACCTCCGCGCCATTGCACCTCATCACCACGCTCGGGATGCTGTTCCTCGTCTTCGCCGTGGTGCTCGGCGCGCAGACGCTCTATCGGAAGCTTTCGGGCACCGCGCTCGACGGTTTCACGACGATCATCCTGCTGCTCCTGATCATCGGCAGCGCGATCATGATCGGGCTCGGGATCATCGGTAGCTACATCGCGCGCATCTTCGAGGAAGTGAAGGCCCGCCCCCGCTATCTCGTGGCGGAATCGACCGGTGTCGACGATCCCCGCTAGCCGTCGCGAGGTCGCCGCGCGGTTCATCCGCTACTGCGTCGTCGGCGTGATCGGCACGATCGTGCACTTCGCGACGACGATCGCGCTCGTGGAAATCGGCAGGCTCGATCCCGTGATCGCGTCCGTCATCGGCTTCGTGGCGGCGCTTCTCATCTCGTTCGTGCTCAATCGCCAGTGGACCTTCGCGTCGCGGGCCGCCGTGACCACGAGCCTCGCGCGCTACCTGGCGGTGTCCGGGTTCGGCTTCCTGCTCAACGTCGCCATCATGGCCGCCGTCACGAAGTGGCTGGGCTTAAGCTATCTGATCGGGCTGGCGCTCGTCGTGCTGATCATCCCCGCGGTCAACTTCACGCTGAACGCCCGCTGGACGTTCCGTCACGGGACTTGAGAATAACGGATGGCGATACAGGCCGATGCGTGACAGCAGTGCCGCGATGGAAACGCCCACGACCCCGAGGCCGTATCGGACCGAGCGCCGGAAGTTGATCGAGCTCGCGTCCGCGAAATAGCGCGTCGGCACCGAGATCTCACCCACGCGCCAGCCCGTCATCAGCGCCTGGGCGAGCACCTGGTTGTCGAACACGAAATCGTCGGAGTTCGCCGGCCACGGGAGGCTCTCGAGCAGCTTGCGCGAATACGCCCGAAACCCCGAGTGGTACTCGGAAAGCTTCACGCCGAGCATCAGGTTCTCGAGCGCCGTCAATGCGCGGTTGGCGACATAGCGCCACAGCGGCATGCCGCCTGCACGCGCGCCGCCGCCTAAAATGCGCGAGCCGATGACGAGGTCGTAGACGTTCGACGCGATCATCCCCGCCATCGCCGTCACGAGCCGCGGGTCGTACTGGTAGTCGGGATGCACCATGACGACGATG
>Ga0306923_10004122_pt1 | contig 13864 bp, 15 predicted proteins | sample sta12Can44000108_FD_203841 | JGI IMG/M metagenome (GOLD analysis project Ga0306923, IMG submission 203841) | Lab enrichment of tropical soil microbial communities from Luquillo Experimental Forest, Puerto Rico - statanox.12C.anox.44.000.108 (v2)... | ecosystem: Environmental > Terrestrial >... | reverse complement strand
TCTATATGCTGATGGCGGCCATCCTGGTGTTTCGGCCGGAAGGCTTGTTTCCGGCGGCGAACAAATGAAAGCGGCGTCCGCGCTCTACACGCCGCGCAACGCGGTCGTTGTCGTTCTGCTCGCCGCACTCGCGCTGCTGCCGCTTTACACAGCGCTGACCGGCAACACCTTTGTGATGACGCTGTTCACCCGCGTGCTGATCCTGGCGCTCGCCGCCGGCAGCCTCAATCTGATCATGGGCTACGGCGGCATGGTCAGCTTCGGCCACGCCGTTTATCTCGGCCTCGGCGGCTATGCGATCGGCATTTTGGCCAAAGAAGGCTTCAACTCAGGTTTACTGCAATGGCCGAGCGCAATCGCGGTGTCGGCGCTGTTTGCGCTTGTCGTCGGCGCGCTGAGCCTGCGCACCCGCGGCGTCTACTTCATCATGATCACGCTCGCCTTCGCCCAGATGGTCTACTACGTCGCAATCGGTCTCGAACGCTACGGCGGCGACGATGGGCTGACCATCCGAACGCGAAGCACGTTCGGCATCGTCGATCTCAACAACAAGACGCTGTTCTACTATCTGTGCTTCGCGATCCTCATCGCCAGCATTTATCTGATCTCGCGGCTGGTCAATTCGCGCTTTGGCCTCGTCATCCAGGGCGTGCGCTCCAACGAACGCCGCATGCGCGCCGTCGGCTTCGGCGTGTTCCGCTACAAGCTCGTCTGCTTCGTCATCGCCGGCGCGTTGTGCGGGCTCGCCGGCGCGCTCCTTGCCAACCACACCAATTTCATCAGCCCGGCGATGATGTTCTGGACGCGCTCAGGCGATCTCATGGTCATGGTGGTGCTCGGCGGCCTGGCGACGCCATTCGGGCCGCTGATCGGCACCGTGACTTTTCTATTGCTGGAAGAGGCGCTGTCGCGGGTCACCGAATATCCCGGCCTGTTTCTCGGTCCGGCGCTGCTGCTGGTCGCGATCTATCTGCACGGCGGCATCGAAGGCTTGCTGGCGAGGCGCGCGCGATGACCACGCCGCTCCTGCAGATCGACGGCTTGACCAAGCGCTTCGGCGGCGTGATCGCCTCCGACACCATCACGCTCGACATTCCGGCCGGTGAATTCCACGCCGTCATCGGCCCGAACGGCGCCGGCAAGACGACGCTGACCGGCCTGCTCGCCGGCGAGATCGAGCCCGACAGCGGCCGGGTCCACTTCGACGGCCGCGACATCACCGCGCTTTCAGTCGACCGGCGGAGCCAGCTCGGGCTCGCCCGCTCGTTCCAGATCACATCGCTGTTCCACGACTTCACCGCCCTCGACAATGTCGCGCTCGCGGTGCAGGCGCATTCCGGCCACTCGTTCCGCTTCTGGCATTATGCGCAGCGCGACCCGCGCCTGCGCGAGCCGGCCCAGGCCGCGCTCAACCGCGTCGGTCTCGGTGCCCGCGCGCAAATGCGCGTCGACGCACTCAGCCACGGCGAGCATCGCCAGCTCGAGATCGCCATGGCGCTCGCGACGCAGCCGCGGCTGCTCCTGCTCGACGAGCCGATGGCCGGCATGGGAGCCGACGAATCCGCGCGCATGGTGGCGATGCTGCGCGCGCTCAAGGGCGACGTCACCGTCGTGCTGATTGAGCACGACATGGAGGCGGTGTTCGCGCTCGCCGACCGCATCACCGTGCTGGTCTATGGCCGCGTCATCGCCTCGGGCGAGCCGGCCGGGATCCGCGCCGATGCCGCCGTGCGCGAGGCCTATCTCGGCGAGCAGGAGGCAACACATGGCTGATCAGCCGCTGCTCGAAGTCTCCGGCATCGAAACGAGCTATGGCCTGAGCCGCGTGCTGTTTGGCATTTCGTTGAGCATTGCACCTGGTGAGATGGTATCCCTGATGGGCCGCAACGGCATGGGCAAGACCACGACCGTGCGTTCGATCATGGGACTGACGCCAGCGAGCGCCGGCTCGATCCGCTTTGGCGGCGCGGACATCAGCGCACTGCCGGCCTATCGCGTCGCCAAGCTCGGCATCGGCCTCGTGCCCGAAGGCCGTCAGGTCTTTCCTAACCTCTCCGCGCGCGAGAACCTCGTCGCCACCGCGGCAAACCGCACGGCGGCCAAGGAGCGGTGGACGCTCGAAAAAGTCTTCGACCTGTTCCCGCGGCTTGCCAGCCGCACCGACGCCATGGCCAACCTCCTCTCGGGCGGCGAGCAGCAGATGCTGGCGATCGGCCGCGCGCTGATGACCAATCCGCGCCTCCTCATCCTCGACGAAGCGACCGAGGGCCTGGCGCCGCTCATCCGCGAGGAAATCTGGCGTTGCCTGAAAAGCCTGCGCGCCGCCGGCCAGTCAATCCTGGTAATCGACAAGAACGTCGAGGCACTGGTCCGCATCGCCGATCGCCATACCATCATCGAGCGCGGCCGCGTGGTATGGACCGGAAGCTCTCAGGAGCTTGCCCGCGCCACCGACGTGCAGCACCGCTATCTCGGCATCTGAAATCTGTTTGGTTGCTTTTCGGCCGTTCTTTGTTGATTAGGTTTCGCTTCATTTACCAAACCGCCTCTGTCATTGCTTCGGCGCCTCAAAACGGCGAACCTATTAAGGCACCCCATGTTGAAGCAGATCCAGCGTTTCCTGAAAAACGAATCCGGCGCGGCGGCGATCGAATACGGCCTGCTCTCTTCCGGCATCTCCGTCGTCATCATCCCGTCGGTCAAGAACGTTGGCCAGAACTTGGTCAACACGTTCACCACAATCCAGAACGCGATCCACTAGCGGCACGGCCATAGACGGCGCCCACGATCTCAGGCGCCTTCTGTCACCGGCAAAGTCAGCGCCGACGGATACTGCGCCGAGTGGTAAATTGTGTCGGTGCCGATCTTGTTGGGCGCGTAGTAGTGCGTCCACAAAATATCAGTGACCGTCGAGTCGCCGTTGACGATCTCGAGCCTTAACCGATTGCCCTTCTTGAAGCGGTGCGCCATCGGCTCGACGCTGATGTCGAAGCGGTAGATTTTTCCGGGCTCAATCGGCTCCGGCTTGGTGTGACTTTGATACGGCTCCATCTCGGTCGATTTCGCCGGATCGAGCGCACGGTGAGAGGCGCGCAGCCACCCCTTGGTGATCCAGTATGACGCCGGGTTGAGCCCCTTGGCGCGATCGTCGGGCGACTGCGGCATCTGCTCCGAGAGTTTGACGAAGAAATCCATGTCGGTGCGGCTTGAGGCCGCGTGCAGGACGAGCTTGATCGGGCCGGCGATCTCCAGGTCCTGCTCGAGCGGCGCCGTAGTGAAGGTGAGCACGCGCCGTGCCGAATCGGGCTGATTGTTCGGGCCGAAGCCGACGACACCCAGCATCCAGCCCGGATTCGGATAGGTGTACGACGTCGCAGCCTCGCCTGACGCCGCCGCGCGCGACAGCGTACCGTCGTTGAGCGAGGTAACGCTGCCGGATTTTTCCGCGCTCAAGTTCCACGTGACATAACGCACACCGGGCGGCGGCCAGCTCTCCGCCGTGCGCACCGCATCGGCGCCGCGCACGAAATATTCCACGGCCGGACGCTTCCCATAACCGGTGTCGAGGCCTTTCAGATAATGATCGTAGAACGGCAGCAGCATCTTTTCGTGCAGCTCCGGGCTGTTGAACTCCTTGTTGGCGACGAAGGCATTGATCGGGCCGATCATCTTCAGCTTCTTCGGCCCCTTGGCGCGCCGGAAGCCGTTGATGTTACCGCGAGTGTGCAGATCGACCTTGCCCCAGACGCCGACCGAATAGAGTGGCACTTCGATTTCCTCCAACCGCTCGGCAGCGCAGCGCTCACGCCAGAACTCGTCGTAGGTCGGGTGCTGCTGGATCAACAGGTTCAGATCGCCGGTCTGCTCGCGCGGATGCTCGCCGTTGGCCGGATGGCGATTGATGATGCGGTTCTGGTTCCACCAATAGCTGCCGAAGAAGTCGCCCAAGATGCCCCCCTGATAGACCGAGGCGCGGTAGGGATCGTTCAAGCCGTCGAAGGCGGCGATGCAGGCGAGCGATGGCGGCTTCTGGATCGCCATCCACCATTGCGACATGCAGAAATACGATTGCCCGATACCGCCGACCTTGCCGTTCGACCACGCCTGATGGCCAAGCCATTCGATGACGTCGTAAAGGTCCTTCTGTTCGTTGCGATCGAGCAGGCGGAACTCGCCGCCCGACTTGCCGCAGCCGCGGATGTCCATGTGGGCATAGACATAGCCGCGCTCGACATAAAGCTCGATCGGGCCGGTCTCGCGCCAGAGAAATTGCGGCGTCGCCGGCAGCGTGTTGTTGTCGTAGCGGTAGGGTGACGGCGCCAATACGGTCGGGAACTTCGCTTCGCCCGGCGGCATGTACAGCGCCACCGCGATCTCGACGCCGTCGTGAACCTTGATTTTGACCTCGCGCGGCTTCAACTGCGACTCATTGGCCATCGCTATCCCCGACACGTTTCCAATCGACAAGGGCCACGAGCATAAGGACAGAGTGCGCGGCGAGCAACGCAGGTGGCGCGCTTCTTCCCGCCCTTAGCGGGGGGAAGCTAGCGCGATGCCGGCGGCGGCGCGCCGGGGACGCCGCGCTTCGGGAGGTCCAGAATGTTCAACTTCGTGCCATTGGGCATGATCATGTCGCCCGGCTTTTGATCGGCCGCACACGGGCCGAGCCACTTCGCCGTCACCGTCATGGTGCGCGTGCCGCCGGGAATGCCGTCGCCTTGCGTCGTCACGATCATCGTATAGGCCCTGTCGAAGCTGCCGGTGACGGCTGCATGCGAGGTCAGGGTCTTTCCGGCGGTGGTGCAGGTGGCATCGATAGTGATGGTTTCGCCGGATTTCTGCACGTCGCGCTTGGCGCATTGCGGCGAAGGGCCTGCTGGCCCGATGGCAGCCCCGCCCCGCGCCTGCAGTATCTGATCGGTGGTGGCATCGATGCATTGGCGGAACGCACCGCTGCTTCCGGGGGTCTGGACCTCCCACAGTCCGGCCTTGCGCGACGGCATTTCGGCGGCAAGCGCCGGCATCGCGACGAGCGTGACGAACAGAGCAAAGGCTGCGTGGCGTGTCACGCATCGTCCTGAGCGCTGCCGGCAAGCGGACAGCGGGACCTTCGCTTGCTAAGCTTGTCACACGTGCAGCGCAAGGAGAAACCCAAGGGAAAGCCGATGGCATTGCTCGACGGCGATACGGCCCTGATCACCGGTGCGGCCTCCGGCATCGGCCGCGGCATGGCACAAGCGCTCGCCCGCGAAGGCGCCCGCCTTGTGCTGACCGACGTCAATGCCGAATCCGGTGAGAAGCTGGCGCGCGAACTCAACTCCAGCTTCATCGCCGCCGACCTCGCCGAGCCGGCGGCGCCGAAAAAACTGTTCGACGCCGCCGTCCAGGCGCTCGGGACAATTTCGATCTTCGTCCACTGCGCGGCACCGAAGCGCAACGAGAGCGAGACCGCGCTTGCCGTCACCGAGGCGCAATGGGACGCCATGATGACGGTCGGCCTGCGCGCCGGCTTCTTGCTCGGCCAAGCGCTAGGCGCGCACATGAAGGCCCGCGGCATCAAAGGCCGCATGCTGTTCGTCACCTCGCTGCACGCCGAGACGCCGCGCAACCTGCCCCATTACTCCGCCACCAAGGCTGGCCAAACCATGCTGGTGAAGGAGCTCGCCCGCGCGCTCGGCGCCCACGGCATCCGCGTCAACGCCATTGCGCCGGGCGCCATTCCGGGCGGCGGCTTCGACGCCAACATCGCCGCGTTCGACAAGATGATCCCGCTCGGCCGCACAGGCACGCCGGCGGACATCGCCGACATGGCGGTGGCGCTGCTCTGCGACCGCTTCTCACGCTACGTCACCGGCACCACCGTCGCGGTCGACGGCGGCATTGCGCTCTATAATTGGATTCCGTTTGCGAACTAAGCCTCCCCTGCCAAGGGACGGCTAATTGATATTCACCAGCGCGCCGCCGTCGACCGGCAGCGCCACGCCAGTGATGAAGTTGGCCTCGTCGGAGGCGAGGAACAGCGCCGCATTGGCGACGTCCCAGGCGGTGCCCATCTTGCGGCGCAGCGGCACGCGGGCGTCGCGGGCGGCGGCGACCTCGGCGCGGCTCTTGCCGCTGACGCGAGCGCGGGTATCGACCGCCATCGGCGTGTCCATCAGGCCGGGCAGAATGACATTGGCGCGCACGCCGAATTCGGCGTTCTGGATCGCGACCTGCTGGGTGAACGCGACCATCGCCGCCTTGGTCGCCTTGTAGCCGACGTAAGGGTAATGCTCCCACGCCGCGACCGAGGAGATCATGGTGATGACGCCCGTGCGCTGCGCACGCATCGGCGGCAGCACGTGCTTGCAGGCCATGATGGCGCCGCGCAGGTTGATGGCGGCGATTCGGTCGAACGCTTCCTCGGTGAATTCGGCGAGCGGCGCGTCGCCGCCGCCGAGGCTGACGCCGACATTATAGTGTAGGATATCGACGCGGCCCCATTTCAGCCGCGCCGCCTCGACCATGGCTTTCAGCGTCGCCTCGCGTGTCACGTCGGCCTGGAATGCCGCGCATTCGCCGACCCCGCCCGACTGCCGCGCCATCGCCACCGTTTCCTCGGCGGAGGCGGCGTTGCTGTCAACCGCCAGCACATGGGCGCCTTCCTGCGCAAAGCGCAGCACCGTGGCGCGGCCGTTGCCGAGCCCCTCGCCCGGCGACTGTCCGGCGCCGACTACGATGGCGATCTTATCTTTCAGACGCATGCGACTTCCCCCGGTTGACGCTTGTGCTTTTATGCCAGGTCTACGGCGAAGCGCTTCAGATCGCCGAGCGTGCAGTGGCTCAGCGCGCCTTCGTGGGTGGCGCGCAGGACGACGCGCGGCGCCTGGCCCGCCGCGAATGCTTCCTGCCAGCGCGGCGCACACAGGCACCAGCGGTCGCCGGGTTTTAATCCGGCAAAGCCGAATTCCGGCACCGGCGTCGACAGGTCGTTACCGTGGGCCTTTGAGAATTCGAGAAACTCGGCCGTCATTACCACGCAGACCGTGTGGCTGCCGACATCCTCGCTCCCGGTGTTGCAGCAGCCGTCGCGGTAGAAGCCGGTCATCGGCGAGAGCGAGCACAGTTCGAGAGGCTCGCCGAGCACATTGCGCGGCAGCGCCCGGCGGCGGCCGCCGCTGCCGGTGTCGTCTCTAAGCATCGTCGTCCTTGGCAACCGGCGGCGCGGCGAACAAATACGGCAACGGCGGCGCGGCAGAAGACGGCGCGAACACGCGCGCAGCAGCCAGCCACGGCCGCCACGCCATCTGCACGGCCTGCAGCCAAAACACAAACGGGTTGGCCGCCCCGACGAAGTGGCCGAACACTTCGAACGACGGCGTCGCCTGCAGATTGATCGAAATCTGCTCGACGTTATCGGTCGGCCGCCGGTGCACGATCTCGATCTCCAGGCCGGGCAGCCACGCCATGGCGCGCGTGGCATCGGGTTCGATGGGTTTCTGGGCCAAATCACGTCTCCGTCGCGCCGGGCGGTGCAAATTCACATATGCACCGGCCGGCGTTTCATGCAAGCCGCCGTTCGGTCCATTCTCCGACATTGAACCGCCATCGCGGCCCGGCACCCTAAGGAGAGTTACCGTTCGATCCCCGCGCTGAGCTCAAAGCCAGAAGGCGCTGATCCTGGTGGTTATCGCGCGATCGGCGCCGTTGCCTCGGCGGCCGGCATCGGCGTTGCCGGGCTGATGGCATGGAGGCCTCTGAGCGGAGCAACCGCAAGCACAAGCCGGTCGAGTATTACAGCCGCTGGGGCGGCTACACCCAGCCGGTGGCCTTGGACGACAAGATTACCAAGGCGCAAGCCGACGCGTTGGCGGCCGCCGGTTATGCCTATCTGATCGGCTCTTACGACGCCGACGGCCACCTGACGCGTCGTGAAAATGCTGCAGGGCGAAGTGTTTTTCGACCTGCAGTACAGCTATCATCGCAACGGCAAGCTAAAAACCGCGACCCTTGCCGACAGCGGAAATCGACCTTGCTCGAATACGACGAGCGCGGCCGCCTCATCTCCAACGTCAGGAGCCCCGCATTGGCGCCGGCGCCGCCGGGCGATTGAGCCGCCCGATTTTTCGTCGAACGAGAACGTTAGTTCGACGCGCCCTTGATCTCGATCACGCCGACTTTATTGACCAGGCTGTTGGCCATCACCGGATTGCCGTCGCGGTTGACGTCCATGTTGCGCACGATGTCGCCGCCGCCAGGGATCGCCCAGCTCTGGAATTTTTCCGTCGCCGGATCGAAGCGCACGATGGTGTTCGGCTTGGCGCCGGATTCGTTGTACCAGACCGCGCCCTTAGTAAAGACCATGCCGTAGGGCTGCGACTTCGGTCCGCTCGGCGACGGCCATTCCTTCACCTCACCGGTCACCGGATCGAGGCGGCCGAGATAGCCGCGGGCGAAATCGCTGTACCAGATCATGTCGCCTGCGCCGATGGCGAGCCGCCGCGGCCGCGCCGCCGGGTCCGGCAGCGGAAATTCGCGGATCGCCATGGTTTTGGTATCGATGGTCGCGATCTTGGGTGCGCCGAACTCGACGAAATAGACGACGTTCTTGGAATTAACAACGATGCCGTAGGGCCGCGCGTTTACCGTCGGCGGCGTGACGAGCTTGATCTCGCCGGTCTTCGGATCGAGCCGCCCGACCTTGTTGCCGACCTGCGCGGTGAACCAGATGATGCCGTCATGGTCGAAGACGAGCGTGTGCGGATCCTTGGCCAGCGGATCGGGCATTTTGTATTCGGTGACGGCGCCGGTCGCAGGGCTGAGCTTGCCGATCAGGCCGGCGAAATTGCCGGTGAACCAGATGTTGCCATCCTTGTCTTCCTTGAGGCCGTGCGGGCCGGTCTGCGGATTGAGATGGTATTCCTTGATCTGCCCGGTCGCAGGATCGAGATGCCCGAGCACATTGGCAAGTTGGCCCGAATACCAAATCGAGCCATCGCGCGCCGCCAATGGATCGTGCGGCCGCGATCCCGGTGTCGCCACCGGCCACTCCTTGATGGTCACGTCGATGGAGCCCGCGAGCAGCACCGCTGCCGGCCGCGGCTTTTCCGGAAAGCTCTTGGTGACATAGTCGGTGATGGTCGCGACCTGATTCGGCGGGATCGGCGCGTCGAAATTCTGCATCATGCGGATGACGGTGTGCCAGCCTTCCGGCGTATAGCCGACGGTCAACCGATTGAGGTCATGGCAGCCGCCGCAGATGCCGAGCACCGCGCTCTTGCCCGGCCCGTCGGGGAAACTTTCTCCCGCCTGCTGCGCCGTGGCGGGCGTGGCAGAAGCGAGTGTCGCCGCGAGCAACGCCGGCGCCGCGCGGCGATGCATCGACTGTCGCACGCCTTTGTCCGGACCGGCCTGCGTTTGATTGGTCATGAAACAGGCTCCTTCGAAATGCCGCCGTCATATTAGCACGCAGGCATGCCTCGGAAAGTCGACGCCGTGATTATCGCAATGGACTGAAATGCGCTTGTCTGATTCCTCGCGGTAATCGTTGAACGCGCCAGCGTCAAAATGGACGTGCCCAAAATGAAAGAGTGGGCAAAACAAGAATATCCCGAGATCGGCGGCTATTCCGGCGTCAAAGCGTGCCACAGATGATCGGCACTAGCGACAACCGGCGCCCGCAGGACCACGCGGCGCTCCGCGGCGCGATCGACACCCGGATCGCGCGCCGCCTGACGCGCCTATAGGCTCACCAAATTGCTGCGCTGCACTTTGGTCGCTAATGGCACTTAGCGACCGGCCGGCGTGTCGCTTTCACGGTCGCTAACGGGGTAAGAGCGGACATAGGCCGGACGGCTCAAAACGTCGCTTTTGACCCAAGGCTGACATCGGGCCCGCGATATTGTCGCCTTTGACCCATTTCGTCATTTCGCTTCAGGTGCGCAACAAGCTGGTCAGATGCGCAGCATTATGGCCGGAACAGTCGCTTTTGACCCAAAGCGGACATTGGTTCGCGTATGGCCTTGGCGCCTTTTGTCACACACGCTGGCCGCTTGCGCATGCTAGGTTTGACCGCGTTAGCGGCATAATCGCCGGGGGTCGCGAATGAGGCGGCGCGAGTTCACTGCGCTTCTTGGCAGCGTGGCATCGGCATGGCCACTCGCGGCGCTTGCGCAACAGCGACCGTTGCCGGTACTCGGATTCTTAAACGCCGAGTCTCGACAGGGATACGCACGGCCCTTGGCCGGCTTTCTCAAAGGGCTGGGCGAATCCGGTTATGAAGACGGTCGCAATGTCGCTATCGAGTACCGCTGGGCGGAAAGCCAAAACGATCGGCTGCCGGAGATGGCTGCCGATCTGGTTCGCCGTCAGGTAGCCGTGATCGCTGCAACCACGACACCGGCGGCGCTCGCGGCAAAGGCGGCGACCCCAACGATTCCAATCGTCTTCGAGTCAGCGACGGATCCGGTTCGCTTAGGTCTTGTCGCCAGCCTCAACCGCCCGGGCGGCAACGTCACCGGTGTGACCCAAACTAACGCCGAAGTGGCGCCTAAGCTCCTGCAACTGCTTCACGAGCTGCTTCCGACCGCGCGCACTATGGGCCTCTTAATCAACCCAGCCAGTGGTGTCCTCGCCGACAATCAACTGCGGAATTTTCTCGCTGCTGCGCAAACCCTCGGCGTCGAGCTCCAAGTTCTCAAGGCCAGCACTGACGGCGAACTCGATGCCGCCTTTGCCGATGTGGTCAAGTCGCGGGCCGGAGGGATCGTGATCAGCACCGATCCATTTTTCACGAGTCACGGTGCACAACTAGCCGCGCTCGCGAGCCGCAACTCGGTGGCGGCGGTTTACAAAGGCCGTGAGTTCGCCGCTGCCGGCGGCCTTATGAGTTACGGAACCGACATCGCTGACACATTCCGCCTTACTGGACTCTATGCTGGGCGACTCCTCAGGGGCGAAAAGCCGTCCGAGCTACCGGTCCAGCAAGCCGCCAAGGTAGAGCTCATTATCAACACCAGGACCGCTAAGACACTTCACATCGACTTCCCGCTCACGCTCCTTGGCCGTGCCGACGAGGTGATCGAATAGGCCGCGTTTTTGCCGCACCGCACTTTGGTCGCAAATGGCACAAAGCGTCGTTTCGCGGCAGCGCAGCAAATGGTCGTTTTGGGGTAAAAGCGGACATCAGCCGCTCGAGTCAAAGTTGAATGACGCCCCGACGGGCTGCGTGAGCGACGGCATCGGTACGTCCGACTGCATCAAACTTGTCGATCAGAGCACCTACATGGAATTTGGCCGTATGGACAGATATGCCCAGACGGCGAGCTATCGCCTTGTTGGACATGCCCTCGGCGAGAAGCGTGAGCACTTCCAGCTCGCGGGGCGTTAGCAAGACATCGTCATCCACCGGTGCAGCCACGCTCTTAGAAGTAATCACGGTGACATCGGCCCGCTCGCTGGCACCGACCAGTTGCAAGCCCGGCACGTTCGCGAGCAACGCGGCGAGCCGGTCCGCAAGCGTCCGATCCTCGAGGTTGAGTGCCAATCGGATTGGTCCAGCTGCCGCGCTCTTGCTCAAGTGGTGGGCCTTTCGGCAATCGTCAGCGGGACACTCTTTGTCTCACCGCCTCGGCGTATCCCAAGTGTGACCGTCTGGCCTACGCTGTCCGGTCCGAGCACGCGCAACAGCGATCTCACGTGCCGGACGGGCTCACCATTCCAGGCGACGATAACGTCACCCTGGTGCACTCCCGCCTTGGCTCCTGGTCCTTGAGGCTCGACGTTCATTACCATTACACCTCGTCCGCCGCCCTCGATTGCGACAAGTCGGAAGCCCAGGCCGAGATAACCTCGCGGAATGTGCCCGTGTTTCTCAAGCCTGGCTGCGACCCGCTCAATAGTAGCAGACGGGATCACGAGGACTCGCCGGCGCGGTCCGAACACTGTCATGCCAAATGCCCGGCCCGTCGCGTCAATTGCGAGGCCACCTTCCGCGCTCTGTCGCATGCGCAGGTCAAGTTCGATTCGAGCATCGATCTCACCACCACGTAGAGACCACCACGGACCGGCATTGCGAGACACCATCCCAAAGGCTGCGGTTGGCGCGCCATCTTCAGCGCCCACCGCTAAAGCGAGCGCGCCGACAGGGACTGGCTGTGTCTCAAACGGAACCGGTTGCTGGTCGGAGCGCTCGACGCGCAACACCGCGATGTCGGTAGTGTGATCACGTCCAACGAGCCGCGCTGCGACTGAGTCACCCTCCGGCAGCGTAACAGCGAAATCGCCCTCTTCGGATAGAGCCTCATCGGCAGTGACGATAAGCCCAGGGCGCCAGAAGAATCCGCTTGATCGGGAGTGATCGGACTTAACAGCCACGACGCCGGGTGCTGCTATTTTGACCAATCGCGCTAGTGCGGCCGACAGGTCCTGAGCTTGGCTGGATACATCGCTTTGAGTCATGGGATCCTCGTAATGGTCTCAAGCCCCAATATGCGATGAGCTGGCGGCCGGCCTACTCCCCAAATGGGCAGGCACACCCGTTAGCTGGTCCTGAAGTTAGCGATCCAAGGGACCGCGTTCGGACGGTCCTTCATACGATCATTTTAAGGAGCACCTGACCGCCGACCAATGGGATGCTTTGAACTTGGTGCTCGCACCACGCCCCATCGCGGTCTAATGATTGCTCTTCAAGGCGCTGCCGACGATGCGATCGAATAGCGGTTTACCACGCCGAGAATCGGCAAGTTTGAGCCATCGTTGTGCCCAAACAGGGTCCGCTAAAGGCCGTATTCGACCCCTACTGCAGTGTCGAAAGTTTCATGAGCGGGCTTTCCACTCGAAGGCATTTCGCGTTTGGCCTCGCGGCGGCGGGAGCAATCCCTCTCGCAAGCCGGTTGCGACTTAGTTCGGCCAACGCGATCGAAGCCGCGGAGCGCGGCCCGATTGCGCCCATTAGGCCGAAGACGTTCAGAGCATTTGGCGCTGCGCGGATCGACAACTACGACTGGCTGCGCGACCGCAAGGACCCACGGGTCGTTGGGTACCTTAATGCGGAGAATGCTTATGCGGACGCGCGTCTTAAGCCGATCAAGCCGCTGGTCGATGAGCTGGCCGCAGAATTAAAGGCGCGGGAGGCGCAGGAAGACGCAAGCGTCCCAACAGCATACAACGGCTATGTCTATCAGCACCGCTTCACTCAGGGCGGTCAGTATCCATGCATAGTGCGCCGCAAGGCCTTCGGGACCGAAGAAGAAATTGTACTCGATGTTGGCGCGCTCGCCGCCGATCATCCGCTGCAAAACCAGCTAGGCTCATGGAACGTGAGCCCCGATAACAGGCACGTCGTATTCGCTGTCGATTTCACAGGTGGTCGTAATTTCCAGGTCTTTGTGCGAACGATCGCGACTGGCGAAACGATCGATCAGGGTATTGACAATACCAGTTCAGATCTCGCGTTCGCCGCCGACAGCAATACGATCTTTTATGTGCGCAATGAACCGACCACCTTGCGTTCCTACCAGGTCTGGCGGCATCGGCTTGGTGCGAATCCCGAAACCGACGCGCTGATCTACGAGGAGACCGATCCGACGTTCGACATTTCGATCGGGCTGTCGGGGTCGCGGAAGTTCATCCTCCTCAACATCAATGAGGAGCGCACCAGCGAGTTTCGTTATCTGCCCGCTGATCAGCCGACGGGAGAGTTGAACGTGATTGAGCCGCGGCAGCGAGGCGTCCTTTATGAGGTCGACCATGTGGGCGACCAGTTCTTCATCCGCACCAATCTTGACGCGCCTGACTTCCGGCTGATGAGCGCACCGCAGGCAACGCCCACGGTGCCGCATTGGAGGGAAATCGTTCCCGAGCGCCCAGGGCATTATCTCAGTCA
>Ga0306923_10004118_pt1 | contig 13871 bp, 14 predicted proteins | sample sta12Can44000108_FD_203841 | JGI IMG/M metagenome (GOLD analysis project Ga0306923, IMG submission 203841) | Lab enrichment of tropical soil microbial communities from Luquillo Experimental Forest, Puerto Rico - statanox.12C.anox.44.000.108 (v2)... | ecosystem: Environmental > Terrestrial >... | reverse complement strand
GCCCGAGATAGTTAAAGAGCTGCGAGAGACCGCCCGAGTAAGAGTCATAGGTCCGCGCGTCTATCTCGGGGGCTTTAGCGGCTAACCATTCTGCTGCATAGGCGCGCAGGCTCTTTTGTGAGACAGCTTCTCCGGAGATTTCCTCATGAAGCCTGGCCAGCACCTTTTGCGTCTGGCGTAACGTGCGCTTGGTGCGCGCGGCTTTCTCGTATTCCTCGGCGATGCGCATCGCCTTCTTGCGGTCGGTTTCCTTGGTCGACACACGGCGTTGCCGACCGCTCGGATCACGAAAGCAGGTTGTCCAATATCGCGACTCAGGATGTTTCCAGACGGATGCCATAACCTAATAACATTTCCAATAACATCTATCGACATCCAAGCAAGTACACTTAAGTACAATCGTCCACGAATCCGCTCTGGTAAAGACTTCCCGAGACGCGGTGAGACGAGATTATTGAAAAGTACTTTCTGAATTCCCCTTGATCCATTGGTTGGCCAACATGATCTCGTGCGTACTCATCTTTCGCGGCTTCGACCATGAGCATGTTTGTTAAACACTCTTTCTCTTGTTGTTCCTGAACCGTTCTGCTGATCGCAAAAGTTACTGCTCCGGAGATCGCGGCGACTATCGCCAGCACGACCAGCAATTCAACCAACGTCATTCCCAGATACGGGAAATGCCGACTTCGACTGTTGCCGGATCGCATGAGTTTCAGCGGCAGGCCTCGTAATTTTCCAGATCATCCTTGGTCAGGAACTCCCGCAGTACGCTTTGGGTAACTTCATTCAGAGCGTTAAAGACATTGGTTCCGTTGATGCAGTTCCCGGCATAACGCGGTACCCCGCGAGCGGGCACCTGAAATAGAAGATCCATCGACTCGACTGGTGCGATCTGTTCGTCGGCCAGGTCTCGCTTGTTGTAGAATAAGATCCACGGCACCTTTTCCAGAGAGAGTTCCATGCCGGTCAGGTTCTGTTCCAGATTACGCAGGCTTTCCAGGTTGGCTTCCATTCGGTCCCACTGTGAGTCGACGACGAAAACGACGCCGTCAACGCCACGCAAGACCAGTTGACGGGTGGCGTTGTACATCACCTGGCCCGGTACGGTCCAGAGCTTGAAGCGAACTTTGAATCCCTTCACCGTACCGCCGGCAACCGGTAAAAAATCGAAGAAAAGGGTTCGATCATTCTGCGTGGGGAGCAGGAGCAGCTTGCCACGGTCCCTCGCGTCCACCCGCTCATGAACATAACCAAGGCTCGTAGTTTTACCACCAAGCGCACACCCATAGTACACGATTTTGAATTCGACCTCGCCGCTGACGAAGTTTATGAACGACATGACGAGCGTAACCTAGGCAATTCCCAACGCGAGAATCGACTGTTTTCGACTGTTTTTTAGAGACCGTGTTGCGTCGGTGCATCAGCTCCCTCGCTGTCCTGAAACCTATCCGCGCGTCTCTCGTTAACGGTGAAACATTTAGGATGCGTCGCGTGAGTTCTCCGTCGTCGTTTTGAAAGTTTGCACCACGGACAACCGGTAGCCCGTGCTCATCCGTAGATCCTGTCCATTCCGAAACGTTTCCCGCCATGTCATAAATACCGAACGGGCTGCGATCCTTCGGGTGGGCGCCAACGTCGCTCCAGCCGGTCGCCAGCAAATTCGCCGCCCCGCTTTCCATGGCATTCCCCCAAGGGTACCTCGCCCCCTTCGTGCCGCGCGCGGCCTTCTCCCATTCCGCCTCGGTTGGCAGACGGCGTCCTTTCCACTTCGCGTAGGCATACGCGTCGAACCAATCGACAAAGATGGCGGGGCAATTGGGCGTCACCGGAATCCCCCGGAAACTGCCAAAAGCCATCGCTGCTCGGGCGTATTCTTGCCAATCCGAATTCGTATGCCCTTTGGCTTTGGGTTGATCGGGGTGATCAAATTCCGTCCGATCGCCGCTGCTGCGTAGGAATTCCATATACTGCCCGACAGTGACTTCGGTGGCGTCAATGTAAAACGGTGGCAACTCCCTTTCCTGACCATCTTGGAAAATAAACCTGCCCGCCGGAATCAATACTTCGGCACCCTGGTGTTTGGCCCAACGCAGTCCCGGGAAAAGCCGAGCTATAATGCTTTCCCGGATCGCTTCGATCCGGTCGCGAATCCGGTTGTGGTTTGCGTTCCAATACTCGAAGCCCAGCGCTCCAGCCCCAAGCACACCAATCAAAAGCGAAATCTGCCAGAGCCAGCGCCGCGCCGTCGTCCGACGCCGCTGCTTTTCAATCGTCGACAATAAATCCGAGGCCAGGTGCCGGCTCAGACCGCGAAACGGCAAATCCGGTGGGACTCGTGTGTGGAGAAGCTCATCGCGTTTCCGAACCGCTTCCATCAACACTTGTTCCCAACCGCCTTGAATCGTCGGAACCAACTCACGAGGGATGTTCGGAGTAAAAACAAAGCGTCCCGCAGGCCAGCAGAGGATTTCCAGAAGCGCCGTCTCGCCTGATTTAACCGGCGCCTCCGCGTGGAGAATTCGGCCGCGCTTCACAACGATGATCCCTTCTGACAGGTCCCCCTTGATAGAAAGGCAACCGTCCTTCTGGGCCAGACAGGCCATCTGAATCACATCCAGCAGCTGAACGTTATCGAGGCGCCCGGTAAAACCCTGAAGAACGTTCTTAGACTCCATACAGCGAATCTCTTGTAGGTAAAAGCTCCAGCTTTTACAAGAGCCCCACCAAAGCTCCAGCTTTTACTCACAAGGACCAAAAGTCGTGGCCGAGTGTGGCCCTCCAACCTCTCACCTCTCGCCTCTTCTCACTATCTCCCATACCGCACACTCATACTCCCCTTCGCCAGGACGTGCCTCTCCATTTCGGCGACAACCTTTGACGGCGCCTCCGAGGCGGAGGAGGCCAGTTTCGCGACGTCCAGTGCGTACACCGTAATGACATAGCGATGGGTGCTCCCGGGGGGTGGGCAGGGTCCACCATATCCTGGCGATCCGTAGTCATTCCGGGTCTGGCTCGAACCTTTGGGCAGGCCATGACCGGACGCCGCGCCTGCTCCGGCCGGAAGTTCCCGGCTGCCAGGCCCAAGATTAAAGACTACCCAATGCCAAAATCCGCGGCCGCCGGGTGCGTCCTGATCGAATACTGTTACACCCAGGCCTTTGGTTGCGCCCGGGACACCGGCCCACTGCAGGCCGGGCGAAATGTTCTGGCCACCGCAGCCCGACTCATTCAAAACGTGTTCTTTCGGGACAAGACCTCCCTCGTGCAACGTCGGACTGGAGACGCGCAATTCGTCGGCCTTAGTCACTGTTTGAATACAGAAGACAAACGCCCAAACCATCAGCCACCCATATTTCGCTATTGGATAATCTTGCGTTTTCATTTTCTGCGTCACTCGACCGCCGCGTACGAAATCAGTTCCAGCAAGGAGCCGTCGGGATCCCGGAAGTAAACCGAAGTTCCCTTACCCTTTGCGCCAAAGCGCTGAACCGGTCCGAGCTCGATCGGAATATCACGTCGACTCAAGTGGTCGACGGCTCCTTCGATTAACCCGGGCCATTCGAAGCAAAGATCACTCCCCCCCGGCGACACCGGGACCTTCGCCAGCGGGCCCGCTTTTATGCCCGGTCCATGAACGTTAAGCTGAGCGTCGCCAAAGCGGTATGCCGGCCGGCCATCAAGGTCGATGAATTCGGCTCCTAAGACTTTCTGATAAAACTCGTTGGATCGCTCCAAATTCGAGACATGGATAACGCAGTGGTCCAGTTTTGCCGAGAAGCTCATACTCACTGTTAATTCACCCCAGCAATTTCAGATCTTGAAATCAACTTGAAATCCAAAATTTCCTCCCAAGGTCTCCCTTCTCCCCTCTCACCTCTCACCTCTCACCTTTCCCTTCTCACTCCCTACCTCTCCCGTCTCACTCCCCTCCTCTTCCGTCTCCCCATCCTCAGGCGGTAAGCGCAACACCCCTGTTTTGGACAGCAGCACCGCAACCCAGCGCGTCGAGTCGAAGTTCGACATCACAATGACCAGGATTACGGTGAGCGGTACGCACAGGAAAGCGCCCGTGATCCCCCAGAGCGTGCCCCAGAAAATCAAGGCCATAATCACGGCCAACGGGCTCAAATTCAGGGTTTCCCCCATAAGGTTCGGCTCGACAATGCTGCCCATCAATTGTGCGATCGCGGTCAAGCCTATCCCGATACCCAGAACGGGTCCGAGATTTTGAAATTGCACTGCGGCAAGGATCGTCGGGAGCAGGGTCCCCACAATGACTCCGACCGTTGGGATAAAGTGCAGTACGAAAATTAGAAGGGCCCAGAATTCTGCGAAGTCCAGCCCGACCAGTCGCATAAGAAGATAGGAGAGAAGCGCCGTTGCGAAGCTCACCGCCGTTTTCACGCCGAGATAGGTGTGAATTTCCTTATCGATTCGGCGGAAAATCGTCGCCGCTCGCTGGCGACGACCCGGATCCGGGAAAAGGGACTTGAACTTTACGGGTACGAAACGCAGCTCGAGCATAATGAAGAGCCCATAAATAAAAACGAGCGTGATATTCTCCACGAGGCCGGCTACCCCCTTGGCAACCGTTGTAAAGACGGACCGCAAATCAATCCCGCGTACGAGTTGCTGGAACTCCGGCGATTCCTGGATGCCAGCTTTGGCCAATAGCTCAGCCTGCAGATGCTGGAAGCGGACCTGGTAACGTGGGGCGGCTGCGGCAATATGCGAGGCGTTGTTTGCCACGACCGCGATAAATCCGTAGCCAAGTCCGAAAATAATTGCGAAGGACAGAATCACCGACAGAAATTTAGGCACTCGCCATTCCCCGATTTGGAAACGGCGGATCAGCCCTCCGAGGATCGCAACGAGGTAGACGGCAATGAAGGCAATAACAAGCGGGACAAAGAAATTCTGCCCTCGGCTCAAGACATAGAACCCTGCGATAACAATCCCAAGAGAAAGCGCGACCGAAACCAGACGGCGGCGGGAGGGTGGTTGACCGTTGGGCATGACTCAGAAAACGGAAAGCTTACAAATCGACAGCCGGTTGTCTACGCGGCTGGTAGTACCTCGCCGCTTACGCTCCTTTCCAAATCCAGCATTCCTGCATAGGCTCATCCAGGCAACACTCACCATGAACAGCGACGCAAAGCAATTTCTGTTTCGATTACTCAACACTCCCAGCCCGTCCGGGTTTGAAACCGAAGGGCAGAAAGTCTGGATGGACTACGTCGGACGCTTCGCTGACTCGCTGCAGAACGATGCTTACGGCAATGCCTGGGCCACCGTGAAAGGGCGCGATCCCGCGATGAGTGTCATGCTCGAGGCTCACGCCGATGAGATCGGTTTCATGATCCAGAATATCGCTGACGATGGATTTCTCTACGTCACGAGGATCGGAGGAAGCGACCGTGCGATTGCTCGAGGAAAGCGGCTCAAAATTTTTGGCGATCAAGGTCCGGTACTTGGGATCCTGGGGAATACGGCAATTCACCTGCGGAATAAGGAGGACGAAAAGATTCCGGAGGTCCACCAGCTCTATGTCGATATCGGAGCCGGCTCAAAGGCAGAGGTCGAGCAGCGCGGTCTCCGCATTGGGCACCCAGCTGTTTACACCGATACGGCTGAAGAACTGATCCCGGGCAGGATTATCGGAAGAGCAATCGACAACCGCATTAGCGGGTTCATTCTGAGCCAGGTTCTGGCCAATCTTTCACTCGGAGCGGACAAAGCCTTCGTCACTGTGCACGCAGTCAACGCGGTTCAGGAAGAGATCGGCGGATCCGGCGCTAAAATGATCGCGTACCGGCTGCAACCGCGGGTGGCGATCGTACTTGATGTGACTCACTCGACTGATTCACCTGGCATAGACAAGAACAAACATGGCTCTGTCAGGATTGGTGGGGGCCCCACGCTGATGCATGGTACGGCAAATCACCCGCTGGTGGTTGACCAGCTGGTTGGGGTGGCCAGAGAGCTTCAAATCCCGATCCAACACGAGGCTTCCTCCCGAACAACAGGGACCGACACCGACTTCGTCTACGTCAGCCGAAGCGGAATACCAAGCGCACTTCTCTCAATCCCGATGCGGTACATGCATTCGACCGTTGAGTTGATCGATATCTCCGACGTCGAGCGTTGCATCACCCTTCTGACCAGCTTTATCCGCAAGATTGGAAACATCGATGAATTCACGCCGAAACTCGGAGGTAAAAACTCCAGGCTCTAAGCCAAATTCCGAAGTTGCCTTGTACGGCGCCTGGGCCAGGCGCCGTTTGTTGTCACACCTCGGGATTTTCAACGGCTGCCGCCGAAAACCTCGGAATCTGTTTACCTGAACCGGAAAATGGCGTTCAACTGTCACTCGGGCGTATCTATCTGCAGCCGCCAGGGATCGGAGACCGCGCGAGTGTCACGGAAAATGCGGGGCGGACCGGTCGAAATCAGCTTGTAGCCGGTGAGCACAAACTCAGGGTAGATCCTGTTCGACGCGGGTTCATACACCCAGTCACCGGAAAAGTATCCCTCGAGCCGGTACTCGTACCCGTTGTCAGAGCCGATCGCATTCGCTGCGCGGTCGGGGGCATGGACCCGCTGCTCGTTCACCATCACCAACTGAGCCTGGCTCCAGGGCTGCCTGGGCCGGCGAACATATCCCCAAAAGAAGTAATACTTCCTAAACACGCGGCGTCCGATGAAATAATTGCCCGGAGGCTCTGCTGGGATGCTCTGGGCGAGCGCCGCTTTGGCCTGCGTAAATTCATCGGGAGCAGTTTGGCAACCGGCTAGAACCAACACGGCCCCAGCCAAAAGAAACAATGAAAACAGCCGCATCATCGCCCTCGCCCTGCCTGCGGCTCAGCTGCCATGCGTGTAATTCCGGAGCCGCCCGAGTAGCTTTGGATGCTGCTGAAGCTCATTAACGAGACCTTCAATCGCCCGCAAGGTCTGTGGACTAATATGGTGCTCCATCCCCTCGACATCGTGGTAAATGACATCGTCCTCAATTCCCAGCATGCGTAAGAAATCAGTCAAAAGGTGATGCTTCTGCATGATGTTGCGCGCCAGCGTCTCGCCAGCGGTGGTCAGGACCAAGCCACGGTATTTTTCGTACTTGAGGAGCCCTTCAGAATCAAGCCGCTGGACCATGTTGGTAACGCTCGCTTGAGAGATTTTCAGCCGCTGCGCAATATCGGCCACCCGCGCGTAGCCTTTCGTGTTTATCAAGTCCAGGATTTGCTCGAGGTAATCCTCAACCGCCGAGGAACGCCCGGCTGGGGGCTTGCTAGTCATAGGGAGGACAGTATTGCTTAAACGCAAGTCCGGATCAATCCGGTCTTGCGTCCCGAGAGCCTTATCCCAAGTTCCGGCGCCTGTTGGGGCCGAATCCGGCCGATTTTAAGCCCTGAAAAGGGCAAAATATTTAGAGCGGTCAGCGGTTCAGTTCTCGATCATCAGCGCGTTCGCCTGTTGATTAAAGCCTATGGTTGTCACCAACGCGCGTGAAGCTCCCTTAATCGACCTTGTCTTCCGGTTCACCCTTTTAAGCCGGGTTCCCGCGCTTAAAGTGCCGGGCAAGCACTCCGTTCGCAAAGCCAGGGAAGCAAAAACAGCTTGCAGTACAGCACTGGCCCCAAGCGCCTCTCCTAACGCCGCTTTGTACGCGTAAACCGGTGCCGCATCGCAGAAATCCTCAAAGATCCGGCACTCTACCTCGTCGGCGAAGGTGCCGTTCGCACTGCTTATTGCCAGGTCTGGCTGCCCGGACGAAACTACCTCTCCGAGCACTTCCGCAGCTGCTCGATACGCCTCGCGCACCGAGAAAAATGGCCCGCCCGCGCTTGATCGAGCGATTCGCAGCCCGTGCTCGCGTCCCAGGACGACAGCGCCGGCAGCCTCACCGAATACAGTGCCCGTTCGCCTTCCATAGACCTCAAATTGGCCGTGACGGCTCGCCATCAACCAGCTCGCAAATGCATCCGACACCAGCCAGTCCATCTCTTCGGTTCCAACCACCAGGCAATATGCGAGCCCTGGATCAGTCGCCAGCACCTGGGTCGCAAAGTGAATTGCTGAAAGCCCAACCGATGAGTCGCCTACCAGCGTATAACTCTTGCCATCGAAATCCAATAGGGCCGCTACATGGCTCGCCGGCGCGTTGAAGACGGTTTCGGTAAACAGCAGCGGACTGGCGACATTCGCTCCCTGAGTCGCAATTTCATCGTAAAACCGCCGCGTGTAGTTCACGCCGCCGGAACAGATGGCAAAGATCACGGCACAATGTTCACCCAGCTCCGGACCAACTTTCAGCCCCGCGTCCTCGATCGCATCAAAAGCCGCCGTAGCCCCGGCCAAGGACAGCGCGCTGGATCGCCGGAGGCGTGGCGCTCGTGCAGCTTTCATGAATTTCGCCGGCAGTGGGCAATAAAGATAGTCTCGATCCGCCATTCGCCCGGGTACTCTTACCCGGGGCGCGTAACCACCTTCGCAGAGCATCCGCCAGGTCTCTCCAGCACTCGATCCCAATGGTGTGACTGCACCGACGCCTTGAATGAAAATGCTCATACGCGCTGCAACACGAGACTCGCATTTGTCCCCCCAAACCCGAACGAGTTAGAGAGTGCCCGTTCGATCTTTGCCGGAAGTGCTCGATTAGCAACTACTTGAAATCGCGATTCCGGATCGGGTTGCCGAAAATTTATGTTCGGCGGCAGAAACTGATCGCGCAGCGCGACCACGCAAAACGCGGCCTCAATCGCTCCGGCCGCACCCAGGGCATGCCCCATCATCGACTTTGTAGAACTCACCGGAACCTGCCCGAACAGCGCCGAGATCGCGAGCCCTTCGGTCGCGTCGTTGAAAATCGTTGCTGTACCATGCGCGTTGATATAATTGATCGACCCGGCCTCCGCATTTGCGGCTCTCAAAGCTCGCTCCATTGCCATCCGGGGCCCGATCCCCGAGGGATTCGGTTGCGTCATATGATACGTATCAGTCGAGACGCCGTAGCCGATAACCTCCGCTACCGCAGAAACTCCTCGACGCAGGGCTGATGCTTCCGATTCAAGAACGAGCATAGCTGCGCCCTCTCCGAGCACCAGACCGCTGCGGTGTCGGTCGAACGGACGGATTTTCTCCGGCGTCGCAGCCTGGAGCGAATCAAATCCAACAAAAACCAGCTCACCCAGTGGATCGTATCCTCCGGCAAGGACGCACTCATGCATTCCGGCTTTGACCAGCTCGAAAGCGTGCCCGATCGCGTTCGAGCCCGAGGAACAGGCATTTGAAATAATCTGGACCGGTGCTCGAATCCGCGCGGCCCACAACGCGTCGAGAACCGGCTTTTGGGGCATGTAATTGGCCACCAGTTCCGGATTGGAACGACGCGGCGCTGCAGCTAGCAAACGACGGTAAAACCTTTCTCCGTTGCTCATGCCGCCACTGGAAGTCGCCGCCACCAAAAGCTCAGGATTCGGCGTCGCAGCACTTGTGAGCGCTTCGCGCAAAGCCGCTATCATCATGTGGGAGCTCCGGTGCAAACGCTTTGTTTTCCGGGAAAGCTCCAATTTATTGCCAAGCCAATCGTCGGGAATCTGCCCGGCCGTCTTGCAGCGGGTCCGGGATACGTCGAAGGAGGTCACTTCCGAAACGGCGTCTTTGGCCTGCTGCAGCGAATCCCGGTTCGCCTCTACACCGATCCCAAGGGGCGAAACGATTCCCATGCCCGTAACAAGGACTCGCCGTTTCGAGCGATTGGCAAACGACATACTTTCCGGTACGCCCAATGCCCAATTTGTTCTACTCCGGGCTCAAATAAATTTCACCCCGCCTCTGGATTCCACGTTCCACTCCCTCCCTTCTTGCATCTCCATTCAGGGGCGGTAGCATGACACGATGCGGTCAGAACCACCTGAGAGCGACGCGCCCCAATTCAGTTGGCGCAGATTTTTGTGGATGATCGGAAACGCTCTGCGCTGGAAATGCCCTACCTGCGGCCAGCGCCCGCTGTTCATTCCCTGGTACAGGGTGAGAAACCTGCGCGATTGGTTTGTGCCTCTGGATGGCTGCCCGGCCTGCGGCTATCCCTTCGATCGCGAACCCGGTTATTTCCTGCTCTCGATTTTTGCCATCAATTACGGAGTGGCCTCAATACTCGGGGTAGCGGTCTACCTCATACTCGATTTCGGCTTCCGCCTTCCCATCTGGCAGACGCTTGCCATCACAATCGCACCGATCCCTTTTTTCAATCTCTGGTTCGCGCGGCATTCCAAAGCCCTGTTCATTGCTTTCGATCTCTTCTGGGATCCACACCAGCGCGATGACGATGGCGGCGATCCCGGCACGGAAGCGCCGGTTCCACAGCCGCAGAAGCCGGACCGCCAGCCGACCCGGCAATAGCGATGGCTACCGACATCCGTTTCGGGATTATCGGGCTCGGACTGATGGGGCGGGAGTTCGCCAGTGCGGCTGCCCGTTGGATTCACTTGAGCAACCTCGATGTCCGGCCGATCCTCGTCGCGGCGTGCGACGCGAACGAGAAGGCTTTCGATTGGTTCAGGGTGAACGTGCCGACCGTTCGCTTCCTTACTCGCGATTACCACGAACTGCTTCAGCGGAGCGATGTCGACGCTATCTACTGCGCCGTTCCGCATAATCTGCACGCGCAAATTTATTGTGATATCATCGAGGCGGGAAAACATCTCCTGGGTGAAAAGCCATTCGGAATCGATCTGCCGGCAAACCGTAAAATCCTCGAAACGATCGAACGGCATCCCGGGGTCTTCGTTCGCTGCTCATCGGAGCTTCCATTTTTCCCCGGCGGGATCGCGATTATCCGGGCGCTACTGAAAGAAGATTTCGGTCAGATTGTCGAAGTCGAAAGTGGTCTTCTCCATTCTTCGGATCTGAACCCGGAAAAACCGATTAACTGGAAACGCATGATCGAGTTTAACGGGGAATACGGCTGCATGGGAGATCTGGGAATGCACGCCCTGCATATTCCGCTGCGATTTGGCTGGTTTCCGCACCGTGTACACGCTCAGCTGTCAAAGATCGTGGCCGAGCGTCCTGACGGCAAAGGAGGGACTGTACCTTGTCGAACTTGGGATAATGCAACCATTTTCGGTGAGGTCCAAGGCGGCGATCGGGGCCACGATTTCCCGATCACTATTCATACGAAACGAATCGCGCCGGGTGAAACAAATACCTGGTTTATCCGGGTCATCGGGATGCAAAGATCGATGGCGTTCTCAACCAAGTACCCGAAAACACTACAGGTCATGGAATATCGGCCAGCTGGCGTTCAGGCCTGGCAGCATATTGACCTCGGCTACGAGAGCGCTTATCCGGCTATCACCGGGGGCATCTTCGAATTCGGATTTAGCGATAGCATCCTTCAGATGTGGGCCGCCTTTTGCGAAGAGCTTGTTCATGGCCGCGATGGGATGCAGCAGCCGTTTTATTGCGTTACCCCGCAAGAGGCACACCAGAGCCACCTTATCTTTACCCAAGCCCTCGCTTCCCATGCCGGGAAAACGCGCGAGTGTGCCATGAATCGAGGGTGATTTTGACCCGAAAACTGTGCTCCCGTGATTGCTCTCCGCGAAGATTTTGACCCCGATTTCATAGAAACCATCAGGGATATGTTCGGCCACGAAGGGCTCTTATCTCGGGCACGCCAGTTTGAGTACCGAGCCCAGCAGCAGCAGATGGCGGCAGCCATTGCGCGCGCTCTGCAGGAAGGCCGGCACCTGGTCGTCGAAGCCGGAACCGGCGTTGGCAAGTCGCTCGCTTACCTGATCCCAGCGGTCCTCACCGCCCTGGATCAGCGCCGCAAAGCAATCGTCTCAACGCAGACGATAAACTTGCAGGAACAACTCCTGCATAAAGACATCCCCATCGTCCAGCAACTGCTGAATCGCCCTTTTGAAGCCGCATTGCTGAAGGGAAGGCAAAACTATCTCTGCCCGAACCGATTGAACCGCGCGTTGCAGCTGCAGAACGAGCTGTTTACCGACGCCGACCAGAGAGAATTGCTGCGAATCAAAGAGTGGAGTGTCAGGACAACCGAAGGCACGTTAAGCGATCTCGATTTCGAGCCGGACCCGGCAGTCTGGACTCAGGTATGCAGCGAGGCGCATATCTGCACCCCGAAAACATGCGGGAGCCAGGGACGATGCTTCTATCAAGATGCTCGTAAGAAATTGCTGACGGCAGACTTGATCGTGGTAAATCACACCTTGTTCTTTCTCGCCTTGCAGGCAACCGGCGATTCGGATGGCCGTAGCCCGGGCTATCTGTTCCCCAATGACTTTGTGATCTTTGATGAAGCCCATACCCTCGAGTCAGTTGCAGCTCGACAGATCGGCCTCGGAATCTCCCACTACGGGCTGAGACAGGCCCTGCACCGCCTGTATAATCCGAAGACCAGAAAGGGCTTGTTCGTGTTGCTGCGTAAGGGAGACGCCGTTGAGGAAACCGCCGAGAGCTGCAACGCCCTCGATCGTTTTTTTGACGAGGTTGAGCGTGCCGCGGATTTCGGCAAAGGCCGCGAATTCCGGGTCCGGCAACCGGACCTGGTCCCCGACACGATCTCTCCCTCCCTTCTCCGGATTCAAGCCGCCGTCGTTTCCGCCGCAAAAGAAGCGAGTGACGAAAGGTTGAAGGGCGAACTGCAGGACTTGGGACGTCGGCTCCGGGATGCACGCCAGGGCATCGCGGAGTTCCTGCGCCAGACACCGGACAATTACGTCTACTGGATTGAGAAGACAGGGAAAACCGGTCATTTTCTCAGCCTGAATGCTTCGCCTGTCGATATCTCACCGGTGCTTAATCAACTCCTTTTCCCGCCCGACCGCACCTGCATCATGACCAGCGCCACGCTTTCCGTCGGGCGCGAAGACTTGGCGTATTTTCGAAACCGGGTCGGCGCGTTCGACGTTGATGCGGTCCAGATTGGTAGTCCGTTCGATTTTGAGACCCAGATGCGTCTGTTCCTCGTGCGGAAAATGCCCGACCCGCGCGATGCCGTCTATGAAGACTCGCTGGCGAAGTGGATCTGGCATTTCCTGGAAAAATCTTCTGGCCGCGCCTTCGTTTTGTTTACCAGCTACAAAACGATGACCAGCGTCGCGCGGAGCATGGAAGAGAGGCTCCAGCGAAACTTTACCTTTCTGATTCAGGGTCAGGGACTCTCCCGTAGCCGGATGCTGGCACAGTTCAAGCGCGCCAAAGATGGCGTGCTTTTTGGTACGGACAGTTTTTGGACCGGTGTCGATGTGCCCGGAGAAGCTCTCTCCAACGTCATTATTACGCGCCTCCCGTTCGCCGTGCCGGATCACCCTTTGATCGAAGCTAAAGTCGAATTTATCGAAAATAACGGTGGCGATCCATTCACGGAGTATTCGCTTCCCGAAGCCATTCTCAAGTTGCGTCAGGGTGTCGGCCGATTGATCCGCACCAGGAGCGATCGAGGCATCGTGGTGATTTTGGATAACCGCATCCTGAGCAAGTCATATGGACGCGCCTTTCTGCAAGCCCTGCCAAAGTGTCCCGTGGAGATCGTCTAGTGACTTGTCAGGCGGACTTCGGCGAGCACTCTCGACGCCTCGACTGAGGTCAAAACTCAATTTTCAATTTTCAAATTTGCGTTGCAGGCCAACGTTGAAGATTGAGATTTGACACCTCCCACTCCCACTCACAATGTCTCCCATCGAAACCTTCCTCGGGCGTTTTCAGGGGAGCCTCACGGGGAATTCATTCCAGAAGCTGACGCTGGGGAAATTCCGAAAGGAAGAGCAGAGCCTCCAGCATGTTTACGTACGCCTCGTCTCGATCAAGGGAGAATCAAAGCTTTCCTTTAACTA
>Ga0306923_10004116_pt1 | contig 13874 bp, 10 predicted proteins | sample sta12Can44000108_FD_203841 | JGI IMG/M metagenome (GOLD analysis project Ga0306923, IMG submission 203841) | Lab enrichment of tropical soil microbial communities from Luquillo Experimental Forest, Puerto Rico - statanox.12C.anox.44.000.108 (v2)... | ecosystem: Environmental > Terrestrial >... | reverse complement strand
AAGCTTGGAGCTCGGTCGTATCGCCCTCGGGTAAAATAGTTTTCAGTGTGCGGACAGAGGCGCGCAGGTAGGGTTCTGTTTGGGCGAACGATTCGATTACGATTCTTCTCAGGGCCTGAACAATCAAAACGGCGGTTCCATCCGGTTGGCGAATCAACTTCAGAATTTGCGTCGATACGCCCACAGAAAAAAGGTCGGTTGGCTCAGGCCGATCCAACTGCTCATCTCGCTGCGCCACCAACCCCAATTGTTTGCTTTCCGGCAATTCGGAATCGACCAGCTTAAGCGCCGAGGGACGACCGATCGTCAGCGGAACAACCATTCCTGGGAACAGAACAATTCCGCGAATGGGAAGAATCGCAAGGGACGCTGTGCTGTCACCGGCGTCAGCCTCTCTGTCTGTCCCCGTGTTCACCGTTTCCCGGTGTGCTTCCGCTGAAACGGGGTTGCGATTTTCTGGGGCTCTAGTTGAACTTGAATCAGGGACGCTTTGTCCCTCTTGCTGTTCGGAACTCATGTGATTTTCTTTGCAGCCAGCTAGGCATGAGCCTTTCGTGGAAGGAAAACCCACAGTAGGCCGTTGTCCCACCTTGTCGTGATTTTTTGCGTATCGAACGCCGCCGGAATTTCGACTTCGCGTTCAAATTGGCCGTGATCGATTTCCATTGTGATAACCCGTACCGGCTTCCGAGAAGATGCATATGTCATCTCGGTCTGCTGAAGGGGTTCGGGCGCCGCGCGGGAACCGCGCACCCAGAGGCGGTCTGGCCCGATTGCAAGTTCGATCTGGTCAGGATCGACGCCGGCGAGTTCGATGCATATTCGAAAGCACGTTGCGCATTGGAAGACATTAATTTCCGGGCGCCACGAATAATCCGACTCTCGAAAATTTGAGAAGTGAACCTTGGTAATTTGGTAGGCCACTTCGCCTAGCTGAGCCGCGAGATATCTCAGGCGAATAGTACGAATCTTTTGACTCACAATGCACAATGGATGCGCTCGGCTCGCTAGGCAACTGCGAACAAGAGAGATGCGTCCCAATGCAATCCTTCTCGGTTTCTTGTTGCGACTGGAAAAGCCTCCAAGTTTCTTTGTACAGTTCGGACGACAAAGCCCTGAATTTAAATTGCCATGAGATCGCTTGCCGTGTTCTTACTTGGAGTGGTCGTGGGTGTGATCGGCATGTTATTTCTGCCGGAGTTAACCCCGCGCCGGGAACAACTCAATGCTGAGCTGAAGAAACAAATCGATGCGCTCGAGGAGCAAGTTCATGAGATGGGAAATCAGCTAAAGAACTTTAGTTCTCCGAAGCCTGGTGACGAAGGCGGGAAGAAGCCGTCCCCATCACCTTCTGGGTCGGCTCACTAGCCAAGCTAAGTACTCACGTTCGAAATTACGGTGACGTATTCCGTCGGCCTGCGGGAGCCAGGCGTTCCAACGGCGATTGGCTCTGAAAATACGTCACCGTATTTCCGAATAGTTGTACTAAGCTAAGCTAGCGCTGTGATGGAGCGGCGGTAGGGTCCGATCTCTGGTCAGATCTCCGAGCGGACCGCCGGCATTGGTCACCTTGAACTTACGATCTCACCGTAAAATCGGTCGTCTCGGAGATGCGACCCTACCGGTCCCGACCGAGTTAGAGATGGCGGCTCTTTGGCCCCGGCGTCCGGTGGTTACTCTTTTCGGAGCACGGCCGGAGACCTGTCGGGCAATTTGTCCGAAGGTCTTGGTGGGTTTTGTCAGCGCAATGTTCCAATAGCAACGAATACGGCTTGCAAATTGCCTCGGTTTTTCGGCGTATATTCGCCGTGCAATCTGGTAAGTCTCTACGTGTAGCTTTCGTCTCCGGCGATCGAGAGATCCGATGAAATCGCGCCTGATTTCGGCTCCTTCCTGCGTTTCGTTGGCGTTGTAAGGTTCGCTCAGGAGCCGACCACGCAAAACAGCCAGGTCGTGGTCGTCGCCCAGCTTTTCGCTTAATTGATCGATTTGTGCAAGCAAGGTTTCCAGCAGCTCAGGCCAGAGCTGCCGAAGCAGACGCAGTTGATATCCCAGCGCCTTTGAGCATTTCCGCAATTCGTGCCATGTCTCGTCTCCGGCATTTTCTCTGCCCAGGCTTTCCAATTGAGCAACAATATTCTTTCCTCGCCGATAGGTGCGCCTCAGTCCGCAACCGACGAACACCTCCCACTCATTCCCTGGTTCGAATGAGAGTCCATCAAACCAATGCGCAACGTTTCGGGCCGCTCCTTGGAGAGCTTCTGTCAGCTGTCTCAGGGTGTCCTCCGGAAGTTTCTTGACCGCCTCTCGTTCGATCCTGCAGCAAACTTTGTTAATAAAGTCCGATCTTATTCCTCGGGGGGCCCTGGAATTGTTCGAATCGTTTCCAGGTTTGCCTTTGGCAAATCTCCGCAACGCCTCGACCAGAGCATGCGAGTCGCGAAGAGGCGAAAGAGATCGACCGGTATCGCGGAAAAGCAGGTTTTCGGCTCGCCTGGTTTCGTCCAGGATTGAACCTGATGCAAGTCTTAGCAGTGCCCGCATTGATTTCAGATCTTTACGGGCCGAATGAATAGATTCGGCACTCGGATGCGGTTTTTCCGCCAGGGATTCGACGACGCGTTCGATACGTTCCCGAGCGATTCGCGTGATTTCTCTGCCCAGGGGCTCATCGGTCTCAATCTTGAATGCCATAGATGGCGATGCGATTCTCGCTCCTTCCCGGTTTAGCTTATCGCTCTAGAATCCCTGAAAAGCAAAGCCGGTTGCAGATCCGTCAAATCTCTTCCGTGTCCGGGAGGACCCTTCCATCTGGTTGGTCCGAGGCGTGGCTTCGTTGGCCAGCGTTCAAAAACGCTTACGGTTCTGTGACTTATGCACGGAACCTGGTTCGGTGCAGGCGGTGTATAGCCCTGGGCACTTTCACCGATGTTCGTTTTTCATGGGAGGGACGGTCTGCGTGCCGTCCGACCAACAAGGAGAAAAATGGGACGGCACGGAGGCCATCTCTCCGGTTTGTCGCCCCCAGTGTAAAATGGAGCGGGAGGCGCCTTCCAACCGCCAGTCCAGCTCGGACCGTCTTGCCGGCGGCCCATTTTGATCGCAGCGAAAGATATGCTTCTTTCGGGGACAGGACACCAGAATCAATGACGCTCCGGGTCAGGCTCCAGGGCGCCGCAGCTGGCGACGCCCTATTTTCATCGTTGAGCCACGAAGGAGCCGGCGAATACGACTGTGTCAACCCTTTACTGCGCCTGCCGTCAGTCCGGCGACAATCCTGTATTGGAATATCATCACCAGAATGACCAGCGGTATGGTCACTACCATAGAAGCGGCCATGATCGCGCCCCACGGCTGTTCATAAGATGTGGCACCGCTGAATTGTGAGATCACTACCGGCACGGTTCTCATCTGGTCGGTGACGGTGAAGGTCAGCGCGAACAGAAATTCGTTCCAGGCGGCAATGAAGGCCAATAATCCCGTAGAGACCAGGCCGGGTACGGTCAGCGGGAGCAGAATTTTCCAGAACACTTCCAAAGGCGACGCGCCGTCAACATAGGCGGCTTCCTCGAGTTCTCTTGGCAGACTGCGAAAGTACTGGGTCATCACCCAGATCGTGAATGGCAGGGAGAAAATCAAGTAAGTCACTATAAGGCCTTGGCGCGTGTTAAACAGGTCCAGAGCCTTGAGCATGACAAAAAGACCCGACAGCACAGAAATCTGCGGAAACATTGTCATTGTCAGCACGATGTAAAGCACCGGCCCCTTGAAACGGAAGGGTAGCCTACCCAATGCATAGGCACACAGGCTGCCGAGGGCAAGAGAGATCAATACAGTGACACCGGCGACGATGATCGAGTTGAAGAGGCCGGTAACAAACCGGGTATCTTTAAAAATCTCGTCGTAGTGTGCGAGCGTGAACGCCTTAGGAATAAGGTCGGTTGAGAACAGGTCGGCGTTTGGTCGGAACGACGAAACAATCGCATAGAGAAACGGGAATAAATTAAAAACGAGAATGACGACTACCAGGAGGTAGAACAACATTCGTAGTATCGGCGACTTTGAATCTTCTTCTTTCATTGGAAGCTGGTCTTGCTGAAGCGTGTATAGAGGACCACAAAGATCATTATGATAATGAGAATAATGACCGAGGCCGCGGAGCCGATGCCTGCATCCAGGAACGAAACCAGCCACTGCTGGTTGTAGATGGCCATGGTTGCCATATTCCCCTGGCCTCCGACCATGATGTAAAAGATGTCGAAGACGCGTAGCGCATCCAGAGTGCGGAAGATTAGGGCTACAAGCAAAGTTGGCATTACCAGTGGGAGTGTTATCGAAAAGAACTGTTTGACGGCTGTAGCCCCATCAATTGCAGCTGCTTCGTACAGATCGCTCGGAATCAATCCGAGGCCGGCAAGCAAAAGGAGCGACATGAAAGGAGTAGTTTTCCACACATCAACCGCAATAATCACCGGTATGGCTGTTATAGGTGTCGCCAGAAATGCGATCTTTTGCGGTATCAAATGCAGATTGGTCAGAAAGACATTAACCACTCCGTAAATGTCGTTAAACATCCATGCCCAGATCTTGGACGACACGACCGTCGGGATTGCCCAGGGAATCAGGATTGCAATTCGCAAAAATGACCGACCCTTGAATTTCGAATTTGCCACCATTGCGACTGTCAAACCCAATACAGCTTCGAGCGTAACCGAGAACACTGAAAAAATCAGCGTAACGGCAACTGCATGCCAGAAATCGCTGTCCGTCAGAATGAACAGGTAGTTGCCGAGGCCCACGAAGCTTGGCGGGGTAACCCCGTCAAGCTTGTATTTGAGGACCGAATAGACAAGAACCTGGATAAGTGGGTATCCGATTACCAGGAACACCACGAGAACGGCCGGCACAATCAGAAACCATGCCAAGCGCCTCTGGCGCTCCATTAGATCAATTTCTTTGGCCATGTCTCAGCGCCCTCTCACGCGCGAGTTACCGAACCAGGCGTTTCCCAACTTTCTCAACCGCCTGCACTGCATCCTGAGCCGATTGGCCCCCGGAAAGCACTTTGTTTACACTCTGAAAAAATGCCGTGGAGATCTGATTGTAATCCGCACCTGTAACTGTAGAAGGACGCGCCACCGCATTCTTCAATACATCCAGCATATTTTTGAACCAGGCATTCTTTGCGAGAACGTCCGGGTCGGAATAGAGCGCGGGCAATGTCGGGAACTGGCTGAGCTGAAGTGCACGTTTTTTCTGAGATTCCTGTGACGTCATGAATTTGACCAGATCCGCTGCCGCATCCTGCTGTTTTGAGTATGCGGAGACCATCAGTTGCCAACCGCCGAGGCACGCTGCATTTTTACCACTGTCACCGCCCTTGGGCAGGACAGTCACATCAAACTTGCCCCTGATCGGGCTTTTTTCATCCTGACCTGTGGCATAGGCGTAGGGCCAATTGCGCATGAATGCCGCATTACCAGCCTGCCACACGTTGCGAGCCTCTTCCTCACCATAAGTCACAACCCCGGCTGGCGAAATCGTTCCTACCCAGCTCCTGGCTGTTTGAAGTGCCTTGATGGCGTTCGGATTGTTGATCGTGACCTTTTTATCCGGGTCTATAATGGTTCCGCCACCATAGCTGTAAACCCATTCGAGAGCATTGCAGGTCACGCTTTCGCTGGCTTTGCCTTGGAACACGAATCCTTGAAAATCTTTTTTGCCTTCTTTGCGCTCGCCGTCCTGAATCTTCTTGGCCATATCAGCAAGTTCTTCCCAGGTCTTTGGCGGCTCTTTATAACCATATTTCTCCAGGAGGTCGGTCCGATAATAGAGAATCCCGGCGTCCGTGAACCACGGGATGGAAATCAGCTTTCCGTTCACTGTGTTGTTCTCAATGATGCGCGGAAAGTGCTGGCTAACCTCATCTGACTTGACATACTTTTTCATATCAACAGCGTGCGCTGCACAAATACCTTGCCAGATCACGTCGACTTGATAGACATCCACATCGGGACTCTTGGCCGCCCAATACTGCTGATACTGTGACAGTGTTGCAGTCGCGTCGTTAGGACGGCTGATAATTTCAACCTTGTTTCCGGTTTTCTGGGCCCAATCTTCGATGAGCGCTTTGGTGAAAGTTCCCGAGTCACCACTTGAATCACCGGTGAAATGAAGCGTGACACCGGCGCCGGACCCGTTGGTGGTCGCAAGAGAGAGTAGGAACAGGGGACCAACGCATCGAAGCAAATATCGCTTGAGTAATTTTTTTGGGGAGATCATCGAGAGAACCTTTCGAGGTAAGGGGTGAACAAAACTGAGATATCAGTGTTTACTTCGACATGTCAAGACAATGAGAACCTATTTGTCGAGCGTTTTTGTATTGCAGACTTTAAATTCTTTCGTCCGCTGCGTGCTCAAGTGGAGCGGTTTGCGGCGGCGTTGCGGTTTATTTCAACTGTTGTCACATTATCTCGAGAGCGGGTTATGCGGATACTGGTAATCGACGACGAAAAAAACATCCGGCGGACGATGGCGATGGCCCTTGAGTCGATGGAGCATGAAGTCGTCTGTGCCTCTTCGGGTGCGGAAGCGTTCAAGGAGATACGGATGGCCGCTTTTGACGCTGTGTTTTTGGATCTGAAACTTCACCAGGAGAATGGGCTCGAGACCCTGGAAGGAATTCTCCGAATGGCGCCAGAGGCGGCGGTCGTAATTATAACGGCATTTGGGTCAATCGAGACTGCGGTTGAGGCGATGCGTTTGGGGGCTTTTGACTATCTGCCAAAGCCTTGTACGCCGGAGCAAGTCCGTCAATTGTTAGCCAAGGTAGAAAAGACCAAAAGATTGGAGAGTCGCGTTGCGGCCCTTGAATCGCAGCTGAGCGCGGAAGCGCAGGAGATTGATCTGAGCACCGATTCACCGCTAATGCAGAGGGTTGTAGATGTCACTTTCAAAGCGGCTAACAGTGATGCAACAGTTTTATTGCTGGGAGAGAGTGGCACGGGAAAAAGCGTGCTCGCCAAAGCGATGCATGTTCGAAGCCCCAGGCGATCTGCAGGCTTTGTTACCGTAAGCTGCCCAAGCCTGTCCCGTGAACTCCTGGAGAGCGAACTCTTTGGGCACGTGAAAGGCGCCTTCACTGGAGCCCTTCTGGACACTCAGGGTAAGGTGGCCGCCGCCGAAGGTGGAACCCTTTTTCTGGACGAGATCGGCGATCTTCCGCTGGAGATTCAGGCCAAACTTCTTCGCCTGCTGCAGGAGCGGGAATATGAGCGGGTTGGTGAAACGAGGCAACGAAAAGCAAATGTGCGTGTGATATCGGCGACAAACCGCGATTTGGAGCTGGCGGTCCGTGATGGGCGGTTCCGGGAAGATCTTTTCTATCGTCTCAACGTCATAACCATCCGCTTGCCCCCGTTGCGCGACCGATATCAGGACCTGGAGCGAATTGCCAAGCGCCAGCTGGAATTCTTCGCGCAGCGGGCGGGCAAGCAATTTAAGGGGTTCACCCCTGCTGCGCTGGATGCGATGCGATCCTATCAATGGCCCGGAAATCTTCGTGAATTGCGCAATTTGATTGAGCGCGCGGTCATCCTCGGGAACGGAGATCAGATCGACGTGGACGATTTGACCGAAATCGTCCAGACCCGCGCTGAGTTACGACTGGGAGGGAAGGTCACGCTCGAAGAAATCGAGAATGAACATTTGCGAAGAGTGATTTCGAATTCGCGAACCATTGATGAAGCTGCATCCCTGCTGGGAGTTGACCCCGCCACGCTGTACCGTCGCAAGAAAAAATTATAGGCTCGCATAACGCGAGTCTGTTTCTGGGGGAATCTTGCGGTATGCGAGTTTACCCCAACATGCCGGCAATCGTAAGATATTGTCGAGCAGGAAGTTATGCTTCAGGCGCGCGAATGGCACGGCGATCGCTTACTCCTGATCCAAGAGTCAGCAATGAACATTGCGAACATCGCCGCAGATCCTGCGAAGAGCCTCTATGTTGAGCGAGTCTTTTCGGCCAGGATCTCCACTGTTTGGGCAACGAAATTGCGTATGCATCTATGAAGAAACGCATCTTTCTCGGGTTGTTGCCGATCATCGTTCTGTTTATCGGAGTGGGTCTCTATGCGGTTTGGTTGTTTACTCGGCTTGGCGGAAGTATCGACACCATTTTGCGCGAAAATTACCAGAGCGTCCTGGCGGGACAGGAAATGAAAGAGAGCGCCGAGAGGATGGACTCAGGACTCTCGTTCGCGTTGGCGGGCGAAGAAAAGAGAGGACATGAATTGTTCGATGCGAACACCCCACTCTTCGGCGCGAGCCTGACGAAAGAACTGAACAACATAACGCTGCCAGGGGAGGGAGAGCTGGCAAACAGAATCAAGGAATCTGAAGGTCGCTACCAGACACTGGCCAAAAGCTTTTGGGCTGCCACCGATGCCGGATCTCGGCGAGACATGTATTTCTCCAGGCTCTTGCCGCTCTTCACACAGATAAAGAATGACGCGCAGGCGGTCATTGACATGAATCAGGAGAACATGGTCCAGGCGGACCATTACGCCAGATCGCTCAGCAAAGATTCAACTCATGCAATGTTCCTGCTGGTGTTAGCCGTCGTCGGGTTGGCTATATTTTTCGGGTACGGATTGCAGCGCGCGATCTTGAAGCCGATTCAGACCCTTACCGCGGTCTCCAAAGAACTTGGCGATGGCAAACTGGATCAGATCGTCCCTGTCCAATCAAAAGACGAATTGGGCGAACTGGCAGACGCGTTCAACAAGCTGGCAACGAAGTTACGCGCCTATCGTCAGGTAACGACGGATCAAATTCTTCAAGCCCGTCAGATGACCGAGATAACCTTCTCGGCGTTTCCCGATCCGATCTTGGCGCTTTCGCTGGATGGCAAGATCAACTTTGCCAACTCCGCTGCTGGAAAGTTGTTGCAAAAACTGGATCTCAAAGAAGGGATGCCTGCAGCAATTCAGGATGAAGTGGAGAGCGTCCTTCACGGAGCCCCGGATTCCGTGCCGACAAGCTTCGAAGGAGCGGTTCCGGTTCGCATCGACGACCATGAAGCTTTCCTTCTTCCGAGGGTGATCGGAATGCGGGATGACTCGGGTAACTTGTTCGGAGCAGCCGTTGTCCTCCAGGATATCACTCGTTTTCGCTTAATGGATGAGGTGAAAACCAACCTCGTTTCCACTGTCAGCCACGAACTCAAAACTCCCCTGACGAGCATTCGAATGGGACTTCATCTGTTGCTTGAGGAGAAGATTGGGCTGCTCAACGCAAAGCAGCTTGAACTATTGCTTGCGGCCCGAGAGGACGCCGAGCGCCTGCTTCGCATGATCAATGATCTCCTGGATCTTGCGCGTTTGGAATCGGGTCAAATGCGGCAACGACTTGAGATTATTTCGCCGACGGTTCTCGTTGAAAATATCCTGCCTGACCTCCAGCTCCTCGTTGAAGCCAATGACGGGCACCTGACGACCAACATCGCGCCGGACCTTGCGAACGTTTCGGTTGATACGCGCCAAATCGGGCATGTTTTTTCGAACTTCGTTTCTAATGCAGCGAGATTTTCTAAGCCGGGCGATGACGTTCAGCTTTTGGTTAAGGCGGTCGGTAATGCGATACGCTTTTCGGTCGTTGATCACGGGCCGGGTATTCCAAAGGAATTTCAAGCTCGGATATTCGAGCGCTTCTTTCGAATTCCCGGCACGGATCAGGTCGCCGGCGTCGGGCTTGGACTTGCTATTGCGAAGGAAATTGTTGCTTCACATGGAGGATCGATTGGTTTGAACAGCGTGCCCGGAGAAGGCAGCGAGTTCTATTTTGATCTGCCCTCCGCAAAGAGCGACGCAAACGGAGCAAAGCCATGAGGCCGCGAATTCTCATCGTTGACGACGAAACGAATGTCCGCCTGAACTATCGCATAACCCTTGAAATGGAAGGGTATGAAGTCACCGAAGCAGCTTCCGCGTTGCAGGCCTTACACGAACTCATTGAGCATGACTTCTCTGTCGCGATTCTAGACATGCGCCTGCCTGGAATGGACGGCTTGGCGTTGCTTGCAAAGATGCGTGAGGTCGGAATCACGGTGCCTGCGATGATCGTGACGGCTTACAGCGACGTGCCGCACGCGGTCCGCGCGATGAAGTTAGGAGCCATCGACTTTCTCCAGAAACCGCTCCGCCCAGAGGATCTCCGCCGCCTTGTTGCCGAGATCCTTGATCGGCACGCCTCTCGGAGAGAACATCAAATCGAGGACTTCAAATCACACATCGTCGCGGCAAAGCGATGCCTCAATCTGCGATCATTCGAATCTGCGCGGCTCCACCTGGTAAAGGCGATGGAGTTAAATACAAAGTCTGTCGAGGCCTTTAACCTTGCAGGCGTTTTCTACGAAATGATGGAAGACCTGCATAAGGCCAAAAAATACTACGGACAGGCCATCAAGCTGAACAAGAACTATGAACCTGCCCAACAGAATATGCGGAGATTATTTGAATTGGAACACTTCGGCTCCAGCTCCGAGCCGTTTAACCTCGGCGAAGGGTAATGAGTGCGCCGATAATTAACTTCGATGGTAAATTAGTATGAATGATATCATTTACATAGGAGTAACAATCCTGTCTTTTCTGGTTCTCATGTTGTTCACCTGGGCATGCGCAAAATTCTAACAGATCTGTATTATGGAGAATCTCATCGTGGGTATCGTTTCGGTTGGACTAATTATCTATCTGCTGTTCACCATCCTGCGACCGGAGAAGTTTTAGCCGGGTCACTGCTTGACCACTCAGCCGGGAGGCCGAACAAAAAATTTTAAAAACTCTTTGTCATGAATATTTCAGGTTGGATGCAACTAGCGCTCTTTATCGCATTACTACTACTGATCACCAAACCGCTTGGTCTTTATCTTTGCCAGGTGCTGGATGTGAATGGTAGAACTTTTTTGGATCCGGTCGTCAGGCCGTTTGAGAGACTGACCTACCGGCTCTTGGCGATCGATCCTGAGAAAGAGCAGAGCTGGATTCATTATACGATTGCGATGCTGATATTCAGCACGGTGACGATGTTGTTCACCTATGGAATCCTGCGATTGCAGAATTTTTTGCCGCTGAATCCGCAAAATCTACCTGCGGTTGGTGACGCATTGGCCTTCAATACGGCTGCGAGCTTCACCACAAATACGAACTGGCAGAACTACGGTGGCGAGTCGACGATGAGTTATCTTTCCCAGATGCTGGCTCTCGCTTCGCATAACTTCTTATCCGCGGCAGTTGGTATTTCCATCGCAGCCGCTGTCGTTCGGGGAATTGTGCGGCACTCTGCCAAGACGATTGGAAATTTCTGGGTAGATCTGGTTCGCCTTAACTACTACCTGCTGTTGCCGATTTGTGTCATTTATGCCTTGTTTCTGGTGGCGCAGGGAATTCCGCAGAACTTCAAGCCGTACGACACGGCAAAGGTTGTGGAAGTCCAAACCGTGCAGGTGCCGAAGAAGGACGACAAAGGGAATGCGGTTAACGATGCAAAAGGGAATCCCGTGATGGTCGATCAGAAGGTGGACTCTCAGAGCATCGTGCAAGGGCCGATTGCATCGCAAATGGCGATAAAAATGCTCGGCACGAACGGTGGTGGCTATATGAACGCCAATGCGGCTCATCCATTTGAGAATCCTACGCCACTATCGAATTTCATTCAGATGTTGTCGATTTTTGCCATTCCCAGTGCGCTCACTTACTACCTGGGCCGGATGGCAAAGAACCAGAAGCACGGCTGGGCCGTCTGGACAACGATGGCCTTATTGTTTGTAGCCGGCGTAGTGGTTTGCTGGGGAGCGGAAGCGGCTGGAAATCCGATCGTCCACAAACTGGGCGTGGATGCGGCGGGCGGCAATATGGAGGGCAAAGAGGTGCGCTTCGGCATTTTCAATTCTGCGCTATTTGCGACGATCACCACAGACGCATCGTGCGGCGCCGTAAATGCAATGCACGATTCCTTTACGCCCTTGGGTGGCTTTGTTCCGTTATTTAATATTGAACTTGGAGAGATTGTCTTTGGCGGAGTCGGCGCCGGCCTTTATGGGATGATACTATTTGTAGTACTGGCGGTGTTTATCGCCGGATTGATGGTCGGACGAACCCCGGAATATCTGGGAAAGAAGATCGAATCCTACGATGTAAAGGTTGCGGCGATTGCTGTCCTGCTGATGGCCTTTTCGATTCTTGGATTTTCCGGCTGGGCAGTCCTGACTCCCTGGGGACAAGCGGGAGAAAACAATAGCGGGCCGCACGGTCTAACGGAAATTCTCTACGCCTTCAGTTCCTGTACCGGCAATAACGGCAGCGCATTCGCAGGCCTCACCGGAAATCCGGCAAATGGAGATCCGCATTACAACGTGACCCTTGCTTTTGCAACGTTGATTGGCCGATTCGGGATGATTATTCCTGTCATGGCGCTCGCCGGCTCTCTCGGGCGAAAGAAATTCGTCGCGACAGGTGCCGGCACATTTCCGGTATCGGGGACGCTCTTCGTGATCTTGTTGATTGGAACAATCCTGCTGGTCGGCGCGCTTACTTTCCTGCCGGCGTTAACGCTTACTCCAATTCTTGAGCACTTCCTGATGCTAAATGGGAGGTTGTTCTAGCAACCATAATCTAAAACTAACTCTACTTACCAAACTCCTATGGCTGCTAAAACTCATTCGATCTTTGATCCTGCTATCATTGGTCCCGCGATTGGAGACGCATTCAGGAAGTTGAATCCACTGACCTTGGCGCGAAATCCGGTCATGTTCGTCACCGAAGTTGGAGCGGTTATTACCACCGTGTTGATGTTTGTGGGGCACGGCGGTCACTTTGGTTTTCAGTTGCAAATAGCTCTTTGGCTCTGGTTTACCGTATTGTTTGCAAACTTCGCCGAGGCCATGGCTGAGAGCCGGGGCAAAGCTCAGGCGAAGGCGCTGCGGGCCACGCGGACCGAGACGTTTGCCAATCGTTTGAAGCCGGATGGAACCTTGGAAAAGATCGCGGCGAACCTGTTGCGAAAGGGTGACGTGGTGATTGTTTCGGCAGGCGAACTGATACCGGGCGACGGGGAAGTGATTGAAGGTGCGGCGACCGTCGACGAATCTGCGATCACGGGTGAATCTGCTCCGGTGATCCGTGAGTCGGGTGGCGATCGCAGCGCGGTAACCGGCGGCACGAAAGTCTTGTCTGACGTGATCCAGATCGAGATCACCTCGAATCCAGGCGAGACCTTCCTGGACAGGATGATCAGCCTGGTGGAAGGGGCGTCTCGTCAGAAGACGCCCAACGAGATTGCATTGACCATCCTTCTTTCGGCGCTGACGCTGATTTTCTTGATCGCAATGATGTCTTTGAAAGCGTTTGGAATTGCTTCGTCGGTTGACTTCACAATTCCGGTTCTCGTTGCGTTGCTCGTTTGCCTGATACCGACGACGATTGGTGGATTGCTGAGCGCCATTGGCATAGCCGGCATAGATCGGCTCGTGCAGAAGAATGTTTTAGCGATGAGCGGGCGTTCGGTTGAAGCGGCCGGAGACGTCGATGTGCTGTTTCTGGACAAGACCGGTACGATCACGATCGGGAACCGGCAGGCTACCGATTTCATTCCTGCTCCGGGTGTAACAAAGGAACAACTTGCGGATGCCGCGCAGTTTGCTTCGCTTGCCGATGAAACTCCCGAAGGCCGGTCGGTGGTCGTTCTGGCCAAGTCATTTGGGGTCCGGGCCCGGGAATTCAGCGAATTGCCTAAAGTTACATTCGTGCCATTCACGGCTCAGACGCGAATGAGCGGAGTGGATCTGGATGGGATCAGTTATCGGAAGGGTGCAGCGGAGG
>Ga0306923_10004112_pt1 | contig 13876 bp, 12 predicted proteins | sample sta12Can44000108_FD_203841 | JGI IMG/M metagenome (GOLD analysis project Ga0306923, IMG submission 203841) | Lab enrichment of tropical soil microbial communities from Luquillo Experimental Forest, Puerto Rico - statanox.12C.anox.44.000.108 (v2)... | ecosystem: Environmental > Terrestrial >... | reverse complement strand
TTACCCCCGGCTTCCTGCGCCGCCTGCTCCAACCCAACTTTGGTATCCCGCCCTCACTCAAGGAGTCGCTGGGCGCGCATTAACTCAGACAGGGCGCACGAGCACGTGCCGCTTGCGGCCGGCACTGAGCTTAATGATGTCCTGTGAACCAAAGTCGGCGAGCGAGATCAGTTGCACCTCGTTTTCGATCACCTGATCGTTGATGCGCGCGCCGCCGCCGCGGATAAGCCGCCGCGCCTCGCCATTGGAAGCGGCGAGCCCGGCGCGGCAAAACAGCTCGAATGCAGCAACGCCACGAGTAAGCAGCTCACACGGCAATGCTACCTGCGGCAGCTCACTACCACTTCCCCCGCTCTCGAAGACGTCCAGCGCTGTTGCGGCTGCTGCTTCGGCCGCTTCCCGGCCGTGACAGAGCGCCGTCGCTTCGGTCGCCAAGACCTTTTTGGCTTCGTTGATCTCGCTGCCTTTGAGCCGCTCGAGCTGGGTGATCTCATCAATCGGAAGTTCAGTGAAACGGCGCAAAAAGCGTCCAACATCGGCATCCTCGGTGTTACGCCAGAACTGCCAATACTCGTAGGGGGAAAACTTTTCAGCGTTTAGCCAGATGGCACCTCCGACGCTCTTGCCCATTTTTGCACCGGAGGCGGTCGCGATCAGCGGCGTTGTCAGGCCGAACAGGGTGCGGCGGTCGCTCCGTCGGCCGAGCTCGACACCGCCGACGATATTGCCCCACTGGTCGGAACCGCCGATTTGCAGCTCACAGCCAAAGCGCCGTGCCAGCTCGACAAAGTCGTAGGCCTGCAGGATTGGATAGTTGAATTCGAGAAAGCTGAGCGGCTGATCGCGTTCGAGCCGCAGCCGCACGCTATCCTGGGTCAGCATTCGGTTGACCGAGAAATGACGCCCGATATCGCGTAGAAGGGGTATGTAGCGGAGCTCGTCAAGCCAATCGGCATTATTGACCATTATTGCGTCGCCCGGCCCATCACCGAACTCGATGAATTTGGCGAAGACTGTGCGGATTCCCGTCATGTTGCGGGCGATCTCGGCGTCGTCGAGCAGTCGCCGCGCTTCGTCCTTGCCCGAGGGATCGCCGATCCTTGTAGTGCCACCCCCCATCAGCACGATCGGCTTATGCCCGCATTTCTGGAACAGCCTCAGCAGCATAATGCCGACTAGGCTGCCGACGTGCAAACTGTCCGCTGTGCAGTCATAGCCGATATAAGCGGTGACGCGCCCGCCGTTGAGCCGCGCATCGAGCGTTTCGAGGTCGGTGCACTGGTGGACAAAGCCGCGTTCGATCGCGGTCGAAAGAAACGTGGAGCGAGGTGTCGACATGGCAACGTCATCTAACATAGGCGCGTGGGACGAACCACAACACTCGCGGATGCAGGAGCAGCAAATTTGGCGTGCACTTGGGCTGATGAGCGGCACGTCGCTCGATGGCATCGACGTCGCGATGATCGAGACCGATGGCGAAGAACGGGTGATTCCGGGCCCTGCGCTGACAATCGCTTACCAGGACGCGTTTCGCGAAAGACTGCGATCGGTCTTGGGCGGCATCGGCCCCGTCGGCGAGGTTGAAGGTCGGCTCACCCGGCTTCATGCCGAAGCGGTCGAACAATTTGTTGCACGCTACCCCGGGATGCGTATCGACATGGTCGGCTTGCATGGTCACACCATCCTGCATCGCCCGGCCGAGCGGCGCACCTGGCAGCTTGGCGACGGGGCGCTGCTTGCGCAGCTGCTCGTACGCGACGTTGTCGCCGATTTTCGCTCGGCCGACGTCGCCGCCGGAGGCCAGGGAGCACCTCTCGCTCCACTGTTCCATGCCGCTCTTGCCAAGGCGCTGCCAAAACCGCTTGCAGTCCTCAACATCGGCGGAGTCGCCAATGTCACCTGGATCGGCGAGGGCACGGAAATTCTTGCCTTCGACACCGGCCCCGGCAATGCGCTGATCGACGATTGGGTGCGGCGGCACACCGGTACCGTGGCGGATATCGATGGTGCAGCCGCCCGGGCCGGACACGCCTCGGCTGTGCATATCGCGCAATTTCTCGCGGCCCCGTTTTTCGAACGCCCGCCGCCAAAATCGCTCGATCGGAACGATTTCCGTCAAATCGTGCCCGAGGGTCTCTCGTTCGAAGACGGCGCCGCCACCCTGACAGAGATGACAGCGGCAGCCGCCGCTGCTGCGATTCGACATTTCCGGTCGCCGGTACGCAAATGGCTGGTATGTGGTGGCGGCAGGCGCAACCCGGCACTGATGGAAGCGCTCGGCCGGCGAGTTGGCGGCATTGTGTGCCCGGTGGAAGCAGTCGGCTGGAACGGCGATGCCTTAGAGGCGCAAGCTTTTGCCTATTTAGCCGTCCGTGCGGTGCGAGGTCTGCCGCTGAGCCTGCCTTCAACCACCGGCGCGCCAGAGCCGATCCGCGGCGGGCGGCTATTCAAAGCCGCCCCAACGACTACCCGGCCGCAACCATAATTTGTGGTTCGGAGGCGTGCCGGCTGCATCGGCAGGAAATTTGGAGCCAGGTATCTCCTACAGTTGGAGCGCGTTTCGCCGGCCGACGCGACCGTGCGCGCTCAGAATTGCTTCATAGCGGTCCGGGCGAGCGGATGGCACATTAGGGGCGCGCTGAGAATGAATGCAGGCCAGCCCGATATCGGTTCGATGAGGCAGCGTCGAAGCGACTTGTCGCTATCCAAGAGGATCCGGGCTTCCCCTAACCTATCGCTATCTCGCCGCCTGCTATGCCCATATAGGACGCCTCGCCGAGGCGAGAGTGATCGTCACGCGACTGCGCGCGACCAGCTCCGTTGTGATCCCAGATGCCAGCAATTTGCGGAAAGCCGAGCACCGCGAGCTATACCTGTCGGGCCTGCGGCTGGCGGCCGGCGATGCTCCAGGAAAGTCAAAAGAGGCACAGAAAGTTAGTGGGTAACGAGACGTGGTTCGACGGCCGCGGCCTTGATCGCCTTCTGCAGCTTTTCAAATGCCCGCACTTCGATCTGACGTACCCGCTCGCGTGAAATCCCGTATTGTTGCGACAGTTCCTCGAGGGTGGTCGGGTTGTCGCGGAGTCGACGTTCGGTCAGGATATGGCGCTCGCGGTCGTTCAGATGTGTCATCGCTTTTTCGAGGAGGTCGCGGCGCAACCCGAGTTCCTGCCGCTCACCCAATCGCGTCTCTTGGCTCTCAGTTTCGTCGACCAGCCAGTCCTGCCACTCGCCCTCGCTGTCACTCCTGAGCGGCGCATTGAGGGAGTGGTCGGGGCTCGCCAGCCTCCGGTTCATGCTGATGACATCGGCCTCCGGGACATCGAGCTCGGTAGCTATTTTCTTCAGATTTTCGGGTGAAAGGTCGCCCTCCTCCATCGCCTGTAGCTGACCCTTCAGCTTGCGTAGATTGAAGAAAAGCTTCTTTTGCGCCGCCGTCGTGCCCATTTTGACAAGCGACCACGAGTGGAGGATGTATTCCTGGATCGCGGCGCGGATCCACCACATGGCATAGGTTGCCAGGCGGAAGCCGCGATCCGGATCAAAGCGTTTGACCGCTTGCATCATTCCGACATTGCCCTCGGAGATCAGCTCCGAGAGCGGCAGGCCGTAGCCGCGATAGCCCATGGCGATCTTGGCGACGAGGCGCAAATGACTGGTCACCAGCCGGTGCGCCGCCTCAGGGTCCGCATGTTCCTTCCAGCGCTTGGCAAGCATGTACTCTTGCTCCGGCTCCAGCATCGGAAATTTGCGGATCTCCTGAAGATACCGCGTCAGGTTTCCTTCCGACGAAATGGAAGGTACCGAAAGGGTGGCCATCGACGATCATTGCTCCGAGTTGGCGATAGATAAACGCCTGAGGGGTAGCCTCGATCCCTCCTCCGAAAGGCCTGATTGGTATCCTACTAAAATAGTGGGATTTCGTCCAGTTTAAAGTTGCTCTAAATTACCGATCAGTTCGCAAAGATCACCCGGCAGCGGGCTGACAAAGGTGAGACGGCCGCGCCCGGCTGGATGCGTGAAGCCGAGCAAACGCGCATGTAGGGCCTGACGGGAAAAGGCGGCGATCCGGGCCCCAATTCTACTGTTGCGCGCGACGCCGCGTCCGGCGCGCGTGCCGTAAAGCGGATCGCCGATCAGCGGATGACCGCGATGAGCGAGGTGTACTCGGATCTGATGCGTTCGCCCTGTCGCGAGCCGGCACTCCACGAGAGCCGCCTCCGTCCGGAAGGAGCGCTCGACACGGTATCGCGTGACCGCAGGTTTTCCTTTGCCCTCGCCGACGACGGCCATCTTCTTGCGATTGGCAATGCTGCGACCGATGTTCTCGACGATCTCGCCGGCAGGCGGAGACAGCAGGCCCCAAACGATTGCGACATAGGCACGGTCGACCCGGCGGAGGGCAAAATCATGAGACAATGCGTGATGGGCGGCTCCCGTCTTGGCGACAACCATAAGCCCGCTCGTGCCCTTGTCGAGACGATGGACGATACCGGGCCGGCGAACCCCCCCGATCCCAGAGAGGCTCACGCCACAGTGGTTGATCAGAGCGTTGACAAGTGTTCCGTCTGGATTTCCTGGTGCCGGGTGGACAACCATGCCTGCCGGCTTGTCGATAACAATCAGATGTGCATCCTCGAAGCGGATATCGAGCGCGATCGGCTGTGCAATCGGCGCTGCTTCTTTATTTTCGGGAATGATTACGACGAAATTCTGTCCGGAGCGGACTCGCAGCGCAGGGTCGCGCACCGCCGTCCCGTCGCAAGTGACGTGACCCGATTCGATCAGCTGTTTGAGTCGGGTGCGGGATAGCGCCGGGAGGTGGAGGGCAAGCGCGCGATCAAGGCGCTGCCCAGCGTCGCCGGAGTCGGCGAGAACGGTCGTCGAGTCCCAGCCAAGCGCGCCGGGTTCAGCCATCATGACAAAGCATTTCCGTAGCATAACAGCAGGGGTTTCTTTGGGCCGGGGAGAATGCGCTCTCTCAAAGTCCTTGTCGTCGTAATGGGTGTCATGCTGATCGGCGGTTTCGCGAGTTTGGTTGCGGTCATCGCCGGCAGGCTGTCACGCAGCGGCAGTGCTGCTCGCATTTTCGCCGCTCCTCCGATCGATATTCCACGCGACTCTCGGATCGAGTTGATGACGGCCGGGCCCGATCGTCTTGTGCTGGAGCTGGTATTGCCCGGGGGCGGGCGACAGCTTGTGGTCATCGATTTAGCGACGGGCGCTCATCTCGGCACGATCGAACTGCGCGCTGCGCCCTAAACGCTGGAGGTCCGCTGGTGATTCGGCATTGCGGAGGGCATGCGGGTGACGCGGCCAGCTCGGCCGCTTGCTGATTTTGTCTCATTGCATGAATACTCGCTGGGCCCCAAAAACTCGTCTTGAAAGCTGCGCGGGATATTCCGAACTTGTGCCAACGCGCGTCGTTGGTCTAGGAAGAACCCGAAACCGAGCGATTATGTACCTCTCGCAACCTCTGGCTCCAATGCCTGAGTCTCTCGGTAATTGTGCATTGGCGACAAACCTGTTCGCCCCGTATCCGCAACGCGCTGTCGGCCGGCTCCGACGCCCGTTGGCACCGGTTCGGGAAAACGCAGCGTCTCAGCGGTTCCCCAAGGGGGAGGCCGCCTTTTTTGTATTTGAGAGACCGGGGGCTATTAACAATGAGTAGGAAGACGAGTGGTGCGAGACCGGCGGTCAAGCCCCAGCCTACCCGCGGCGCCCCGACGAGCTCCGAATGCGGTGGAGCCGACCAGGGAAGGCGAGCAGCTGCCCGCACCCTGGGGCCGGTATCGGACCTTGAGCGTCATCTGCCCTCGGACTGGTGGCGCACCTTGTTCAACTCGCTTTATCTCGAAACCGACGGCGATGTGATCGAGAATGACCGCAACACCAGCGAAGAAGTCGACCTGCTAATCCGCACGGTCGGGCTCGAGCGCAACGACCGCATTCTCGATTTGTGTTGTGGCCAGGGGCGTCATTCGCTCGAGCTCGCCCGGCGCGGCTTTCCACACGTTACGGGGCTCGACCGTTCGCGTTATCTGATTCGCCTCGCTCGCAAACGCGCCAGACAGAGCAACCTATCGGTGTCGTTTCATGAGGGCGATGCCCGGCGGTTTCGCCTCGGCGAGGCCGAGTTTCATTGCGTTTGCCTGCTGGGCAACTCATTCGGCTACTTCGAGCGTCCCGAGGACGATCTCGCCGTACTCGAAGCAGTCAAGCAGGCCCTCTCCTCCCGTGGTTCGCTCGTTATGGATCTAATGGATGGCGAGTGGATGCGCTGTCATTTCGATCCACGTTCGTGGGAATGGATCGACCAAAACCATTTCGTCTGTCGCGAGCGAGACCTCGCTGGAGATGGCGACCGGCTAATCAGCCGAGAGGTGGTGGTCCATGCGGAGCGCGGTGTTATTGCCGATCAATTCTATGCGGAACGACTCTATTCGAAAGAGCGCCTCGAGACGCTGCTGACCGGCGCCGGCTTCACCAATGTCCGCTTTCACCCGTTGTTGGCGCCAGATTCACAACGAAACCAGGACCTCGGGATGGTGGCGCACCGGCTGTTTCTAACTTGCGAGGCGCCGCCGCGCGCAAGGCGGCTGCCACACCGAGCCGTCCTGTTTTCCGACGTCACTGTCGTGCTCGGTGATCCGCGTCTTCCCGATCCGGTCAAGCGCAACGGGCGCTGGAATGAAGAGGATATCGAGACGATCGAACGCCTCAGGGCGGCGCTGTATGAGCTGCCCGATTACCGCTTTCGCTTTCTCGACAATCACGCTTCGCTCCACACCGAGCTACGGACGAGCCGCCCGCATTTTGTCTTGAACTTTTGCGACGAGGGTTTCAACAACGACGCGTTCATGGAAATGCACGTGCCGGCGCTTTTGGAGATGCTCGACATTCCCTATAGCGGCGCCGGACCCTCCTGCCTCGGCCTGTGCTATAATAAGTCGCTGGTCCGCGGTGTGGCCCAGGCGGTCGACGTGCCGGTGCCGGCGGAGACATACTTCAATTCGGATGACCTGGCTGCCACCATCCCGTCGGTATTCCCGGCCCTGATCAAGCCGAACTTTGGCGATTCCTCGATCGGCATCACAAAGGACGCGGTGGTCCACACCTGGGAAGAGGCGATCACCTGCCTCGGGCGGTTGCGCGAGGAGATGCCGCGTTGCCCCATCCTTATTCAGGAATTTCTGACGGGACCCGAATACTCGATTGGAATTATCGGCAATCCGGGGCTCGGCTACCGGGTGCTGCCGCCGTTGGAGGTTGACTATTCGGGCCTTGACCCCGCATTGCCGCAGCTCTTGCCTTATGAATCGAAGTGGATCCCCGATTCCCCCTATTGGTCGCAGATAGGCTACCGTGAGGCGAGGCTGGACGAGGAAACTCGTCGCAAGATCATTGACTATTCAAATATTCTGTTTGAGCGCCTCGGCTGTCGCGATTATGCGCGGTTTGACTTTCGCGCCGATGCCGACGGCGAGATCAAGCTGCTCGAGGTCAATCCGAACCCGGGCTGGTGCTGGGACGGCAAGCTCAACCTGATGGCCCAAATGGCGGGACTGCGCTATTCGGATCTCCTCAAGCTGATCATCGAGGGTGCGCAGGATCGGGTCGCCGCGCAGCACCCGGGCCTCGTCGTCTCTTTCGCCGAGCATCGCTCTCAGCATTTCGTCGTCCACCGCGGCTAACAGGCAGGCAGCGGCCGCACATCATGGCAAATCCCGGTCGGCTCGCGGCTGACCGGGTGTCATCAAATTGTCAATTTTTCGAATTTACCCTTGCGTTCCGGGGCGATAGGCGTATCTATCCAGGCCTCGACGCACTCGCACGTGCCTATGGCCCATGGTGGTTATGCAACGACGTAACGCGTCCTTTTTGGTCTTCCGGCCGCGAGGCCGGTCCCGAGAGGGAGGTCGGTATGGTTGCTATCCGACTCAGGGGCGTGGTGCCCAGCCCTGATGCGAACCTTCGCGGAACGCGTCTGCGCGGGCGGGGTAGCCGGGTCATCGATCCGAGCAGTTTGAACTAGGCCATCAGAAACCGGCCGATCGCGCCTCTATAAGGCGGGTCGGCCCTGCTCCGGTTCGCGTTAGCCGAACCGAGGGCGCGCCTGCGGACCTGCCGCACCAGCCGTGTCCTCGGATTTTCTCCGGCAACGCGATCATGCTCAGCCGCTTCGCGCTCAGGATGACCCAGACTATGACTGAAAGAATCAACCGCTTCCTTGCCGAAAACCATCCCGAGACGCCGTGCCTTGTCGTCGATCTCGATGTGATCACCGAGGCCTACGATCTGCTGCGCTGGTACCTGCCGCTCGCCCGCATCTACTATGCGGTGAAAGCGAACCCGGCGCCGCAGATCGTCACCATGCTCGAGCGCAAGGGCGCTAATTTCGATGTGGCGAGCCGCGGTGAGATCGAACTCTGCCTCGACAACGGTGTTGCCGCCGACCGGTTGTCCTTTGGCAACACGATAAAGAAAGAAAAGGATATCGCCTTCGCCCATCAGGCCGGGCTGCGGCTGTTCGCCTTCGACAGCGCGCCAGAGCTCGACAAGTTGGCACGGGCGGCGCCGGGCGCACGCGTATTCTGCCGCATACTCGTCAGCTGTGATGGTGCCGAGTGGCCGCTCTCGCGCAAATTCGGCTGTGCTCCGGAGATGGCAGTCGAACTGCTGCGCCGGGCCCGCGATCTCGGCCTCGATCCCTATGGCGTCTCCTTTCATGTCGGCTCGCAGCAAACCGATCTCGGGCAATGGGACGGAGCGATCGGCAGCGCTGCGCGCATGTTTTCGCTGCTGGCCGAGGTCGATATCGAGCTGCGCATGGTCAATATCGGCGGTGGGTTTCCGGCGCACTATCACGGCGACGTGCCGGCGATCGACCTCTATACCCGAGCGGTGATGGCGGCGATCACGCGACACTTCGGAAATCATTTGCCGGAAATCATCATCGAGCCAGGACGCTCGCTAGTCGGCGATGCCGGCATCATCCAAAGCGAGGTCGTGCTGATCTCCGAGAAGGGCGGCGGCGACGGCCGGCGCTGGGTCTATCTCGACGTCGGCAAATTCAACGGGCTGGCCGAGACCATGGACGAGAGCATCAAGTATCGGATCACGACACCGGGCCGCAACGGGGTATCTGGACCCGTTATCCTCGCCGGCCCGACCTGTGACAGCGCCGATATCCTCTACGAGCGGACCGAATACCGGCTGCCGCTCGGCCTCGAGGTCGGCGACAGGGTCGAGATCTTGTCGACTGGCGCCTATACGGCAAGCTATGCCTCGGTCGGGTTTAACGGCTTCTCGCCGATCCGGACTTACTGCATCTGAGCGGAACGTGAGGATGCAGCGCTTACCGAAGCGTCGGCCACTTCCTGCACCAGCTTCCGCAGCATCGCCTCGGCGAAGTCGTCAAAGGTCCGCGCGATGACGACGAAAGCCGACGGGCCGCCAATTACATCGCTGCGAAAGTAGTCTGCCAGCCAAGGCTCCTCGGTCAGGATAGCGAGGCCGTTAATCGCGATCCCGTGGGCCACGATGCGGTCGCGCGCGACCGCCGGCGGCAGGCCGAAATTCGCGATGCCGTCCCCTGAGATGTCGATGATCCGGTGCGCGGCCGGCTCCGGCAGGTGCTCGAAGGCGGCGGCGGCGGCAATAAGGGCGGGACCAATCGCGGTGATCCCGGCTGAGCTGCGCCGGCTCGCACGCACCGCAGCGGCGAAGCCAATAGCGCTCGGGGCATCACCAACCCGAGTCCAGTCGACCGTGACCACAATCTTATCCGGGTCGGACCATTCGAGCATGAGCACCTCGATCCCGCCCGGCGCTGCCGATATCACCTCGGCGATGCGGGGGTTTGCAAAGGCCTGCGCAATCCCATCGCGCTGCAATATATAGGAATCGGCTGACACGCTCGCGGAAACATCGACAGCGAGCACGAGCGCGAGCGCCGCACCCTTTGCCGAAGCCATCTCCAGCATGAGGGCAATCAGCGTGGCGATCGCAATGACGGGCATCGATTAACTCTACGGTCCGGCGAAATCTGGGGCTATAAGCCGATGATTGCTTGAGGCGAGGAATTGACAATGAGGAGCATGCTCGCGGTCGGGATTGGCTTGGCGCTCAGCCTCCCTGTCCCGTCGGCTGTTGCGGCAACAAAACCCCCGGCCCAGAAGGCACCCCCCGCTTGCGCCGCGATCACCTTTCGTGCGGTGCCAACTGGAATGACGGATGGAGAGCAGCAGGCCGGTATCTACAGATCCCGCCATGCGCGGCTCGCCCTGCATGCTGAGGTCAAACAGGGCGAGCCGGTTGATTACTTCGTGCTCGCGGGCGGCAAGCGCCTTACCGCGGGACCGGCGAGCCTGCCCGAGGCTGCTGCCAGCTGTGCCGCTGCCAAGAAGATGCCGGCTCCCGGAGCGACCGCATCATCCTGCACCGGTCAACGCTTCACATTGGTCATTGCCCATACCGGAAATGAACGCCTCGCCATGCTCTACGGCCTCGATGGCAGCACCTGGCGCTTCTGCAGCGCGGGAACCTTTTGACGGGCTGTCGAAGAACCGCGATCCGGGAGCCGCGGCCCTGCGCCGATTCCGAGCAATTGCTCAGACGTTGGTCAGCGGACAGCTGGTCCGGGAATGAGGTCCGGATTGGCATGATCCGGCGATCCCGGCCCGGATCGACCCTTGCGGATATTGCGTGGGTCCGGACCTGATTCCCCCCTCACAAGAATTGTGCCAGAGACTCTTGCGGCGCGCCTGTAGGCACTCCTAGGATACGCCGGCATCTGTAACGAAGGCTCCGCGATGCCACACGTCACCACCGATGACGGCGTCCGCCTCTATTACGAGGAGACCGGGTCGGGTACTCCGATCGTCTTCGTCCACGAGTTCGCCGATGATTACCGCGGCTTTGAGCCGCAAATCCGCTACTTTGCCCGGCGCTATCGCTGCGTCGCGTTCAATGCGCGAGGCTACCCGCCTTCGGATGTGCCTGAGGATCCGGCCCGCTATTCGCAAGAGCGGGCCCGCGACGACATCCGCGCCGTGCTAGACGGGCTGGCGATCACCAGGGCGCATGTCGTCGGCCTATCGATGGGTGGCTTTGCGACATTGCATTTCGGCCTCGCCTACCCGAGCCGGGCCATGTCGCTCGTCGTTGCCGGATGCGGCTATGGCGCCGAGCCGGGCAAACGACAGCAATTCCACGATGAAACGGCAAAGACCGCGGCGCTGATCGAAAACTCCGGCATGAAAGTCGCCGCCGAGACCTATGCGCGCGGCCCGACACGGGTGCAGTTTCAAAACAAGGACCCGCGCGGCTGGGCCGATTTTGCCGGGCATCTCGCCGAGCACTCGACACCCGGCTCGGCAAACACGATGCGCGGCGTGCAGGCGCGCCGGCCCTCGCTGTGGGACTTGACCGATCGCATGCGCAGTCTCGAGGTGCCGACATTGATCATGACCGGCGACGAGGACGATCCGTGCCTCGAACCGGGCCTGCTGATGAAGCGTACGATCCCGACCGCGGCACTCGTGGTTTTTCCGAACACCGGCCACGCGGTCAATCTCGAAGAGCCCGAGCTGTTCAATCGCGGCTGTGCCGAGTTCTTCCACCAGGTCGAGAGCGGCCGCTGGCCGCGCCGCGATCCGCGTTCGCAGACCGGCTCGATCCTCGGCGTGCGGTGAACGCCGAGCCGGAATTCACCCTAGGTATCGAGGAGGAATATTTTCTCGTTGACCGCGCGACGCGCGATGTTGTCGGCGACCCCCCGAGCGAAATGTTGGAGGAGTGCGAGGCGCTGCTGGCCGGGCAGGTCAGCCCGGAGTTTCTGCGCTCGCAAATCGAAGTCGGGACCCGGGTTTGTACAAGCCTCGGCGAGGCTCGCAGCGATCTGCGGCGGCTGCGCGCGACGGTTGCCGGGGTGGCGGCGCAGCGGGGTCTGGCCCCGGTCGCGGCGGGAACGCATCCCTTCGCCCGCTGGGGGGCGCAGAAGACCACCGAGCGCGATCGCTATGCGAGCTTGCACCGTGATCTCCAAGCTGTCGGGCGGCGGTTGGCGATCTGCGGCCTGCACGTTCATATCGGCATTCCCGATGACGAGCTGCGCATCGACCTCTTAAATCAGGCCTCGTATTTCCTGCCGCATTTGTTGGCATTGTCGACCTCCTCGCCGTTCTGGGGGGGCGAGAACACCGGGCTCAAGTCCTACCGGCTCGCCGTTTTCGACGAACTGCCGCGTACCGGCACTCCGGAGCGCTTTGCCAGCTGGGGCGAGTACCGGCGCCACGTCGACATTCTAGTCGCCGCCGGACTGATCGAAGACGCGACAAAGTTGTGGTGGGATTTGCGGCCTAGCGACCGCTTTCCGACGCTCGAAATGCGCATCACCGACAGCTGCACGACCCTCGAGGATGCGCTGTCGATCGCCGCGTTGTTCCGTTGCCTGTTGCGCATGCTGTGGCGGCTCAAGCGCGAGAACCAGCGTTGGCGCATCTATGCGCGCATGCTGGTCGACGAGAACCGCTGGCGGGCGCAGCGCTATGGTATCGACCAGGGTCTGGTCGATTTCGGCCGCGGCGCGATTTTCCCTTATGCCGAGCTGCTCGACGAGATGCTGGCGCTGGTCGAGCCGGACGCCCGCCATTTCGGCTGCCTCAACGAGATATCGCATGCCCGCGAGATCCTCGCCCGCGGTACCAGCGCCCACCGCCAGCTCGCGGTCTTCGATCGAGCCGTCGCCGATGGTGCGACGCGTGCCGAGGCACTCGCCGCCGTCGTCGACTGGCTGATTGCCGAAACCGTGCAGGGGCTATAAAGCCGCGTATCTGGCGCTACCCTCGTTTCCCTGCCGACAGGGAAACTGTGGGAAAAAGTTTTTTTGAGCCGTGCCCATGACAAAAAATTACGGTAAATCATTAGCTTGGGAACAGCGCTCGGCCGTAATCGAAAGCCCGGCAGGGAAACGGCAAGGAAGGAGGAATTACGATAATATATTTTTAATTTAACAATTTCCTGTCGCTCCTATATGGGAACGCGATGTTCGTCAACAAGCGAGATTACGAGATCGGCCGCGGCAAGCCGCCGTGTCACGCCGGCCTTCAGAAAGGCCGTGACGGCGACCCCAAAAGGCCGACCGAAGGGCTCGAAGAACTTCGCGACCTCGCTGAATGAAGCGCTTGACGAAAAGGTTTATGTCACCGAGGACGGCCGGCGGTGCCGGATCACTAAGCGCGAGCTCGTGGTCAGCAGATCGTCCGCGGCGGATCTCCGTGCGATCAAGCAGCTGACCGCTATCGTCGAGCGTGTTGACCAGCGAGCCGGTGCTTCACCGGCAACCCCGCCGATACCCGTCTTCAGCGCGTCCGAGAGGAGGTCATTGCCGAGGTCAAAAGCGAACGGAACGGGCTATCAGGGCCGAGATCGCAGCCGAGAAGGCCGAAGAAGCACCCTGAGGGTCTCTTGGACGGCTCTTTCGACCGCCAGGCGGCTGCTCATGCCGGCTTGCGCTCGACCGTCCGCGGGTCGTCGACATCGAGCTCGAGGACCTCGCTGGGAGAGGGCGTGGCGGTCATCAAGGCGACGCCCTCCGAGGAGTGAAAGCGGTGCCAGGCACCCTGCGGGTTGACAGCGACCATGCCGGCGCGGAGCACGAAAGACCTGGGCGGCCCGTCATCGCAAACGATTTCCAGAGTCGCAGTGCCGTCGAGGATGTGGATCAGCTCGTCGCCGGCGAGATGGGATTCCCAATGACCTGTCCCGGCGAACTTGGTGGCGAAGAGGCCACCGTCGCGGTACGGAGCCAATCGGGCACCACTTCCCTGGCGATCCGCCATCGTCGATTGCGGTGTCCGCCCACGAAACATTG
>Ga0306923_10004108_pt1 | contig 13880 bp, 15 predicted proteins | sample sta12Can44000108_FD_203841 | JGI IMG/M metagenome (GOLD analysis project Ga0306923, IMG submission 203841) | Lab enrichment of tropical soil microbial communities from Luquillo Experimental Forest, Puerto Rico - statanox.12C.anox.44.000.108 (v2)... | ecosystem: Environmental > Terrestrial >... | reverse complement strand
ATGAGCACCGCCGCTTCGTTCAACGACGAGCAGGGCAACACCTGCAATCTCGGCAGCACCTCCACGTTTAACACCGCGGTCGGAAATCCCCTGACCACCTTGAACGGCCATGTGGCCATCGACTTCTCTGGCTCGCAAGTTTCCGGCTATGGCTATTACTACACGGACCCTTCCGACACCACGAATGCAATCTATGACGTGCGCTGGGCCATTATTACCAACGGCCCGGCCTCCGGCACGATTACCTCGCGGCGCATCATTCTGGGCGTAAAGAAAAAGAGCGGCGACACTCCTTTGCAGCCTGTCACGCTCGACTCAACGGTGTACAGATGACAAAAGCTCATGTATCGAAGCGCACACAAGCCGGCTTCACATTGATGGAGCTGTTGATCTCCCTGGGAATTTTCATTTTTATTAGCGGCGCAGCCTTCGGCCTGCTCGATGTGGCGCAGAAGCGCTACCAGACGGACGGGCAGATTCTCAGCTCGTTCCAGCAAGGGCGTCTTGCGCTGGACCAAATCGTGCGTGATGTGAATGACGCCGGCTATCCCCCGCAGAACGAGTTCTACGCATCCATTTCCGCGGCAAATTACGCGGTCACGCCCGTGTGGTGGAGCCCGAGCTATCCCACGACCACTTGCGCCATCGGCTCCTGCACCAGCCCCGGAGGTTTCGATCTGATTCTCGAGGAGTACACCAGCTCCGCCGGCGCCATGCAGTGGATCCGCTATCAGCTTGCCGGCAGCACTCTTTATCGCGGTACGCTTACCAAAGCAGTCGGCACGGATCCCTCGACGGCCATGACCATCGCCAACGGAACTATGTTCCCGTACGCCACCAACGTGATAAACAACGCCTCATCGGCCCAAATCACCGCAATCAACACCGCCTATCCGGGTACCTTCCCGAGCGGCAGCCCCGTCCCGATCTTTACTTACGACTGCGATAGTGCGACCACGCCCACGCCATGCACCTCGGCCGGCGCCACCTACAACACGCCGACCAATATCCGCGACGTGGAAGTCACGTTGATCATCCAGACGGAAAGCAACGACATCACGAACGGCCAGATGAAGCTGGTCACCCTGCATGGCCGCGGCCGTCGCCTCAATCCCAATCAGTAACGGACGAGTTTCGGAGGTAGACATGGAACGCTCGATTCACCGTTCAGGTACAAAGCAGGAAGATGGAATCGCCTTGCTGATGGCCATCTTCGTCCTGCTGGTGATCTCCGTCGCGGCAATTTCCATGATCGTCGCCAGCGGTACGGAAACCGCTCTCGCGGGCAATTACCGCAGCGCGGGCAACGCCTACTACGCCGCCGTGGCCGGCCTGGAAGAAGGCCGCGGTCGCATGCTGTCCAACGATCCCAATTACTACGGCACCACCTACTTTCCATCCGTGGGCAGTCCCATGGCTGCCAACACGGTCCTTTACATCCTGAACCCATTCTCCGGCGAGACGGTCGATCCGCGGAGCTCCTCTTCATCAAACTACCCGGACTCGCAGTACGCCACGGAATTCGGTTCATCGCTCAGCAGTGCCACCTATTCCACGGTTACCTCCTCTGCTTCCCAGGCTTCGGGCGTGGCGGTTCCCTACTATAAGTGGGTGCGCATCACCCGCGTGACGGAGCGCTCCCTCGCTGGCGATGGCACGGGACTGGACATAAACGGGGACAGCACGATCGACAATACAACTCCCCTGTACTATGACTCAAACGTCTCCCCGGGCAAGCTCATCGTCGGTAACGGCGCGGCCTGTAGCACGAGTCCCTGCATTGCGAATCCGGTCTTCAAGATCGCCTCGTTTTCCGAAATGCCCAACGGCACCGAGAAGTTGCTGGAATACACAGTGGCGGCGAAGACCTTTAATCTGAACTTTCCCTCCGCACTGACCTTCGGAACGAGCGGCATAACCTTCAATGGGGCGAATTCCAATCCCTACCAGGTAAATGGGCAGGACGGATCAGGAAGTCCGCCAGCGGTGCCAGGGTGCTCCACAAATCCGAGTACCTACGTGGACGCCATCGGGGCAACCAACTCTGGCGACGTGACCTCGATTGTTGCGGGAATCCCGAGCAATCGTACGGGCGCTTACACGGGCAGTGGAGGAACCACACCCAATGTCGGGGTCGTGACTCTCCCGAATGGCTTAGCCACGCCGGCGCAGGCCAATCAGACCATCCAAGCTATTACCAATTCGGCGGACCTGGTCATTAGCGGTAACGCGACCCAAGCCAACATGCCATCAGGGATGTCCGCCACCAACCCAATGACCGTGGTTGTTAACGGCAACCTTAGTCTGACCGGCAACTTCACGGGCTACGGCTTGCTGGTCGTCACAGGCAACTTCGCCTACGCTGGAAACGACGGCTGGAAGGGCATCGTGCTTGTGGTTGGCGACGGCACCACGACTTACAACGGAAGCGGTGGAGGCAATAACGAATTCGACGGAGCTATCTTCGTTGGCACCCTTTGGGACTCGAGTCATAACATGCTCTCCGCATGGGGCCCGACTTCCTACGACATTTCGGGCGGCGGTGGCAACGGCATCTATTACAACAGCTGTTGGATCAAGAACGCGCAGAAACCTCCCACCTACCAAATTTTGTCATTCCGCGAGATTCCGTACAACGACTGACGGAAGGGTGATATGAAATCACGTCTGTGGTTGAATTTGGCGTCAGCAGCGCTAGCCATTACCGCTGGAAACTCCGCGCTCTTCGCGCAGGACTTTTCCGAGATGGCCTATAAGGAAACATCCGGCAAGACGGCGAGCCATCCTCCCCAAAAAGTCCATAGGGTCTGGACCGACGACGACATGGCTTCCGTGAAGACCGCAGCTGATCGTTACCAGGACCAGAAGCAAGCTCTGGCTGACCAGCAAGCCGCGGCTAACGCTGCCGCTCCGGCTCAGGCGAAACAACAGAAGACGACCACTCCCGATAAGAAGGTTGGCGGCCCCGCAGCACTTTCCAACGCCAAATCCGCGGAAGACGCCGACCGCATGATCGCCTGGGAACAACGCGACATTGATGCCCAAGCAGAATTTGTGGATAAAGTCAGTGCAGAACTTTCTCAGGCTTCCACACAGGAGGAACGCGAGAGACTCCAGAAAAGATTAGCGGAACGCCAGCAGATTCTCGAACAAGTTAAGCAGGAGCATGCGGCTCTTGTCGCCCAGAAAAAGGAACTTCTGAAGAGGGCGGCTGCCGGCGCAAACGGCGAGCAGCCTCAGGGGCAGTAACCGCAGATCACTGCTGGTTCGGAAACATGAAAAGCGCACGTGACCAGGCGTGTGCGTACGATTCAGTCCGAGACCGCTCGCGCCTCGGTAACGAGCTCGTCCACCTGACGCACGACGTGTTCCGTCGCCATCAACTTAAAGTGGTCCACGTTTTTGGACACGGTAATCATGTCCCCAGGGAATTCTCCTCCGAGAATACCCTTGTCAAGGTTGTCGAGTTTCAGTCGGGCTAGTGCTGCCCGAGTCCTTGGATCGCTTGAGAACACGACACGCAGCGCGCGCACGCGTTCACGCGCCCCGCAGAACCATCGGGCAAACACCTCGAATCCTGGCGTCTCGCTAAACAGACGTACGATGTCCGCCGCGGCCCTCTGCAGCACCCCGATATCCCCCTGGAACTTGCGCAATACCTTTACCAGATACTCTTCAACATTCAGCCACTCGTCCAGCGACGCAGCCGAGTCGCCCAACCCTCGCAGTTTGGCAATTGACAACTCCGGATGGGCGGGATCAATGCCCGCCAATAAGCGCGACACAAAGCAGGTGTCCAGGCTCAAATTACATTCGAGCGACAAGAAGGCGTCTATCCGCGGCGTCGGCTCGTCAGCGGACCCCAGCAGCAGCTCGAACCCCATGTCCGCCCCCATGGAGTACCCGACTATGACCACCGTTTCCGCATGAAAGCGTTCCTTCACGTCCTTCAACAATTCCCTCAAAATCACGACGTGGTCGGCAAGCGAAAGCGATATGCGCCCACACCGTTCAGGCTCGCAGCCGTAAAGCGTGGGGCTCACTCCACGATACCTGAGTCGCTGCAGGATCGATTCGAAGTCAGCGTGATCAAGACCCAATCCAGGGAGGAAGAAAACCAACACGTCCGAGCGTACTTGGTTGTCCACGTAGCTCAAGTGATCGCCAATGACCCGTGGATCGAGGGTTGCTCGGTTTAGCTTGCGGCATATGCGCTCACTCAACGTGAATCGGTGATCGGTCAGCTCATTCGGAGTCTCCACAGGTGCCGCGGTTTTGATCTCCGTCCCCGCCACTTCGATTTCCGCAAGCAAATCTGCGGCGCTCTGCCAGCGGTCCGCAGCCTTCTTCTCGAGGCATTTCATCACGGCGTTGGCCAGTCGTACCGATATCGCTGGCCGCCATTTCGTTATCGGATCTGGCGCCTGAGTCAAATGCGCCGCCATCATCTGTTGGGCAGAGGTCGCCTGAAACGGGAGCCTTCCGCCGATCATTTCGTAGGCGACGACGCCTACGCCGTAGAGGTCCGCGCGTTGGTCTACCATATTGCCGCCCACTTGTTCGGGCGCCATATACGTCGGAGTTCCAACTGTTGATCCTATGGCCGTCACGAGATTAGTAGTCGCGGTTAAACCCGATCTTGACAAATCGCTCAGCGCTTTGGCCACTCCGAAATCTGCCAACAGTGCATGTCGGTCACTCAGAAGAACATTCTCGGGCTTAAGGTCCCGATGGACTACACCATGCGCATGCGCGTAGGCGAGCGCATCGGTGATTTGGTGGAGGATGCGAATAATCTCGCTGACTGGCAACTCACCCTCCCGCAACAGCCGATTCCGCAATGTCTCCCCTTCGATGTACGGCATCACATAAAACAGGACGCCGCCCGCTTCACCTGAATCGATAAGCGGCAAGATGTGCGGATGGGTCAGTTGTGCCGCGATGCGAATCTCGCGCAGAAACCGCTCCACCCCCACGAGTGTGCTGACGTCCTGCCGGAGCACCTTGACGGCAACAGCGCGATCATGTCGCGTGTCCAGGGCCCGATACACCTCACCCATCCCGCCTGCACCCAGCGGCACACTAATCTCATACGGGCCCAGTTTTGTGCCGGAATCGAGAGGCATGATTGGGCGCGATTATACCGCTGGGAAACCCTTGCGAGGCAACTCCAGCACCGCGCCGGCTAATCCGGACAGAATCCAGCCTTGCAGACGAAAATACAATGCTGGGAAACATCCTCAGGCTGGAACGTGATTTTCTCCAACCCACTACCCAACCCACAGCGCGATGTTTCTTGCGCGATTTTGAACGACTCAGGCGGCCCTTGGCAGTCCTCGAGGATGTTTCTGATCATTTTCCGTTCGTCGTCAGTAAGCAGGCTGAACCATGCAGCCTGTCGCGGACGACCAAATGGGGCGTATATTATGGAAAACCCTGAGTTCGCGTCGATGGCAAAGAGATCGTTCCAATTCAGCGACTTACACCGCCTTGGCAGTCGAGTCCCGTCGTCCCCGCCATTCATTCCAAAAGGTGAATGGTGCTTCCACTTCAGCTTACCCCAAATTTCACCGACACCGCTCACTGGAACGCATCGCTCGGAATTTCGCACTGGGTTAGCCCCGCTGCCTAGGGGATGAAGACAAGCCTGCGACCGTGTTCATTGCGTTGCCAAGCATTCTCGACTTGAGCGAGCGGAACCTGCTCGACATCGATGCGGAGTTCACCACTCGCAGCACGTGACGTGACCTGTTGAAAAGCGTCAACCAGAACGTCGCGAGGCGGAATGCCAGCAGTTCCGAGAATGGTGAGGGCGCAGCTACGCAGAACAGCAGCGGGAAGCGCGACGGTCGGCCCGGCGCTCTCCCCGACCTGGACAAGACGCGTCTCGGACTTGACGGCAATAAATTCCTTCTGGGTCAAAGACTTCAGCAAGATCTCGGTAGGATGACCCCAGATGTAGTCGATGATGACGTGGAAGCCTGAACCTCCAGCTTCGCGGGCAAATGACTCCCTTAGCTCGTCGTCGTTATTGGTTATATAAACCGTGCCGTCAGCGACGGATTTGCGCAACGTGCTCAGCACTTCCTTGTTCCGTCCGGCCGCAACAACTCGTCCGGCACCGAGAAGTTTGGCGATCCGCACCGCGAGCTTGCCAGTGACTCCGGTTGCACCTAGAACGAGAACGGTTTCCCCTCGGACAAGCTTCGCACGCGCTGTAAGGGTGAGCCATGCCGACACGCCGGGGTTGATGATCGCGGCGGCAGTCACATCGTCAATGTCATCCTTGAGGGGAAAACAGCGGTTTCTAGGCGCAATGGTTTGTTGCGCCATCGCGCCATACGGCAGCCGTGACCCAGCAAAATAGACACGCGTGCCATCTTCGAGATGCCCGGTCCCGTCGATGCCGCACACGAAGGGCAACGTATGCGGGCTAGCGTAATGCGATCCGTTAGCAATCTGCTTGTCCACGGGCTTTAGCGCAGCAGCCCGAACGTAGACAATGTGTTCGTTCTCTTCCGCAATGGGGCTGAAGAATTCCTCGCACTGGGGTGGTCTGTTAAACGAATGAAGCACGGCCGCTTTCATAAGTAACCTCTCTTCCGTGCGATTTCACTTGATCGTCAAGGAAGTTCGCGAATCGCACGAATCGTTACGTTTCTTGCCTTTCGGTTCTGCGCCCCTTACCCTACCTGCGGTGGCTTCTGCCTGCTAACGATAGAGGGTCGATTTTTGTCGGGAAAAGGCCGCCCCAATTCATGTTCCTAGTTCCAAAAAACGTTAAAGAACTGCGCCGCCTCGCCGACAGCGACATTCCGGTACTGGCGTTTGCCTTCAGAAGACGTGGGGCGGAAGATTGGGCACCGGAGCACAGCCACGCACGCGGTCAGCTCTTCGCGCTGACGAGGGGACTGCTCGTGGTGGAGGCAGAGCGAGAGCGATGGATGTTTCCATCACAGCGGTGTGCATGGATTCCTCCTGATTGCAGGCACACCGCACGTTCTGTAGGAGGCGCTGCGGGCTTGATGCTTTACTTGTCACAAGAGACGTGTCGTGGCCTCCCCGAAAAACCCTGCCTGTTTAGTTCATCCGAGTTGTTGTTCGCGATCAGTAATCGAATCCTTTCGTGGAGCGCCCGGCAGCCCCTCCGCCCAGAGCGGAAGCGTCTGATAGCGGTTCTTCGCGATGAGATTCGGCAACCGGAACAACAGCCTTTGCGCTTGCCAATACCGCAGGAGGAGAGGCTGGCGCGGGTTGCTCATGCTCTGCTGGACGATGTTGCGGATGACCGCACGTTGGATGGCTGGGCGGAATGTGCTGGCATGGCTCGCCGAACCTTTATGCGTGCATTTTCCGCGCAAGTGGGTATGCCATTTGGGCGCTGGAGACAGCAGGCGCGGTTGTTCGCTGCCCTTGAGATGCTCGCGCAAAACAAATCGGTCACGGAGGTCGCTATTGCCGTCGGGTACGACAGCGTGAGCGCGTTTATTGGTATGTTCCGCACTATGCTGGGGAGTACCCCGCACACATACCTTCGAACCAAGCAAGAAGGACGCGAGGCTGCGCTAGCCGCGCTGCCGCCCTCCGAAAGAGCACCAGGGGCCAGCCGCTGACGGATGTTCAGGTCCGCTCGCTTACCGGGATGTGCCAGATGGACATCGACATTGCCGGCAAGCGGTTGGAAGGCGAGGACCTGCTCAGGATCGACCATATATACAAACTCTTGGACGAATAGCTTGTGGTCGGCTTGACCGAGCGTGGGCGCTTCCTGCTTTTGGAGGGCGTGTCAAGTGAATCGCTGGCACAATTCGAAGAATCCGGTGGCGGTCGAGCACAAGCAGGGGGAGAAATCCCAAATCCATTGGGTCATGACGAATCTTTCGCGTCAATGACTTATCGTCCGGGGCCGAACAATCCGGTAAGCGCGAACGCCTGCAGCCAGTTGGGACGAATGGTCCTGGACGCGACCTCGGTCAAGTAGGTCGATGTTGGGCCGGCACTCTTCGGAATGGTACGGACAGGACCCTAAGCAAAATCAGGTGTTTCCCGCCTCGCCTTCTGTGGAGCATCCGGGTGCGTTATTTTTTGCCTCATGTCTGGGGTATTCTGTGTATTGACGTGAAGCCCCGGACCGCTGAACATGAGGCCGAGCCCTCCCTCGGGAGGCACCGATGCACGCGCTTTTCGACATGTACAAACTTGACCTTTGTGGTTCCGCCATGTGGATGGGTAGCGTCGAATCCTACGGAGTCGCGCTCTTCGAAATCGAACTGGTCGCCGCAAAAGCGCCGGGCGATTACGCCATCATCAACCGGCAAACGGGCGAGCGATCCGTCATGGGCTTCGGCTTGAGCGTGGACGGCCACCATTCTAAGGTTGAGCCTATCGGCCCACAAAATCGATTGGGTCGCCTGGTCACCCTAAGTCCCGGATAGGCCGGCAATCGCTTGCTGCCTGATGTAATGATTTCGGGGAACTTCTGCAGCATTCGCGAGGGTAGTGTTGTGCCCATCTAACGGGCTGCAGTCCACCCCCCTCGGACAACTCACTACGCTGGGGAATCAATTTCAGCCGCACAGGTCCCTTGGACGGAGACCGGCTGGTTCATGGTGACTGCGGGTAGAGTTCGTGGGCCTCTGGACAACGCCTCTCGACATTCATGGGCCGGGCCTTCGTCGGACGACTATTGAGGAATGGTAAGCTGAGCAAATGCGAAAACGCCTTATCACTCCAACCGAGGAGAACATTTGGACACGGAGTGTGGGTTGGTTAGATGTCGAGCGTGCAGCCCTGGTCGAGGTCACCTCGGAGGAAAACGATCATCCGGTTGAGTCGGCGTTCGTCTTAGGAGATGCACCGGGTTGGCGCGCGGCAGGGCCGGGGAGCCAAACGATTCGGCTGATCTTCGATCAACCACAAAAGCTAAGGGGCATATCGCTCGTGTTTGAGGAAAATGATATTCCCCGAACGCAGGAGTTCGTTCTGCGATGGTCTCCGGATGGCGGAAGCTCAGTGAAAGAAATTGTGCGCCAGCAGTGGAATTTCAGTCCACGCGCGTCGACGCGAGAAGTGGAAGAATATCAAGTGGATCTTTCCGGTGTAACCGTACTTGAATTAGTGATCAATCCGGATATTGGTGGCGGAGTTGCGCGTGCGTCCCTTAAGAACCTTCGTCTGTCTTGACGTGGTTGCGACCGGCTTTACAGTGCATTTTCCCCGAAAAGCAAGGACGCTTAAAGCCAGCTACCCAAAAGCCGTGCCGCCAACCTGCCGTTTAGTTTGAAAAATGCGTCTTGTTGGGCCACATTTGGCTTTGTGTTGCGTGGTTTTTTTTCGTGTCCCTTTTTGGCGGGTTTTGGACTCAAAGATGGACTCCGATTTGAACCCTGAACCTGGACCGTAAACTTGCCACTCATTTTTATCGGCTGTGACTTCCCTGCCCCGGCGGAAGGCCCATCGGTCTCCTCTTCCCCTAGCCCTCTAGCCGAAGTTTCTGGTATGCATGCCCATCTAGAGTGCAGCCCGAAGGAGCGCGCACCGCATTTTCACGCCAGAAATCCCACCGCTGGCTGAGCTCCGCAACTGCCCGAACGTACAAAATGGCGAGGTACCTCAAGGTTGTTGTGCTGGGGGATGCTCGGGTTTTTTGGATCTCTCTTGGCCCTGCCGCTCCTGCTGCTGTTTTTGCTCCAACTGCTTTTGCTGTTGCGCATGTTTCTGCTGCTGTTGCTCTGTCTGCTGTTGATGCTGCTGCTCCATCCGCTGTTTTTGTGCCTGATCTGCCTGCTGAGCCGCTTTCGCGCGTTCTTGGGCTTGCTGCTGCTGCAGCCGCTGACGTTCCTGTTCCTGCTGTGCGTGCAGTTGCTCCTGCTCTTGCTGCTGCTTTTTATTCAAATTGGGACTCGAGGTTTGCCGCGGTGCTGTCCGAGCGGCTGGCGGCGGATCGTCGGGGTGAACGGGAGCAGTTGCGGGGCGATCGTTAGCCACCGGTGGAGGCGGATAGTTCGGGGGCTCTCGGCGTTCCGCGGGTCGCTCAACCTGTCTTGGCTGCACGTTGCTCGGCGTAGTCGGCTGATTGGGTTGCGGCTTCGGTTGACTTGCCGATGCCGGCCGGTCCGCAGGGCGATTTGAAGGCGCTGCCGGGGGCTGATTGTTTGCGGGAGGCGCTGTATTCGGCTGCGATGCTCGATTGGGCGGCGGCGGTGGAGTCGCCGCAGGTTTGGCAGCAGGCGCAATCTTGACAGGGGGTTGCGAGCGTGCCGGGGCGGGCTCGATCTGACGCATTTGAGCGATTGAAAGTGGCTTACCACCATTATTCTTCATCGCTTCTTGAAGTTTCTCGAAAGATGGAGGTGGCGGCGGTGGCGTAGCCTTTGCTACCACAATGCGTGTCTCTACTTTCGCGGGCGGCTGAGCCTTGGCTGGCACCGCTCCCAGTACCGCCTGTTTCATGGGAGCGATCGTCGGCGTGGCCGGTCCTATCCGGGCACTGGCCACGGCGCGCGGGTCGACCCGCACTGGGTTCCTTGCGACTGGTTGCGCCGTCGTGAACACTTGCGAACTTGTGGCTACGAGTGCCCCGGGCACCGCTCGATTGACATAATTAACGTTCGTGACCGTCGTGTTCTTATTTGCGACCGTGGTGCTGTAATAGTTGTTCACCACCGTGGTGTTGACGGTAGTATTCGACACGTTCACGCGTTCCACATAGCTCCGGCTCACTCGATAAGACGGGACGTACACCTCACGTGGCCCGAGCGCGAACCACGTAACCTCCGTTCCGGCAACTCCTCCGACCCACACTACCAGCGCGGGCGCGTAGACGGGTCGCACATAAGCGCCGCTCTCCGCTCGAGGCGGCCCAGGCACCCAACCCCAGGCTCCCTCATGATTCATCCAACGTCCGTAGTGAAAGGGTGCAAATCCCCACGGCTCGTCGTTGACCCAGGTGTAACCCCAGGGTTCAACGTAGTCCCAGTGGCCATACCGATAAGGGGCCCAGTCTGGTTCCGTTGTACGAGGGAACCACGCGTATCCATAACCGGGGGTTTGGCGCCAAGCGCCATACTCCTCCAAGTCCTGGTAGCCAATGACGTCATCCGAAACATAATGCTCCGAGCGAGAGTTTTCCCATCGCCGGTCGCGGCTGTCCCCCCAAGCGTCAAACTGGTCTTGCTCCATGCGGTCTTCACGATTTGCATGTAGTTGATCGGTGCCGGAAAATACGTAGGAGTCATGAGCGTGTATCGTGTACGCGGCCCCACCACCCGTGACTTCTCCCTCACCGCTGCGAGCTATAACAACCGTTGCGTCACCGTTTTCATTCACGGAAATCTTGTACAGGCCTGGGCGAAGCACGGAAAAAGCTAGGTTCGGAGTGTCGATTTCGTACGCTTCGCTTTCGTCCAGCCGGCGCACGCGGATCAGCAGGGTTCCAGCAGTTAACTCGACTTGCGTGGCGTTGTCGCTCAAATTTAGGAAAGAACATCCCGTGTTGTGCGAAAGCCGCAGCAGCGTTCCGTCGAGCTGCAGTTCCACTCGACCATCGTTGTCCGACCAGATTTTGTCTCCGGTCGTCATCGGCCGATTAAGTTCGGCCGCCACCCAATCGTTGGTTCCGGCAGGTTCGGAGGAAACAGATCCCTGGGCGTAAGCTAGCCGCGCGACGCGGGTCGGGGGATCATCATCGTCAGCCCTGGCCTGAAACACAAAACACGTAAGCGCAAATTGAACTAACAAGACGCTGAAAAGCTTTGGACCGAACTTCGCCCGCATAAGTCGCCCTCCTTCAGATCGCATCGGATTGTCGGCCGGGCGTTGTTTGGGCTTGTGAATAAGATGTTGAGCGAATAACCAGCGGTGTGGAATACAGCGCAACTTGTATTTTGAAGAGATCTTTGCCTAACCTACGAAATACGGAATGTCTCGCACATCCCTAGTACAAATCGCGCGAAAGTAATCCACTATCTCGGTACCGGAACTGACTACACAAAACGTCGGTTGCAACGTCGGTCGGGCAGGCCTACTTCCTTGCCGCCTCGCGCGAGGCTCTTGCGCTGCTCCATGGACGAAAGGGATTTTCGGTGTCGCGTAGACTTCGTCGGCATACTTTCTGATGTCCTTGGATAAGTACATTCGCCCAGACTTTCGAAATATTCGAAACGCACAGATGGCGACCTCAAACTCGTGTGCCGTTCGAGTTGTTAAAGGTAAACCCTCCGGCGTTCTGCTTCGCACTGAACGCGGATGCGAAAAACGAAACTTCTGCCCGCTGTCGAAGAGGTTATTTGGGGCGGAAGGTTTGTCAGCGAGCCCTTGAGGAGGCCTAATCGCGACCAAGCTTCATGCCGTGTTGCTTTTCGGTAACAGCTCCGTGGCAAGCAACCGCAATTCATTTTCCGTCAGGCTGAACTCTGCAAAGTGCAGCGCAACACACCAAGTCCGTGCCGAACGCGACGCTCCTTTAGAATCGTCTAGGGCCCTAAGCGACAAAACGCAGATTGAGGTGTGTAGATAATACAGATCTCACTGTGCAAACACTGCCTTTTCTGCGTACTGGGACCCGTGCTCACCGGGGTTTTTGGGGCCTCATAACCCTTGAAACGCGTGACTTGCCTGTACGGCGAACAAACTGCATAAACCCCCATGAGCATGCATGGCCAACAGGGTCGACGAAGGAGAAAGTCATGAGCGCGCAACCCCACGCCAATACAGAGGTCTGCAGCGAGTGCCAGCGATTGCTCGAGGCATCGGAGAACGCCAGAGAAGTTTGGAACGAGCATCGAGTGGAGATTTGTCGGTCTCGTTTGGTCGGAAAGGAGGCAGGCGACCAACTCCTTCGCTTGCAGGCGAAGTACGCGCGAGCGTACGCCGCATTTCAAAAACATGTGCAGAACTGTGTACAAGCTCGTTTCACGGACTGCGTAAGGGGAACTTCATGAACGATACCGAACGAACAACCCTTTTCTTTCTCGTGGGTCTTGGGATCGGAGTTGGGGTAGCACTTTTCCTTGCGCCTCGCTCCGGTGAGGAGACACGAGAATGGCTAGCCGATAAGGCAAAACGAGAATTTAACATGCTGCGGCGTGGCGGCCGCCGGTCGATGAGACAGCTACAAGCAACGGTAACCAAAGGGCAAGGCATTTTGAGAGATGGCAAGGAGGCGCTCGCGGCGGTGGCCGCGAGACTCGGTTAGTAAAGAGCTTTTATTCCGAGAGGATTGAATGGAGGACACATGTCCATTTGCAGCCCACACGAATGTTCCTACTGCCGATCGCCGATCGAGTTAGAACAACGATGGGCACGGGAAAAGATTTACGAACCCGCACTCAATGGCCATGATCCGAGTTATCGCCGCTATCACGCTGACGTCTTTGCCGGACAGGAAGTGAGCTGCTGGGAGAAACATCAAATGGAACAGGAGATCTCCCGGACGATCGCCCGAGCGGCGTAACGTGAAATCGGCGGAAGAATGCCGTTAGCCGCTTTGGGCGCTCGCTGCGCGCCTCTGCAGCTGTGCGGTAAGGCGCTTCAAGTGGTCGTCGCCAGTTTACCCAACCCTCCACCATCTTTCCCTGATAAATGCGGAAGGTGCTCATGCGGGTCACCGCAACCTGCTTTCCGGTCGGCGCCAAGATCACTCAATTCATTCTGTGTGGGCGCGTGGGTTCAGCACGCCACGACTCGATCGCCTTCCGTGATCAAATCCTTTATGGTCTGATTCGCGAAAGATGTTACGTGACCGGGACCGGGATCGCATTCTAAGAGTTCTTCTCTTTCCCTCCGCCAATATGATCATGCAGGTCGACCCCTCAAACGACTGGCGATCGCCCGGGCAATGTCGTCCTGCACTTCGAAAATATCCTTAAGCTCCCGGTCGT
>Ga0306923_10004107_pt1 | contig 13880 bp, 12 predicted proteins | sample sta12Can44000108_FD_203841 | JGI IMG/M metagenome (GOLD analysis project Ga0306923, IMG submission 203841) | Lab enrichment of tropical soil microbial communities from Luquillo Experimental Forest, Puerto Rico - statanox.12C.anox.44.000.108 (v2)... | ecosystem: Environmental > Terrestrial >... | reverse complement strand
TGACCCTTCGTTGGATCTCGGTACTGATGTGGGTGCGATCCGTCGCGCCGTCTGAGACGACGACGGCGCGTACCACTGAACCACGGTCGGGATCGGGTGCTGCGACGACGGCGACCTCCGCCACGCCGTCAATGGCGGCAATGATGTCCTCTACCTCTGCGGGGCCGACGTTGTAGCCGGAGGTGACGATGACGTCGTCGTCACGGCCGGCGAACCAGTACAGGCCGTCTTCGTCGCGGCGGGCGACGTCACCGGAGAGGAACACCTCGCCGACGGTGCGCGACGCCCACAAGTCGTCGAGGCCCTGATATCCCAGGATGGGCCAGCGGACCCTCCGAACCCCGATGATCCCGTGGTCACCGCCGGGTCGGCCGTCATGGTCGACCAGGACGACGTCGAAACCGGGCACCATCGAGGACAGCGCACCCGGTGGTACGACGCGATCTTCGAATGCGAGATTTGCCAATACCATGCCCATCTCGCTTGAGCCGTATCCGTCCTGTAACGGGCCGGCCCCGAGTGCGTTCCACTGCTCGGTGAGGGTCGCGGTGAGCGGCTCGCCGGCGCTGAGGCCGCCGCGAATCGATGTCGGTAGGCCGCGTTTGGCTGCGAGCGTGACGAGCTGACGGAAGGCGCTGGGGGCGGTCGCGAGATAGGTAACGGCCTCCTGGTCCATGACATCCAGCCAGGCGGAAGGCTCGAACTGGCCGGCGTAAACCACACGGGAGACGCCCAGCGACTGCACCGCCAGACCAACCGTGTAGAGACCGTAGGACCAGCCCGGGTTGGCACCGGCGAACACGACGTCGTCGCATCCGAGCGCCATCACGTGTCGGACGAAGCTCTGCAGCGGTAGCAGCACCGAGTGCGGGTGCAGACAGCCCTTGGGCTTGCCGGTGGTTCCGCTGGTGTAGATGAGCGTCGCGCAGTCGGACGGTGCGGTCGCGACCGTGGCGAAATCAGTCGAATGAGAGCGTACTTCGTGCCAGAAGCTGTAGTCGCCGCGAGCAACGCCGATGCCGTCGGCACCGGAAATCGTCCATACGGTGGGGCGCCCCTGGAGGCGTTCTCGAGCCCGGGCGAACGCGTCGCGATATCGGCGATCGACGACGACAGCGGATGCGTCGGCTCCGTCGATTCGCTCGACGAGCGCATCGGTGCCGAAGCCGACGAACATCGGTACGTAGACCAGCCCGGCTCGCCAGGCGGCCAGCGCGCAGATGTAGGCCTCAACCTGCTGGTCGATCAGAGCGACGACCCGATCGCCGCGACTCAGTCCTGACTCGACGAACGCATTGGCGAGTGCGCGCGAGGCCCGGGTCAATTCGTGAAAGGTCCAGCGGGTGAGCTTGCCGTGGGCGTCGTAAACGGTCAGCGCGACGCGGCCGCGATCGCCGGCCCATCGGTCGCAGCATTCGTGCGCGAGGTTCAATCCGCGCGCGAGGGGCCAGTCCAGCCGTTGCTCGGCCGACGCCCAGTACTGTTCGGTCGTGAGTCGACGTTCGGCCAGCAGTTCGTCACGCAACTCGTGGTGACGCCGGTTCACGCCGTGCCTCCGGGTGCGATATCGATGCCGGCTGCCTGCATCTGTATGACGGCATGGGCGGCGTCGACGTATTCGTAGACCTTCGTGATTTCATCGCCGCGGGTCTCGACGCACACGCAGTACTCATTGGAATACTTTCCGCCGTTGGGGAATTGACCCGTCAACGTGAAGCGAACGACACCGTTGGGGCCTTCGCCGAACGCATTGTGAACCTCGGTGCGCATGGTGTCGCCGTCGTAGAGCAGCGAGAAGACCCGCTGCATGTTGCCCCTGATGACGTCCCGTCCGGTGCTGACGCTCTGCATGATCTCCGGTGGGATTGTCGGCGTGATCCACCACGTGGCGTCCTCCGCGAGGACAGCGACGATGTCGTCCGGCCGCCCGAAGCCGGAAACGAGTTGAACGGCAAGCTCGGCGGCAGAGCGGCTCATGACGTGGCCTTCCTGGCGGAGGGAGTGAAGGTGCAGGGGAGTCGTTTTACGGCGCGGATCAAGGTGTTCATTTCGTATTCGGGTTCGCCTACTTCGAGATCGGGTACACGGGTGAGTAATTCGGTGAAGATGCTTCGTAGTTGAGTGCGCGCAAGTTGGGCCCCCAGGCAGTAGTGCGGGCCGCCGCCGCCGAAAGCCACGTGCGGGTTGGGATGGCGGGTGATGTCGAATTCACGCGGCCTGTCGAAGACTCTCTCGTCGAAGTTCGCCGACGGATAGAACAAGATCACCTTGTCGCCGGCGACGATTGGGGCACCGCCCAGAGTGACATCGCGTGTCGCAGTCCGGCGCATGGTGATGACGGCGCTGGTCCACCGGAGGAATTCCTCTATCGCCGCGGGCAGTCCGTTGTCGAGATCAGCGGTCAGCGCCGCCTTCTGGTCGGGGTGGGCGCACAACGCCTGCATCGCGACACTGGTCGTGTTCCGCGTGGTGTCGGTCCCGGCCGCACACAGCAGCACGAGGAAGGACCCAATCTCCATGTCGGTCAACTTCTCGCCGTCCACCTCGGCTTCGACGAGGTTGGTCATCAGGTCGTCTGCGGGCTCGGCCCTGCGCTCATCGGCCAACTGATGGGCAAGTCTGTGTAGGTAGGTCATCGCTTCGAACTGGACAACGGCGGGGTCGCGACCCTTATTGATTTCGGGATCCTGAAATCCGTTGATCATCTCGGCGTTGGTCAGCATCTCGTCGCGCTGCTCGGCGGGGATGCCGATCATCTGGCTGATGGTCCACAGCGGCAGACGATTGGACACGTGCTTGACGAAGTCGCATTCGCCGGAATCGCTCGTCAACAGGTCGGTGACGATGGCCGCGGATTGCGCTTCGATCTGCTCTCGAATCGCCTTCACTCGCCGCGGGGTGAAGGCCGAGGAAATCAGGCTGCGGATCTTGAGGTGCCGCGGCGCGTCGAGGGCCAGCATCGAAGCCATCGCTTCGTACGCCTCGGGGGGGAAGTCTTCGTACATCATTCCCTTACCACTGCAGAACGTCTCGGGATCTTTGGATACGGCGCCGATCTCGGCGTACCCGGTGATCGCCCAGAAGCCGTCCTCGTCGGGATTGAGGACGGGCATCGTGCCTTCGGCTGGCGGATGCCAGGACACTGGTTGGGTGGCGCGCAACGGCGCGAAGATTGTCTCTTCGCGGGCCTCCGGGCTGGCCCGCCAGAATGCGAGATCGCCGACCCGTGGATCGGCGAACTTAGGACGGGTGCGTGTCGTCACGGTTCTCCCTCGAAGCCTCGTTACAACTGGTGAGGCTTCGATCATCGGCCTGCTGAGTCACAAACGCTTGCACGTGTGCGCCAACCAACAATCCGTGCGCGACAAGTTTTTATTTTGTAGTAAAATCCAGTCGTTGGGAGGTGACGTGATGCCTGGTGTCGTCAGCTGGCCCGTCATGCGGGAAGACCGAATGGCACAGCGTTTGGAAGAAGTCCTCGGCGAATACGTTCCGCTGTCGGTGCTCGACCGCGCGCCGGCCCATCACCTGACCGAGCGCGAGGAGTTCGTCAAACTCCTGCCGGTCGACGACGTCGTCTACGCCGACGTGCTCTGGCGTCATCGCCGTATGGCGCGCCGACCCGAGCGGCAACCCGATGCGGCGCAGGACTACGTCGCCCTTGCAGTGATTGATGCTGGCGCCGAGGACGTCGACGTCGACGGTTGCAACCGGCGGTTGGTTCCCGGCGACGTGGTGCTGTGGGACTGCCGCGTCGCGACGCAGATCAGGGTGGCCACCCACCTGCGGAAGGCGAGTCTGCTCATTCCTCGGCGCAGTCTCGGCCACCTGTCGTCGCCGCAACGTGCACGGCACGGGCTTCGGACTCTAGGCGGCGCGCCGACTGCACCGTTACTGCGGCAACTGCTGACCTCGCTGGGCAGGGACAGCAAGCCGTTGTCTTCGGCATGTCGTCACATGCGCAACGCACTGCTCGAACTGACCTTCGCGACAATCGAATCCGACCGCGACATGGAGTCCGAGTCACTGTTGCCGAGTCTGTGCACCGCGGTGCATCGGTGGATCGCAGATCACGTGTTCGATCCCGATCTGAGCCCGGCTGCTATCGCGGCGGCGCATGCCGTGTCGGTTCGCACGCTACAACGGGCGTTGGCGACACAATCGACGTCAGTCACTGAGGCGGTGCGCGGGCAACGGCTGGAGCGGGCCCGCGACCTGTTGAACGATCCGGCGCACAGCATTGCAATGATCTCCGCACGGCTGAACTTCGCCAACCAGAGTCACTTCTCCAGGCTGTTCGTCGCCCAATTCGGCATCACGCCGAGCGAGTACCGCGCGCAATGCCGATCGTTCGCCGAACCGCGACGAACTTAATCGGCGCCCTCGCGCGGGCGGGGGCGGCGGTCTACAGCTGGCACTGTGACGCCGCGCGGCGTCTGCGACTCGTGGTCGCATCAAGAGCCGCTTGCAAGGCCATGCCCGGTGGCGCGGGTGCCGGCTGCACTAAGGCGGCCGGCGCGCGAGAATGTCCGGAATCGGAGGCGTCCCATGCCGCCGCTGCCGCCGACCGCATTGTCGGACCCTTGCGCCACCTGACTCAGAAACACTATGAGCGTCGCCGCGGGGGAGCCACGTCCGCAGCCGACGAACCTTCGCCCGGTTTTCAGCAAGCCTTTGGCTCCTACAGACAAACCCAGACAAACCCAGACAAACCCAGACAAACCGATCGATCATGGAGATTGGCGCCGGTGCGTCATATGGTCGATCCATGCCGAAGCGGAGTCGCGAGGACGAGGCGCTCGTCGCGAAGTCGGTGGCGATGATTGTCGGCCGACTCGATGACAAGCTGCCCGAGATCACCCGCTTCGCCCAGGAGGTGCTGGTCAGGGAGCTATCGGAAGTTGGCGGCGACGGGGAGTTGCTGGAGTTGCTCCATGATGCCGTGGAAGGAAACTTCAATACCTTCATTCCGGCTATCCGCCACGATATCCCCATCGACCTCGTCGAGCCGCCGACGGCGGCGCTCGAGCATGCGCGGCGTTTGGCACAGCGCGGGGTGGACGCCGACTCCCTGGTGCGTGGCTACCGACTCGGCCACCAGGCCGTCGTGAAAATGGTGCTCGACGAAATCCGCATCGCGCGGTTGGACACCCAGCTGGGGCTTGACGTGTTCGAACAGATCACATCAACTTCATTTCGTTATGTAGACAAGATTTCACACGAGGTCCTGAACGCCTACCAGAACGAACGTGATCGCTGGCTCGCGAATCGAAATCGGGTACGGGCGTTGCGTGTTCGCGAGTTGCTCGACTGGAGCGAGATCGACATCGACGAGATGACGAATGTCATTCGCTATCCACTGCGCCGAACTCACCTGTCGCTGATCGTGTGGTGCGGAGAGTCCGAAAATGGAAACGAACTCGTCATCATGGAGCGGTTTGTTGCAGAACTCGCGAAGGCATTGGGTTCGGACGAGCGGCCATTGTTCACGGCGGCGGATCGTGTCACCGGATGGGCATGGGTACCGCTGCCCGAAGACGCTGCAGCCGACGCGGCTCGGCGGCTTCGCGAATTTGCCAACGCGCGGGCGGACGCGCCGTGGATCGCGGCGGGTGATCCGTTGCCGGGCGTCGACGGCTTCCGGCGTTCGCACGAGCAAGCGCTGGCTGCGCGTGCCGTCGTCATGGCGTCGGGATCGCAACCGCCGGCGGTCACAGCGGTCAGCGATCCCGGCCTCGTGGTCGCCGCCCAGTTCTGCGCTGACCTGGAGCATGCGCGAGCGTGGGTCGGCGACGTGCTTGGGCCTCTCGCGTCGGCGACCGACAGCGACGAACGGATGCGCGAAACCCTGCGGGAGTTTCTGCACAGCGGGTCAAGCTTCAAGACCACCGCCGACGTGCTGCACCTGCACGTCAACTCGGTGAAATACCGGGTACAGCGTGCGCTCGAACGTCGCGGCAAATCAATCACCGACGACCGACTCGATGTGGAAGTCGCACTGCTTCTTTGCCGTTGGTTCGACACGGCCGTACTAGGGCCCTGAACTGAGGCGTGTGGTCAACCGCTGACGGACGTTAGTTTGGCGGCGACGGGGTGTAGCTGCTCCATGACCCGCACGCTTATTGCGATCGCTTTGTCCGGTCAAACCAAAATGTTCGTCGAAGTTGGACGAAGGATTGTCGGTCGCGGACGTAGCTAACCACGGATGGGTCTCCGTACCGTCTCCGATGAACCCGACGCCGAGGCGTCAGATCGATTTCTAATTATGATTAGAATCAAGCCGGACCCACGAGAGGTAACCATGTCCACGAAGCTTCAGCTGCCCTTCGTTGCAGCGAAACTCGCCGCCAACGTCGCCCGCGAGCGCTTAGCGCCCGGGCGGGTGACATCGTTAAAAGATGTGCCGCCTTCGGCGAACGCGCTGACCAACGAGTGGCTGACCGCGGCGCTCTGCCGAGAGGTTCGCGGCGCCGTCGTCGTCGGCTTCGAAGTTGTCGGAGGATCGGACGGCACGAGTTCACGACGCGCGATACGGGTCGACTACAATACGACCGGCCACCAGGCCGGACTGCCAACCCGGCTTTTCACCAAGAGCGCGTCCAGCTTCCAGTCGCGGCTGATGCTCGTTGCCGGGGGTGTCACGGAGAGCGAGACGATCTTCTACCGCGACATCCGCCCACAGCTGGGCCGGCTGCGAAGCCCGCGCTCCTTTCACGCGGCCTTCGACCCCAAGACCTATCGGTCGATCGTCATCATGGACGACCTCAGCGCCGAGGGATGGGCTTTCCCCGACCCGATGCAGGACACCGTCAGCCGCCGGGATGCCGAGGACATGGTCGACCAGATGGCGTACTACCATTCTGATTTCTGGGACGACCCGCGCCTGTCAAGCCAGTTCGGGCGGCTCGCTAATACTGAAGTCTTCCAGCAGCGCATCAACGATGTCGGGCTACTGAAGGCCGCCCAGCGAGGCCTCGACCACATAGAGACGATAACGCCGCCCGCGATCTATCGGCGCCGTCATGAGCTGATCCCCACCACGATGCGTGCGCTGCATCTCAACTCGAGTGGCACCCCCACACTCCTGCATCAGGATGTGCACCAAGGCAACTGGCTACGCGACCCGGACGGCCGCATGGGCCTCTACGACTGGCAATGCGTCGCGCGGGGCGAATGGGCGCTCGACTTCGCCTACGCGATGTCGGTCAACCTCCGTGTCGAGGACCGGCGCGCGTGGGAGCGCGAATTGCTCGAGCGCTACCTGTGGCGCCTGGGCGAAGAAGGTGTCTCGGACTCACCCTCGTTCGAACAGGCGTGGCTGCGGTATCGCCAACAGCCCTTCCACGTCGTCATCTTCTCGCTCTTGACGATCGGCGCCGGCCGCTTCCAACCCGCGATGCAACCCAAGGACTATATGGCGCGTTGCTGGGAACGCGTCGCTACCTTCCTGGACGACCACGACTCGCTGGACACCGTCGGCTGACCGCGCCCCGCAGATCTCACGGCATCGTGTATCCGCCGCTGACGGAGATCAGTTGCCCGGTAACTTGGCGTGCCGCGCGGGGGGACGAGAACCACACCACGGCGCGCCCGATGTCTTCGGCGGTGGTCAGCCTTCGCAGCGGTGTGTCCTTGAGCATGAAGTCGATCTGGTTCTGATCAAAGACCGCGTCCTGCCCGACCGCCCAAAGGCTCGATGCGCCAATCGCTTCGGGGCCTTCGGGGATCACCAGCCCCGGGCACACGACGTTGGATCTGATGCCGTGACGGCCGTGTTCGCGCGCGGTGGTGCGGGCCAGCGCCACCATAGCCGCTTTCGATGCCCCGTAGACGCCTTGTCGGATCTGGCCGAACGCGGCATCGCTGGCGATGAACACGATCGCTCCGCCGCCGGCCTCCTTCATGGCGGGGATGGCCGCCTGGGTCGCTGCGATCGCGGTAAACAGGTTGATCTCGATGGTGCGCTGCCACTTATCCCGATCGGTGTCGCTGGCGATGAATCCGGGAACGCTCCAGCCTGCGTTGTTCACCAGGACATCCAGCCCGCCCCAGGCTGTTTGGGCGCCGCCCACCGCTTCTTCGGCAGCTCCGGGGGTTGTCAGGTCGGCGATCACCACATTCACCTCGCTGGCACCCAATTCCGTGGCTTCGGCGCGCACCTTCTCAGCCTGCGGCCCGTCGATGTCGCTGATCACAATGCGGGCGCCTTCAGCCGCGAATGCGTGCACGATGCCGCGCCCGATATTTGAGGCGCCTCCGGTGACGACAACCCGCGCATCCGCCAAACCGAGATCCATGTCGACTCCTCACCGTGCACCATCACTTGTGGCCATCCCCCGCGATAGTTTAACCTAGATTAGAAATTATGGACCAACTGATGGGACTAAACGTGAGCGTCGTGCAGCGCGCGATCACGGACCGCGTCGGACACATCACGCTGAACCGGCCCGAGCACCTAAATGCGGTGACTACCGAACTGGCCCGCCAGCTCGAACACACACTGCGCGAGCTGTCCGCCGATCCTGCGGTGGCCGTGATCGTCATTCGCGGGGCGGGTGAGAACTTCTGCGCAGGCGGAGATGTCGCCGAGGTCGAGCGCCTGCGGTCGGCGGGGCCCGAGTCGCTGCGGACGTTGTTCGACGCATTCCGCCGGGCATGTGACGTCATGGCGACGGTCGAGGTTCCGGTGGTCGCGGCCGTCGAGGGTGTCGCGATGGCCGGCGGCTTCGAGCTCATGCAGGCCGCCGACATCGTCCTTGTCAGCGACGACGCCAAGATCGCTGACAGCCACATCAACTTCGGCATGATCCCCGGTGGCGGCAGTACGCAGCGGCTGCCCCGCCTGGTCGGACATCAGGTCGCCATGGGCCTGCTGTTGAGCGGCGACCGCCTGAGTGGGCTGGATGCGGTGCGCCTGGGCTTGGCATATCGGAGTTTTGCGCCCGACGACTTCGATTCCGGTGTAAGCGATTTCGTGACGAAGCTGGCCGCCCGCGACCGCGCCGCGGTGGCCAAGATCAAGAAGCTCGTCGGAGGCGCGGATCGGCTTTCGCTGGCTGGAGGCCTCGACGACGAGATCGCCGCGGTCGTCGGGCACATCACGGACCACGGTGTCCACGAGTTCAGACGGGTAGGTACGTCATCATGACCACTGTCAACGCAGCGCCTGTGGCGTTGGATGTCGACGCCGACGGCGTCGCGCGCCTGCGCCTGAACCGGCCGGAAGCCTCGAATGGACTCAACGTGGAGCTGCTGAAAGCGCTGCACGAGGCCATCCTGCGCTGCCACGCGAACACCTCGGCGCGGGTGGTGCTGCTCAGCGGTGAGGGACGCAACTTCTGCGCCGGCGGCGATATCCACACCTTCGAGTCCAAGGGCGCGAATCTACCGGAGTATCTGCGGGAGGCGACGGCCTGGCTGCAGTTGGCCACCTCGGCGCTGATCCAGTTGCGCATACCGGTGGTCACCGCGGTGCAGGGTTTCGCCGCCGGCGGGGGCGGGCTGGGTCTTGTCTGCGCCTCCGACATCGTTGTCGCCGCCGAGTCGGCGAAGTTCTTCTCCGGAGCGGTGCGCGTGGGAATGGCCCCGGATGGTGGGTCGTCCGTGACGTTGACCCAGCTCGTCGGGTTGCGTCAGGCGCTGCGCATACTGCTGCTCAATCCCACCTTGTCGGCCGCGGAGGCGCGCGACATCGGCCTGGTCACCGAGACGGTGCCCGATAACGAATTAATAGCGCGGGCAACGGAAATCGCCGCCACGTTGGCAAGCTCTCCCACGTTAGCCCTATCGGCCACCAAACGCCTGGTGTGGAACGGGGTAGGCGCGTCGGTCGAGCAACGGCTGGCCGAGGAGTCCCGCACCGTGTCCGAATTGTCCGGCACCGCCGATGCGCTCGAGGGACTGCGGGCAGTCATCGAACGCCGCCCACCGAGGTTCACCGGCCAATGAAAACCACGCCAACCACGCCAACCACGCCGACTTCGACCGCCGGGCCCGTGCTCGTCGACGATGCCGCCGCGGTGCGCACGATCACGCTCAACCGGCCCGAGAAACGCAACGCGATCGACATCGAGTTGCGCATCGCCCTGGCCGAGGCGCTGGAGTCCGCCGACCACGATCCCGAGGTCCGCGTGATCATCGTGACCGGCGCGGGCGCCGTGTTCTGTTCCGGTGGGGACATTTCCACGATGCAGCGTATGCCCGCCGAGCGCGCGCTGGAACGAGTGCATATGGCGCAGCGCGTGATCCGCGCGATCTGGAACACACCGAAGCCGGTGTTGGCGGCCGTCGAGGGCTCGGCCTACGGCGCGGGCACGGCGCTGGCCGCCGCATGTGACCGCGTCGTCGCCGCGCGCGACGCGAAGTTCGCGACGACCTTCACCAATGTCGGCTTCGCCGGCGACATGGGCACCTTTGTGTCGTTGCCGGCCCGCGTGGGAGCGGCCCGCACCCGACAGATGCTCATGCTGCCCGCGCCGATATCCGCGCCGGAGGCGCTTGAAATGGGTCTCATCGACGCGGTCGTCGAGCCGGGCCAGGCCCTGGAATCCGCGCGCCGGGACGCCGAACAACTCGCGGCGGGCCCCTCGCGCGCCTACGGGGTGATCAAGGCGCTGCTCGCTGATCCGGGCACCGTCAGTCCCTTTGAACTGCTTGAGCGCGAGGCGATTTGTCAGTCCGAGCTTTTCGATACCGATGACGTCGCCGAAGGCATCGCCGCGTTTCGGGAGAAACGACGCCCGGTCTTCGGCGCACAGGAAGGAGCACAACCATGACCGCGGTCATCGAAACCCCGTATGACCGACTGATTCAGCGCGACAAGGTGCACGGCTCGCTTTACACCGACCCCGCCATCTTCGCAGAGGAACTGTCCAAGATCTGGTACCGTACTTGGGTTTTCGTCGGCCATGAGAGCGAAGTGGCCCAGCCGGGAGACTATGTCCGGAAACGCCTCGGGCTGCAGGACGTCATCATGACGCGTGACCGCGATGGCGAGCTGCACCTGCTGCTGAACCGCTGCGCACATCGGGGCAACCAGGTGTGCGATGACGCGAGAGGCAACGCGTCGGCGTTCCGCTGTCCCTATCACGGTTGGACGTACCGCAACAACGGTGAATTGGTCGGCTTTCCGTTCTTCAAGGGCTACGGCCAACGCAAGCTGGATGTCGCTCTGGGGAGGGTGCCCCGGGTCGACTCGTACCATGGCTTCGTTTTTGGAAGCTTCGCCACCGAAGGCCAGACTCTGTTGGAGCACCTTGGCGCCGCGGCCGGCGAAATCGACCGGCTGGCGCGGTTGTCTCCCGACGGCCGCGTCGAACTCACGGCTGGATGGCTGCAACACCGAACGCAGGCGAACTGGAAGCTGTTGGCCGAGAACGAGACCGACGGCTACCACCCGCAGTTCGTGCACGGATCGATCTTCGGGGTGACCGGCAGTACGATCGGGCCGCTCTACAGCGACTCCTCCACTGCGGTGACCCGCGACCTCGGCAACGGGCACAGCGAGAATGACCTACGCCCGGAGTTCCGCAAGTTCGCCGAACCCATGCGCTGGTTCGGCACCACCGAGTCCCGGGTTCCCGATTACGTGGCCGCGATGCGCGCCACACACGGCCGGGACGCGGAGCGCATCCTGATCGAGGGCGGGCCCCACGTGATGGTCTTTCCGAACTTGTTCATTGCCGAGATCCAGGTCTTCAACATTCAGCCGGTGGCGGTGGGAGAGTGCATCCAGTACTCGACGGCGGTGCAACTGGTCGGGGCCCCCGAACTCAACCGGCGCATGGTGTCGCAGTGCGTAGGATCCGTGGGGCCCGCGGGAATGCTGCTGGCCGACGACACCGAGATGTACGAGCGCAACTACGCGGGCCTCGCATCGCTCACGCCGGAGTGGGTCGACGTGCGCCGCGGGCTGAACCGCGAGCGCGTCGACGAAAACGGTTTCACGATCGGTGGGGCCACCGACGAAACCGGAATGCGCGGTTTCTGGCGGCACTACAAGTCACTGATGGAGGCGACATGACATCCGCCGTCCGGATGCCGGCCGCTTTGGGGCCGGTGCCCGAGGGATTCGACCGGCACGCAGTTGAGCAGTTCCTCTACCGGGAGGCCCGACTGGCCGACGAAGGCGACTACGATGCATGGGAAGCGTTGTGGACCGACGACGCTCTGTATTGGGTGCCCGTCAGCGGTGAGGGTGGCGACCCACAGGGGCAGATGTCGGTCATCTATGACAACCGCGCCCGCATCTCCACTCGCTTGAAGCAGTTGCGAACCGGCAAGCGCTACGCGCAGGCGCCGCCGTCCAATCTGCGCCGCCTGCTGTCGAACATCGAATACCTAGGTGGCAGAAACAATTCCGAAGGATCCGTCGACCTGGAGGTCGGTGCGAACTTCTTGGCCATCGAGTCACGTTCACGCGGGACTCATCTGTGGGGCGGCCGTACGACCTACCGGCTGCGCCGTCGAGGGGATGATCTCATACTCGCGTACAAGAAGGTGGTTCTGGTGGACAACGATCAACCGTTACCCACGCTCGGATTCCTGATCTGAGGCGCCCATGACAATTGATTTCGATGGCGATGAGAACGTGGTGGGCAGCGAGTTCGCCGAGGTAGCAGTGCGATTCGACACTAGCGGTAATGCCCCCCGGCTGCGGTTGGAGGATCTCCGCAGCGGCCGGGTGCGCCATCTCGACGCGCTGGAACTCGAGACGATCATCTGGCTGCCCGAGGCACGCCTCACGGATCTTCTCGACCCGTCGCACAGCCGCTGGCGCGGTGAGGCTGGGGAGTCGGGGTCGTGAGGCGCGCCGCGATCGTCGCCCCGGTGCGCAGTCCAGTAGGCAGCTTCGGCGGCTCGCTTCGGCCATTGCGTGCCGAAGACCTCGCCGCGCGGGTCATCGAGGCGGTCATCGACCGAAGTGGGGTGGACCCCGGCGCGATTGAAGATGTGGTTTTCGCGCAGTCCTATGCGAACTCGGAGGCTCCCTGCATCGGCCGGTGGGCTGCCCTGCACGCCGGGCTGCCGATCACATTGCCCGGCTTACAGATCGACCGTCGCTGCGGCGGCGGCCTGCAGGCCGTGATCACCGCGGCCATGACGGTGCAAACCGGTGCTGCCGACGTCGTGCTCGCGGGCGGTGTGGAGTCGATGAGCAACATCGAGCACTACACCACCACCGCGCGCTGGGGATCGCGCTCCGGCAACCAGCTGCTGTACGACCGGCTCGATCGCGGTCGCGAAATGTCCCAGCCGCCATGGCGGTTCGGCCCGATCAGCGGCATGATCGAGACGGCCGAGAACCTCGCCGCCGATTACACCATCAGCCGTGACGCTGCCGACGCGTTCGCCGCCCGCAGCCATCAACGCGCGGCCGCGGCGCAGGCGTCCGGCGTCTTCACTGACGAGATCGTTGCCGTCGAGGTACCTCAACGTCGCGGCGATCCTGTTATCGTCGACGGCGACGAGGGTGTCAGACCCGACACCACGCCCGATAACCTGGCGCGGTTGCGCACCATCATGCCCAATGGCACCGTCACTGCCGGTAACTCCAGCCAGCAGAACGACGCCGCCGCAGCATGTTTGGTCGTGGCCGAGGATTGCCTCGACATACTCGGACTGCAACCCCTTGGTTACCTGGAGAGCTGGGTCGCCGTCGGGTGTGAGCCGGCGCGGATGGGCATCGGACCGGTCCCGGCGGTCGAGAAGCTGATGCGACGCAGCGGCTGGACACTTGACGACTTCGACCTGATCGAGATCAACGAGGCATTCGCCGTGCAGGTGCTGGCGGTGCTGGCAGGCTGGGGCGTGAAGCTCGACGACGTCGAGGACCGGCTCAACGTCAATGGTTCGGGCATCTCCCTCGGTCACCCGATCGG
>Ga0306923_10004105_pt1 | contig 13883 bp, 12 predicted proteins | sample sta12Can44000108_FD_203841 | JGI IMG/M metagenome (GOLD analysis project Ga0306923, IMG submission 203841) | Lab enrichment of tropical soil microbial communities from Luquillo Experimental Forest, Puerto Rico - statanox.12C.anox.44.000.108 (v2)... | ecosystem: Environmental > Terrestrial >... | reverse complement strand
AGACCTGGTCCATCTGGTCCGCTGCGTCCATCTGGGTGATGGAGCACGGCCACGTGCAAGCCTGGGCCGATTTCGAATAATAGCCCTCGCATTGGCGGAACTTGAGATCGTTGAGGCGGATCAGCCGCGTCTCGGCCTTGAGGCTGTGCGCGGCCCGCAGTGTGTGACCGAGCAGGTGGTCCGAGCCGGAGAAGCGCGGGTTCGCCCCGTCCATCGCCGCGGTCGAGATGCCGGCGAGCCGCAGCGGTCCTCCCGCACGCTCGACTTTGCGCGCCAGCGGGTGCGGCTCGTGCGGCTTGCGCGTGCGCCGCGTGCCGGCGGCGATGTCGACCAGCACGCGCCCGCCTTCGACCTTCACCGGATAGGACGGCACCCGGTCGGCTTCGAACCCGGGCTCGCCCTCGCCGGTGCAGCGGTGGAATTTCCAATTGTGCCAGGGGCAGACGATGTAATCCTCGTCGAGACGGCCATCGCCTAGCGGCCCGCCGACGTGATTGCATGCATTGGCGACCGCACCGAAGCGACCGTCGCGGAACGAAATCGCGAGCGGCCGGCCCCCGGCCGTCACGCGCCGCAACGGCGTTGTGGCCAGTTCATCGGCGGCGCCGACGTCAATCCAATTTTGCTCGCGAGCCATGCCGCCCTCCCGCTCGGATTGTTGCATCGAGCGCCAGCATAGCGGCCGCGACGGCCGCGTCGAGAAAGGCGTCGCTCGTTGCCTGAGGATCAGACATCCGCATGATTTCGCCCGCCGGCAGGACCGCCGCCGTGAAGCCTCGCATGTGCCAGTGCCCGTACGGCAGCGCCTGGAGCTTCGTTGCATTGGGATAGGGATATGGGCTGACGTAAAAATAGGGCTCCTCGTAATGCTCATCGCCGAGCGAGAATCCCGCATTGACCGAGCGCGCGTGCTCGGCGTTGCCGCCTTCCAGCAGGATCAGCGTGGCCATGTCGAAATGATGCGGCCAGGTTCGCACCGGCGAAGGTACAAGGCCGCGCGCGATCATCTGCTCCCGCACGCGCCCGAGTGACCGGTCGGCATTAGCAAACCAAGCCGCCAAGTCGGTGAGCGCGTCCCGCAAGCTGCCCGCAACATAAGCTACGCCGTGTGCCACCGCATGATCCCCGATCTCATACGGCAGCTTGGCGTCGAGGCAGTTCGGATCGAGATCGTGCGCCGCGAGGAATTCGCCGAGCCGCAAACGTGCATCGGCATCGACGCGGCCGTCGAGAGTAACGGTCATATGTCCGCTCGGGCTCACAACGACCAGCGTCAGGTCGGTTATGCGCAGCCCAAGCTGCAGACCGTCCTTGAGCGCATGCGTGACAAACCCGTCGAGCGCGTCATCCCAATCGAGGTTCGAGTGGCGGTCATCCGCATGCGGCGGCACGAAGCCACGCGCCGCCCGCGCCAGCCACTGCACCGCGTGGTGCGCCTGCAGCCGCGCTTCGCGCAGGCGGCCGGCCTCCACGCCGTGAATCGGCCGCCACACCGTACCGGCCAAGGCCGGCGCTCCCGTTTATTTGGCGACGTTGACGTACTGGCCGTTGACCACCTTGAGGATGGCGCTCGCGCCGGCGCCGTCGCGGACCTCGTTCATGGTGATTTCGCCCGCCACCCCCGGAAAGCCTTTCAGGCCGCCGAGGCAGTCGCGGATTTTATCGCGATCGGACTCGAGATCGGCCGGATTGTTGGTCACGCCCGATTTCTCGATGCAGTAGTTGTAGGAGTAGATGATGTCGTACGCGCGCGGCCCGCTGTAAGGCGGCTTGCCGCCGAGCTTCGGCACGACCTTTTTGACATAGGCCTGAACCTCGGGACGAGGATCGTCGATCCAGGCGGCGGTCGACATGTACGCGCCCTCCGCGTCCTTGCCGGCGATTTCGATGAAACCCGGGGCACTGGCGCAGGCTCCGCCGACGACCGGCACGAGGAGTCCCTGCTTGTGCGCTTCCTTCACGATCGCGCCGGCGTTCTGGTAGCACGAGCCGAGGCCGATGCCGTCCGCGCCGAGAGACTTGGCGCGCGTGATCTGCGCGGAATAATCCGTGTCCTTGGTGCGGTAGCTGAGCATGTCGAGTATTTCGATCCCGTGCTGCTTGAACAGCGCCGGCAGCACGGCGACGCCTTCGGCCTTCGACACCGCGTCCTCGGCGTCGTAGATGATCACGACCTTCTTCGGGTGATATTCGGCGACCCAAGCATCGACCACCGGCTTGAGCTGTTTGTCGCTGGTGAGCGTGTTGCGGAACGCCCATTTGCTCATCGCCGAGAGACCGGGCTTCGCCGAGCAGTAGGAGTTGATTACGGTTTTGAGCTGCGTGTCGAGTTGCGGTGCGATCGCCTCGAACTCCGAGCTGAAGCAGGGCCCCGCGATCGCCAGCACGCGGTCGCGCTCCACCAGCCGGCTCACGGTTTTGAGCGCCTCGGCTTCCGAGGTCTGGGTGTCGTAACAGATGAGATCGATCGGCACCCCGCCGACGCCGCCCTTGGCGTTGATCTCCTCGACCGCGATCTCCATCGAGACCTTGGCGGCCTGACCCCACTCGGCGCCCTTGCCGGTGAGCGAGACCTGGCAACCGATCTTCACATTGCGGCCGGCGAGCTTGGGCCCTTGCCCATGCGCGGCGGGGAGTGCCACAGCCAAGGCGGCAGCAAAGGTAAGCGAGGCGGTAAAAAGTCCTGCAGGTCTCATCGGTCACTCCCCTCGAAGATTATATTTTTCTGACGCGCGCCCATCCTAACGGCTGTCCCGGCGGGTGAGAAGTTCCATCCGCGAGCCCTAAGCCGCACGGCGGCCGAGATAGGTGCGCTGCACCTCGGGCGTGTCGAGCAGGCTCGCGCCGGTCCCGGCAAGAACGATGCGGCCGCGTTCCATGACGTAGGCATGGTCAGCAATCTGGAGCGCCTGGCGCGCATTCTGCTCCACCAGCAGGATTGTTTTGCCCTCGTCCCTGAGCTGCCGCAGGGTGTGGAAGATTCCGGTCACGAGCTTCGGCGCGAGTCCGAGCGAAGGCTCGTCCATCAGCAGCAGGCGCGGGCGGGCAACGAGCGCCCGGGCGATGGCGAGCATTTGCTGTTCGCCGCCGCTGAGCGTCCCGGCGGGCTGGTGACGGCGCTCGGCCAACACCGGAAAGCGGGCCATGGCAACGGCGATGTCGTTTTCGACCTCGGAATCGCTGCGCACGTAGGCGCCCATGCGCAGGTTCTCAAGCACGCTCATGCGCTTGAGGATCGCCCGGCCCTCGGGCACGTGGCTGATGCCGAGCGCGACGATCTTGTGTGCGGGACGGCGGCCGATGTCGCTGCATTCGAACGCAACCGTACCGGCGGCCGGGCGGATCAGGCCGGAGATGGTTTTGAGAAGCGTGGTCTTGCCCGCGCCGTTCGCGCCGATCAGCGCCACGATCTTCCCCAGTGCGACCCCCAGGCTAACGTCGTGCAGCACCTCGACCTTGCCGTAGCCGGCGCGCAAACCTTCGACCGTCAGCATCGTCATGGTTCAACGCCCTCGCCCAAGTAGGCTTCGAGTACGGCCGGATGCGCCTGCACCTCGCCCGGCGTACCCTCGGCGATCTTGCTGCCGAAGTTGAGCACGGTCACCCGGTCGGAGATGCCCATCACGAGGTTCATGTCGTGCTCGATCAGCACGACGGTGACGCCGCGGTCGCGAATGCGCGTGATCGTTTCGTCCAGTTCGGCCGTTTCGTTGGGATTGAGGCCGGCGGCCGGCTCGTCGAGCAGCAACAATCGAGGCTGCGTGGCGAGCGCCCGCGCGATCTCCAGCTTGCGCTGGTCTCCATACGGCAGGTTGGACGCCCGTTCGCTCGCGTGCGCGGCCAGGCCGAGGAACCCCAGCAGCTCCATGGCATTCTTGAGCATGCGGCGCTCCTCGCCGGCTTCGCCGAAGGGGCGTCGCAACACCGCCGACCCCAGGGCCTTCCAGGTCGACCCATAGGCACGGCAGTGCTCGCCGATCATCACCGTTTCGAGCGCGGTGAGATGCGGGAAGAGGCGTATATTCTGGAACGTGCGCGCGATCCCGCGGGCGGTGCGGCGCGACGGACGGGCCTCGTCGAGCGGGCGGCCCTCGAACACGATGGCGCCTCCATCGGCGGCGAGCACGCCGGTGAGCAGATTGAAGAAGGTGGTCTTGCCAGCGCCGTTGGGGCCGATCAGCGCGTGAATATGACCGGTCGTCACCTCCATATCGAGTTCGTTCAGCGCGAAGAAGCCGCCGAAGCGCTTCGTCAGACCTTTGATCTCGAGAGACGGGGTGGCAACCTCACGCATGGCGCGGCGTCCATAGGCGGCGCAGTGACTCGCGCGTGAGCAGCCCATCCGGCCGCAGGATCATCATCACCATGATGATCAGGCCATAGACGATCAACCGCTTGGCATTTTCGAAATCGAGCGCGTCGTGGAGAAAATCGTAGACGCGGTTCATCGGGAAGAAATCGGTCCAGGAGACCGGCACCAGCTCGAGCCAGTCGCGCAGCGTGCGCAGAAACTCGGGCAGCAGGGTGAGGAACCCCGCGCCGAGCAATGGCCCCCAAAAGGTGCTGCTGCCTCCGACGATGACGAACATCAAGATTTCGACCGCGACCATGATGTTGAAAGTGTTGGAATCGATATACGTCGCGTGGTGGGCGTAAAGCGCGCCGGCGAGGCCGGCAATGACCGCACCGAGTCCGAACGCGAGCAGCTTCAGGCGCACCACGTCGAGGCCCATGACTTCGGCCGCGGTCTCGTCCTGATGCACCGCATCCATGGCGCGGCCGAGGCTCGATCGCTCTAGGCGCGCGAAGAACAGCACCAGCACGACGATCAGCGCCACGACGTATTCGAGGATCGACGGGATGAACGGAATTTGCCGGAAGCCTTGCGCGCCGCCGACGAAGTCCCAGCTCAATGTCACCACCTGGACGATTTCCGCGAAGCCGAGCGTGAGCAGCAGCAAATAAATCCCTTTGATACGCAACGCCGGAAACCCGACCAGGACGCCAATGATGCCGGCCGCAACTCCGGCGACCGGGAGCGCGGCCGCAAACGGCACGCCGAACTTCTGCGTCAGGATCGCCGAGGCGTAGGCGCCGATCGCCATGAAGCCCGCCTGCCCGAGCGACACCTGCCCGGTCTTGAACGGCGCATAAAAACTGTAGGCCGCCATGATGTTCACGCCCGTGAACACCAGAATCGAGCGGGTATAGCCGTCGAACAGGTCGTGCAGCATCGCTAGCGCTCGTCAGCCGTGCGCGTGCCGAACAGCCCGGTCGGCCGGTAGAGCAGGATGAGAATGAGAATGAGGAATGAGAACAGATCGCGCTCGGTCGTGCCGATGTAGGCGGCCGAGAGGATCTCGATCAGCCCGAGCATCAGGCCACCGATCATGGCGCCGACCACGTTGCCGAGGCCGCCGAGCAGCATGACGACGAGCCCCTTCACCGCCGCGCCCAGGCCCATGAAGGGGGAGACGCCGCTGTTCTTCACGCCGTCGAGCACGCCGGCAATGCCGGCGATGCCGGAGCCGATGACGAACGTCACGAGCACCACCCGATCGACGTCGACCCCGAGCAGCGCCGCGGTTTCGTGATTTTCCGCAGTGGCGCGGATGGCGCGCCCGAGCTTGGTGCGCTCGATGAACAGCCACAGGCCGGCCATCGCCGCGACCGCAACCAAGAGGATGAAGATCTGCACCGAGCTGATGGTCACCGGACCGAAACGGTAAAGCTCCTGCCGGATCGTCTCGGGAAACGCGACTTGCTGCCCGCCGAAGATATACACGGCGAGATTCTGCAGCACGATCGTAAGCCCGATGGTGCTGATGAGCGGCGCGAGCGGCCGGTCCTTGGGCACCGGACGAACCGAGGCGTAAAACGCGACGATGCCGAGCGCCGCGCAGGCGATCGCCGCGCCGGCGAGCGCGACATAGATGTTCGCGCCGCCATAGACGACGAGATAAAGGCCGACGAACGCGCCCACCATGAACACCTCACCATGGGCGAAGTAGAGCAGGTTGAGCACGCCGAAAATGAGCGTGTAGCCGATCGCCACCAGCGAGTAAGACGCGCCGAGCATAAGCCCGTTGATGAGCTGCTGATAGATCATGGAAGGTCTTAGTGTCCCGCCGCGGCGAAGTCCTGCATCACGCGCGAGGAGACGACGCGCGCCTTGCTGGTCGTCGCCGGCGTGTTGCGGCTGCGGCCGACGAAACGCGGCACGCCGGCGGTAATCACCGCTCCGATCGCGGCAATATCGCCGTGTTTGATGGCCTCAAGTGCCGTCGCCTGCGTGCCGCCGTCGGGCGCGTCGACGAGCACGACGTCCGCCGCCTTACCCGGCGCCAGCACGCCGCTGTCGAGGCCGTAAACACGCGCGTTGCTGCCGGTCGCGGCGCAGATGAAACGCTCAGGTCGCATGTCGGTGAGGCTTGCGAGATGCGCAATCGTGTAGAGCATCCCGAGTGGCATGATCCCGCTGCCGGTCGGCGTATCGGTGCCGATGATGAAGCGGTCGAACGCGCCGTGCTGCTCGGCAAGCCGCGCACACAGCAATGTCGTGCGCAGGTTTCCCGCCGTGCACACCTGGAGCGCCATGTCGCTTTCGCGGATGACCCGCTCGAAATCGGCATCCGGCATGGCGGTCGGTCCGCCGTTGGTGTGGAACGACACGTGCGGCTGTATCTTGAGCAGATGGTCGCCGGTGATCGCGCCCGAACCCGGAATCGACGAGCCGCCGGTGTGGCGCGTTGTTAGAAGCCCCCCCGCCTTGGCGTCGGCGACCAGCGGTACGTAATCGTACGAGCTGCGTACCGCGCCGAAGCCGGGCTTCGCGAGGCTCAGGCCTTTCTGCGCCAGCTCGCGGAAGTCCGCCGCAGTCAGACCAGGCTCGAGGATCACCGAGCCGGCGATCACGCGCATGCCTCCCGGCCGCCAATCGGCAAAGCTGCGCTGGGCCGCAATCGCCAGTGCCTTGACGCCCTCGGGGGCGCGCGGCCGCCCGGGCACATGAACCTCAGACGCGGATATCGCGGTGGTGACGCCGCCGTGCACGTAGCTCTCGAGAAAGCCGACCGTGCGCTGGCGCGGTGTGTAGTCGCCGAAAGTCACGTGGACGTGGGAGTCGATCAGACCGGGAATCGCAGTCATCCCGCCCGCGTCGATGACGACGTCCGCGCCTTCGACTGCTCCTGACGGCGCGGTGCCGACTGCGGCGATGCGTTCGCCCTCGATCAGGATCGTATCGACGATGGCGAACGGAACGCGCCAGTCGCCCGAGACGATCTGCCCGAGATTTACAATGACGACCTTCATGCCGGCGCGCCCGCGCCGGCCGCCCGGCTTGGCCCACCAAGCTCGTCGGCAAGTTCGTAGGATGCGATGAGCCCATCCACCAATGCCTTGGCGCCGGACCAGTCGAACGTGCGGTAGCTGTGGCCGCTCGTCACGAAGCGCGCCCCCGCATAGAACATTTCATACTGGGTATGGCGCGAGCCGAACTCCGAGCCGATCGCATCCCACGCGGCCTTGAGAAATTTGACCTTCGCTTCCGGCGCGAGCGTCGCCGAGCGCTGCGTGGTACGGATGATTTTTGCCAGCGCCGGGTCGGAGAAGTCGCGGACCGATGACGGCAGCATGATGAGCGCGCCGCCGGCAAGCTCGCGCAGCGTGTTGACGACGCGCGGATAGAGATCCTGGGTCAGCACCTGGGCGGCGTACATGTAGTGCTTGTTCGGCACCCACCACTCGCCGCGCATCGCTCCTTCCGCCTCCATTCCGGCGAGCATGCCGTCGACCATCGCGGCTTGCGACGCGAGCATCCCGAGCTGTTCCCGCACCGAGGGGATGTTGGTCGTGCCGATCGCCTCGGTTATTCCGTGCGCGAGGCCAACCAGGAAGCGGATCTTCACCGACAACCGGATCTGCGCCTGATAATTCTGGTACGCATGGCCTGGCGTGTCGTGGAACTGCGCGCGGCATATGTCTGTGTCGCGGAACACGAAAAGCCGTTCCCACGGGACCTTCACGTCGTCGAAATAGATCAGCGCGTCGTTTTCGTCGAAGCGCGAAGAGATCGGATTGTCGAACACCGAGACGGCGGCCGCCTCGTAGGATTTGCGCGAGAGCACGCGCAGGCCCTTGGTGCCCATCGGCAGCGCGCAGGAAAACGCGAGGTCTTCTTCACCCGGTTTGAGCGGTTGCAGGTTGGCGACGAGAATCTCGTTGGCCATGATCGCGCTGGTGCCCAGCATTTTGGCGCCTCGGATGGTGACGCCGCCGGAGTCCTCGTCAACGATGCGCGCCACCAGTTCCTCCGCCTGATCGCCCCAGTCCTTGGCGCGCTCGGCCTGCGGATTGATGATAACGTAAGTGAGAAAATAATCGTTGCGGCGCGCCTCCTCGAAGTAGTCCCGCAGCGCCTTGGCACGATCGGCGCCATGGTTCTCGAATATCTCGATGCCCATGCGCTGGCCGACCAGCGCCGAGGCGAGGTGGTCGGGCGAGCGGCCCATGTAGCCGCACGAAAGCGCGGCCCAGGCCTGGAGCGCCTTGCGACGCAGCACCATCTCGCCGTGATTGCGCGGCATTTGCCACGCGCGGCTCACCCGCCGATTTCCTCCGTCGGGCACGAACGTCATCAGCTCGAGGTTCTCCGGCCGCGCCTGAAAGTCGTAGAGCGCCGCGGCGGATTTCACCGAGTTGCGGAACGCCGGGTGAACCGTTACGTCCGCCACCTTCTGCCCGTCGATATAGACGTTGCGGCCGTCTTTGAGCGCCTTGATGTGCTCGGCCCCCGTCTTGCAAGTCGTCATCGTCGGTTCCTCACGCGAGCGGATTTCTCGCTCGACAGCTTGTTCTCCACCGCTTCCCGACTGATATTCTCAACCCGCCCCGCGCCGCGCAAGCGACCGCAGGACGAAGAGTTCTTCCCGGACCACCCATGAAGCCTGCAGCCTTCGACTACGTCGTTGCCGAGAGCATAGACGCCGCGGTTGCGGCGCTTGCCGCGGCGGACGGCGAGGCGAAAATCCTCGCCGGCGGCCAGAGCCTCGTGCCCATGCTCAATTTTCGCCTGCTGCGCCCTACGGTCCTGGTCGACATCAATCGCATTCCCGATCTCGCCTTTATCGAAGAGCGTCCGGACGACATCACAATCGGAGCGCTTACGCGACATTACCGGTTGGAGACGTCGCCCATCATTGCCAAGCATCTGCCGGTCATCGCCGAGGCCATGCGCCACGTGGCGCATCTCGCGATCCGCAACCGCGGCACCATCGGCGGCAGCCTTTCTCATGCCGATCCGGCCGCGGAACTGCCGATGCTCGCGCTGTTGCTCGACGCCACGCTCCACGTCGCGTCATCGGCCGGATCGAGTATGGTTTCGGCGCGGGATTTTTTCCTCGGACCCCTCGCCGTCGATCTCGCCGGCGACGCGATGGTCACGCGCATCACAATACCCAAGTTGCCGCCCGCGACCGGCTGGGGCTTTGGCGAGGTGGCGCGCCGCAGCGGCGACTTCGCGCTCGCCGCCGCCACGGCGACGCTGACGTCACGCGACGGCATGATCGCCGAGGCACGGATCGCGATGACCGGCATCGACGAAACCGCAAAACGCGCGAGCGAAGCGGAAGCGCTGCTCAACGGCCGGAAACTCACGAACGATCTTTTTGAAGCAGCAATTGCGGCGGTCCGCGCCGGGGTGAACCCGCCGACGGATCTTCATGCGTCCTCCGATTACCGGCGTCATCTCGTCGGCGTGCTCGCCGGCCGGGCCCTTGCCGATGCGTGGCGCCGGGCGGGCGGGGAGAAGCCGTGAGTACCCACGGCATCAAAGTCACGGTGGACGGCGTCACTTATGAACGCGCGGTCGAGCCGCGCCTGCTGCTGGCCGACTTCCTGCGCCATACGCTCGGACTCACCGGGACGCACGTCGGCTGCGAGCATGGCGTTTGCGGCGCCTGCACGGTGCTCGTCGACGGCGACAGCGTGCGCTCGTGTTTGCTGTTCGCGGTGCAAGCCAACGGCGCTCATGTCGAGACCGTAGAGAGCCTCGGTACGATCGGGGACATGAACGTGCTGCAGGAGGCGTTCCACGAGCATCACGCGCTCCAGTGCGGCTTCTGCACACCGGGCATGCTGATGACCGCGACCGACCTCATGCGCAAATATTTGCTCGCTAGCGATGAAGATATCCGCGAGGGCTTGTCAGGAAATCTGTGCCGCTGCACCGGCTACGAGCACATCGTCCGCGCAGTACGCGCCGCGGTCGAGCGCGCCAAGGATGCCGCGCCGTGAAGATGCACATCCTCTCCGGCGGCCGCTTGCGCATGCGCAAGAGCATCTATTTTCCCGATGCCGATCGCAGCGAGACGATCGAGCTGCCGGTCTCCTCGGTCCTGCTGCGCGATCCGCGCGGCAACGTGCTGTTCGACACCGGCTGCCACCCGTCGATCGTTACGGATGCGGCGGCGCGTTGGGGCGCCCTCGCCAAAGTAATGCAGCCGATCATGGGGCCGGACGATAACGTGATTGCCGGGCTTGCCGCGCTCGGCCTCGAGCCGGGTGACATCGACGTAGTCGTGTGCTCGCATCTCCATACCGACCACTGCGGGTGCAACGCGTTCTTCACCAAGGCAACCGTGATGATCCACGCGCGCGAACTCGAGAGCGCGCGAGCCGCCGACGCGCTGGCGGGTGGATACATCGCCACCGACTGGGACCACCCGCTTCGAATTGAGTCGGTAACCGGTGAGCGTGATCTCTATGACGACGGGCGCATCGTGCTCATTCCCCTGCCCGGCCACACGCCCGGCACGCTCGCGGCGCTCGTCGCGCTTGAGCGCACCGGTCAAGTTTTGCTCGCATCCGATACCGTGAGCATCCGCGCGACCCTCGACATAGGAATCCTACCGAAGCACACGTGGAACGCCGATGCGCTGAACAAATCGTTGGACGAAGTGCGGCGCATCGAGGCGGACGGCGCGACCGTTATTTGCGGCCACGACGCGGCGCAATGGGCGAGTCTGCGCAAAGGCGCGGACGCCTATGACTGAGCAAGCCGACCTGCACCTACGGCCGAAGCTCATCGGCGCGCGCATTAAGCGCACCGAGGACCCTCGCCTGCTCACCGGTCTGGGCAGCTTCGTGGACGACCGGCAGTTGGCGGGCGTCCTGCACGTCGCCTTCCGCCGCAGCGATCATGCGCACGCGCGCATCCGCTCGATCGACACGGCGGCCGCGCTCACGGCGCCCGGCGTCGTGGCGGTGTTCACCGCCTCCGATTTCGAGAAGACGGTCAAACCACTCCGCGCCACCTCGCGCATGCGGGGCTATTACGCGACGCCGATCCGCCTGCTGGCGCACGAGAAGGTGCGTTACGTGGGCGAGCCGATTGTCGGCATCATCGCGGAAAGCCGTTACCTCGCGGAGGACGCGGCCGAGCGCATCGCGATCGAGTTCGACCCGTTGCCGCACGTTGCCGATCCGGCGGAAGCCGCGCAGCCCGGTGCATCGCTGCTGCACGATGAGGCGGGCACGAACGTGCTGGTCGCCCGCGAGTTCAAGCGCGGCGACGTCGATGCGTCGCTCGCCGGGTGTGCGGTGCGTGTCAAAGCGCGCTTCCGCATGCGCCGCCGGACGCCGCTGGCGATCGAGCCGCGCGCATGTCTTGCCGAATACGAGCGCAGCCGCGACGCACTCACGTTCTATTCCACCACCCAGGTGCCCGGCATCATTCGGGACTCCATCGCGGAAGCGCTCGATCTGCCCGGACATCGGCTGCGCGTGATCGCGCCCGACGTGGGCGGCGCTTTCGGCGGCAAGGCCTCCCTTTATCCGGAGGAAATATTTGTGTGCGCGGCGGCGCGCCAGCTGCGCCGGCCGGTCAAATGGACGAGTGACCGCATGGAGGACTTCGCCACCACCGGCCACGCATTCGATGAGATCATCGAGGCCGAACTGGGTCTCGATCGCGACGGCCGCGCGCTCGCGCTCGCGGCTGATGTCGTTGGCGACGTCGGTGCTTACTCGATCTATCCGTGGACGGCGGCGCTCGAGCCGGTGCAAGTGGTGAGTTTCCTGCCCGGCCCCTACCGCATCGAGCACTACCGCGGGCGCGTGCAGGCGGTCGCGACCGCCAAGGCGCCGACCGGCCCCTATCGTGGCGTCGGGCGGCCGACCGCGACGTTCGTGACCGAGCGCCTCATGAGCATGGCGGCGGCGCGCCTCGGTCTCGACCCGAAGGAAATTCGCCTGCGCAATTTCGTGCGCGCCGCAGACTTTCCCTACCGCATCGGCTCCGGCATCGTGTGGGATCGCTCCGGCTTTGCCGAATGCCTCTCCGCCGCGTGCGACCGCATCGACTACGACGCGCTGCGCCGGCGGCAAGCGCAGGTGCGCGCCGACGGCAATTATTTCGGCATCGGCATCGCGTCCTATGCCGAACTTACCGGGATCGGCTCGCGCATCTCGGTCGCCCCCGGCATGCCGATCAACACCGGAACCGAAACCGCGACTGTCACGATCGACTCGACCGGCGCGGTGACGGCGGCGTTCGGGATCGCCTCGCACGGCCAGGGGCTCGAGACAACGCTCGCCCAGGTGATCGCGGAGCACCTCGGTGCGCGGCTCGAGGACGTCCGCATCGTGCACGGCGACAGCGCCGCGGTCGCCGGCGGCAGCGGGACTTATGCCAGCCGCAGCATGGTGCTCGCCGGCGGCGCCGCGACCTTGGCGGCGAACGCCGTGCGCGAGAAACTCGTCAATGCAGCCGCCCATCTGCTCGAAGCCCCGCCGGGCGATCTTATTGCAGCCGAAGGGCGGGTCACCATTGCGGGAACCGATCGATCCGTGACGTTCCGCGAGATCGCGCGCGCGGTCTATGCCGAGATGGGGCGCCTGCCGCCCGAGGCGCGCGGCGAGCTTGCCGCCAGCAAGACCTACGACCCGGTGTTCGGCACCACCACAACGGCAACCCACATCGCGGCGGTCGAAATCGATTCGCAGACATTCGAGATCAGGATCGAGCGCTTCGTCGTGGCGGAAGATTGCGGGCGCGTCGTCAATCCGCTGATCGTCGACGGCCAGGTGCACGGTGGCGTCGCCCAGGGCATCGGCGTCGCGCTCTACGAGGAAATCATCTACGACGCCGAAGGCCAGCTGCACACGGGAAGTCTGGTCGATTATCTCGTGCCCTCCGCCTGTGAAATTCCTTCACTCGAAGTGGTGCATATCGAAAGCGAGTCGCCGACCACCCTCGGCGGCTTCCGCGGCATGGGTGAAGGCGGCACGATCGGCGCGCCCGCGGCGGTGGCGAATGCAGTGGCCGACGCGCTCGCGCCACTCGGCATCGAGATCAACGAATTGCCGGTGACGCCGGAGCGGCTGTTCCGTTTGCTCTCGGCTGCGCGGAAATAACAGAGCATGATCCCGAAAAGTGTGCAGCGGTTTTCGGAAAAGATCATGCTCCATCATAACCTGGAGGCCCCATGGATTTGGGATTGCGCGGACGTGTTGCTTTGGTGACGGGGGCGGCGCGCGACGTGGGGCGCGAAATTGCGCTCGCGCTCGCCACCGAAGGCGCGGCCGTGGCTGTGAACTATCGCAGCTCGGGCAAGGACGCTGAAGCGCTCGTCGCGGAGATCGAAGCCAAAGGCGGCAAGGCCAAAGCGTATCAGGGCGATGTTGCGGACTTCGCCGCAGTGCAGGCGATGGTCGCCGCGATCGTGCGGGACTTCGGCGGGCTCAATATTTTGATCAACAACGCCGGGCTTGCGTTGCGCAAGCGTTTCGTCGAGACGACGCCGGAGGACTGGCGGCGCCAGATCGACACCTGCCTCTACGGCGCGATCCATTGCTGTCACGCCGCCGCGCCCCACCTCGAA
>Ga0306923_10004104_pt1 | contig 13883 bp, 13 predicted proteins | sample sta12Can44000108_FD_203841 | JGI IMG/M metagenome (GOLD analysis project Ga0306923, IMG submission 203841) | Lab enrichment of tropical soil microbial communities from Luquillo Experimental Forest, Puerto Rico - statanox.12C.anox.44.000.108 (v2)... | ecosystem: Environmental > Terrestrial >... | reverse complement strand
AGTCGCAGATACACGAAAAGAAGAGTATGAGGATCGATGGATCGTGTACGGCAAAATCAACGGGGAACAGCCTTTCACAGCAAAAGAGCTAACAATCGGGCCAGGTGGTAAATGTACGATCCAAGACCACGGTGCCTACGGGTTAACCGTGGTGTAGGAACATGGGAAGATAAACAATTTAGTGCTCGATTGTCCCAAGCTCATCCGGTTTAGGGAACTTACTGAAGACGAAGTCTTTTGTACTGAATCAGCCGCGAAAGCAGGCGTAACCTTCGAGAACACGAGCGAGGTTGAAGAGCTTGTTGCGCTGCGATACTTCGGTCCCGCAGTGAATCCTGATGCACCCGAAATCGGAGCCTATAGGCACAACCAGGTTTAAAAGCACCAGTTTCCACGGCACCCGGAAGGATAGATTCGGTGTCGTTTCAGCAGAAACTGGTGCGGAATCGGACCCTACCGCCGCTGCATGACCGCGCTATCTGATCTAGCGTCGCCAAAAAAAGCTGTCATCGTGGCGCGCCTCCGGCGCTTAAGAGCAACCGGTTTCAAAACGTGTTGGCTCTCTCTTGAGGCAGTGCGCGAAGAACTCCGAAATCCGCAAAGACGCATCTGCATCGATTGGCCGCGGCAAAAGAAAACCTAGCCACGTACCCGTATGCGCAGAGACCAGGCCGATATGCCCCAGTTCCTTCACCAACTTGCGCGCTGCCTCAAAACCAACCTTTGGCAGAAGCCGGTCATTTAGTTCGGCGCTTCTAGTTACAGCGCGAAGGATTAACGAAATGTCGCCGGTTGCCATCATTTTGAAAATGTCACAGTACTCTCTTTCGTAAGGTTTTCGGCGGCTATCGAGATGCATCACCGCTTCGGTTTTCACGGATTTCTCTGGTTCGGTGTCCCAGGCGAGAACGGAGCAATCAGGAGCGCGCGTAACGACGGTATGCGTACCATCCAGCGGGTTGGCAGCGACGATGAATTGAGGATCGAAAAGATAGTCGGACCGTTCGACTTTGCACATGATCTTGTACAAATCAGTTTTAGAGACGTTCAATGCTCGCTCCTCCCGGAGGCCCACGAGCGCCGAAGCCATGTCGATGCTGCTTGAACCGAGTCCTTTTCCCCGCGGAGGCGACCCGCAAATTACGATTCTGTATTTGCAATCGTGAGCGAAGCCGTACGCATTGGCGAACTCGAGGATCGCTCTCCTGGTCTTGGAATGATCTTCCAATGGTTCGTGATCGATGAGGACCGAGAGCGCGTCAGATCGCTCCACGAACGTCCGTGGGTTGAAAGGAGACCTGGTGACCGTCAGCGAATAGATGACCGGAGCCCCGGCCTTATCGATGCCCTGGACCCATTCACCGACCTTTCCGCCAATCGAAAGTGGGGGATTCACCACAGAGGCACAGAGATCGCAAAGAGAGGCAGAATAAGGGTTTTGGTCATAGAGCGGATCACGCATTATGTTAATGGAACGATAAGCGGACTGCGAGGGCAAGGATGACCAACGGGGGATTCACCACAGAGGCACAGAGGTCACAAAGTCGGAGCATTAAAGTTGGTCGAAGAGCGTCTCACGCGTCGCGCGGATGCCGCGCCGTCGGCGTTGGTCAGCCTTACCTTCGTAGTCCAGTTACCGTTCCAATAAACACAAACCCGTGACTCGCTCTATAGCCAACCTTTATCGTCCCCTTTCTTTGCGGCCTCTGCGTCTCTGTGGTGAATCCCCCTCTTTCTTCCCCCTTTTCGCGGGTTGACACTCAACGCGTTCTCTGATCGGATACTGAACGGTTTTTTGAAACTTTTGAAGAGATACCAGTGAATCCATGGAAGACCGTGAGAATCGGTCACAGTTGCGCTGCGGTATCAAGTTACGATTCTCCGCCCGTTGAGGAAATCAGCGGGGCACAGCCAATCGACCCGTCAGGTCGGTGAAGGTCGGAGAAAAGGTGCTCTCCTGCGGGCGAGCGTAAACTTGGAGTCCGAATACTTGGCCACCGGTTTTTCACAGCGCACCGTTGGGCGGTTGCGAGAAAGCTTCATCGCAAAAATGAAGAGTGAACAGAATGAGAAAAGAATCTGAAAATGCTGACCTGAGCGAAGTCTCTGAGCCTGCGATGGTTGGCACTGATGTTTCCAGCCGTACGGAGACATCGGAACGCGCGTCGGAAATTTGCGCTCGCGCGATCGAGCTGATGAACCGGAAAACCAAGCCTCCCGGTTCGCTCGGAATACTTGAAAACCTCGCGATACGCCTGGCTGGATTACAGCGCACAGTTACACCAAGCCTGAGGCGGAAACGGATCTGTGTTTTCGCGGGGAGCCACGGAGTGTCTGAGGAGAATATAAGCGCTTATCCCAGCGAAGTAACGAGGCAGATGGTTTTGAATTTTCTGAGCGGCGGCGCGGCGATCAACGTCCTGGCGCGCCACGGCCAGATCGATGTCCATGTTGTCGATGCCGGCGTCGCCGCGATCTGGTCGGAAGATCTGACTCAAAATCCCAAATTTTTCTTCCGTTCGATTCGACGGGGAACCTCAAATTTTGCGCGCGAACCTGCGATGAGCCTGGACGAATGCCAGCGCGCGGTTGAGATCGGGTGCGAGCAAACCCGAATCGCGATCGCAGATCAGATTGACCTGATCGGGATTGGAGAGATGGGAATCGGGAATACGACCGCGGCCTCAGTTCTACTTGCAGCTTTGTGTGGAATGCGTCCGGAAGATGTTGCCGGCCGGGGCACCGGAATCGGAGATGAAACACTGCGCCACAAGATAGAGGTCATCCGAGTCGCACTGAGCAAATATGGCGGGTCGCCGATTGGCTCGCCGGGTCTCGATTGGCTTCGAAACGTTGGCGGGTTTGAGATCGCAGCAATGGCAGGGACGATTCTGGAAGCAGCCCGCGCCAGCTTGCCGGTTGTCGTGGACGGTTTCGTCGCGACTGCAGCTGCTGCCGCGGCGTTCGATATCGATGCAAACAGCAGAGAAGTCTGTTTTTTCAGTCACTGTTCCGAAGAACGAGGGCATCGGCGAGCCCTGGAATTGCTCGGAGTCGAGCCGCTTCTCGACTTGAAAATGCGGTTGGGAGAAGGGACTGGCGCCGCATTGGCCATGCCGATTCTGGAAGCCTCTGTGAAGGTCTTGTCCGAGATGGCCACCTTTGCATCGGCGGGAATTTCAGAAGCCATTGGGAAGGATATGCAGGTCGCATGAGTAGCGGCGTGTCTATGGGCGAGATCAGACTTCAGATGAACAGGTTTCTCGGCGCCGTGGTCTTTCTGACGAGGATCCCGGTTGGGAACTTTTACGCCTTCCGTGCGGAGGAACTACCGCGATCAACGGTGTACTTCCCGGTGGTTGGTTTGCTGATTGGATCGTTAGCCGGAGCGGTACTTTTCTGTGCCCAATTGGTTTTTCCCGCAATTGTTGCGGTTCTTTGGTGCATGTTGACGACCGTTTGTGTGACTGGTGCGTTGCACGAGGATGGTTTGGCAGACGCAGCGGATGGCTTGGCGGGCGGAAGCACGCCCCCGCAGCGGCTCGCAATTATGAAAGGGAGCGCAATCGGTGTCTTTGGAGCGGCTGCGCTTTGGTTTTCGCTCACCGCGAAGCTGTTGCTGCTTGGCTCTCTGCTCGAAAGGGGAACGACGGTCGCAATCTGCGCTCTCATTGTAGCAAACGGATTGGGTCGCGCCGGTACGGTGGCTCTTTTGTTCGCTTGTCCCTATGCCCGTGAGGGAGAATCGAAAGCGAGCCCGTTCGCGCACAAGGTAGCTCTTAGAGAATTATTGATATCGCTTCTGCCACCGGTCTTTGCGGCCTTTCTTCTCCTGGGACGTGACGCTGTCGGGAGTCTTGGCGCGGCGGCGACAACGACCTGGGCGACCGGTGTCTTCTATCGGCGGATGATTGGAGGCATTACGGGCGATTGTCTAGGCGCCACTAATCAGCTTATCGAACTTGTTTGTTACTTGTTATTGGCAGGTCGGATCCCTTCGACGCAATGACACTCACTCTCATGCGCCATCCACATATCGACTTTGCAACGCAGCGTTGCCTTGGACAGACGGATGTCGATTTGTCGTTTGAGGGGAAATCATCCTTAAATTCCCTTGCTGGGGAGGCGTGTCTCCTGCGTCCTGACCAAGTCATTTCGAGTGATCTGAAGCGCTGCCGGTGCCTTGCCGAAGAGATTGCCGCCCGGCTTTGCATCAGGCCGGTTTTTGACCCGGCCTGGCGAGAAATAGACTTCGGTTTTTGGGAAAATCGGACATGGGAAGGGATTCGGGGGGAAGAGACCAAAGCGTTCTCGGAATGGGTCGCCGATTTTGTCACAACAGCTGCTCCGGGTGGTGAGTCTTTCTTGCAGCTTCAGAAGCGCATCCTTAGCGCGATTGACGCGATGCTTCCCGATCGGTCCAGCCCTAACGTGCTTGTGGTAACTCACGCGGGGGTGATGCGTGCTGCATATGCGGCATTTGCGAACCTGCCACTTTCTCGAGCCTTCGACTACCAGATCCCCTACGGCGGAATGTTCCATCTCCGCAGGGTTGGTAATGGTTTCGCGATTGAGGCGGCGTATCCATTTTCGGCGGAGAGCACCACATGAATTCTTTCCTTCAATTCATACTGGGCGCAAACCGGAGCGGGAAAAGCCTGTATGCCGAAACGCTTGCGGCTGCTTCCGGGCTTCCGGTCAGATACCTTGCGACCTGTGCGACTGAGGTTGCTGACGAAGAGATGCGGCAGCGCATCGCCCTCCACCGAAATCGCCGGCCACACCATTGGCAAACCGTTGAGAATCGCTTTGATTTGCGAAACCAGATCGTTGAAAGCGAAGGTTTTCTTCTCCTGGTAGATAGCATCACGCTCTGGCTGTCTTACCTGCTCATGCAGCAGCGCGCCAAGGAATCGATCCTCGCCGAGCTCCAGGAAGCATTGGATGTGGCTCTCGAACTGCGTCGGTCGGTAATTCTTGTGAGCGACGAAGTCGGAGGAGGTGTCGTGCCGCCAACGGCCGAGGGAAGAGTCTTTCGCGACCTGGCTGGTTGCGCGAATCAGATGATGGCGCGCTGCGCGACGAAGGTTGAACTTGTGGTGGCCGGATTGCCGTTGGTTTTGAAAGGAGCGTGACGGCAGTGTCTCAGGCATTTCACGGTGGCAGATTACTGGATGCGGAACGGGAGTTTGGCTTGCCCCGTAACCAGTTTATCGATTTCAGCTCAAATTTGAACGTCTTTGCCCCTTCGGTCTCAGCGAGCGAATGGGAATGCTGGGTTTCGCACATTGGCCATTATCCCGAAGCAGATTTGGAAACGCTTCGCCATCGACTTGCAGAATTTTACAGAATCAGCAGCGACTGCGTTCTCCCGACATCCGGAGCCAGTGAGGCTCTTTATCTTGCCGCGCGGTTGTTTGCTGGTCGCAAAGTCGCAATCCTCGAACCTGGATTCAGCGATTACCGCAGATCGTTTGACACGGTGAATTGTGAATGTGCACAACTCATTTTGCCTCAAACCATCTGGTATGAACCTATTGAAAAATGGGCCCACATGGTGGAACCGTTCGACGTCGTTGTCCTTGGAAACCCGAATAACCCGACAGGATCGCTTCAGCGGCTGGCCGGATTTACGCGCTTATTTGCGGAAACGCGTCAGCGTTCCAAGAGCTGGATTATCGACGAAGCGTTCCTGGAATTTATTGAGGATGCGGAAAACGAGACGCTCCTTTCGGTGATTAAAACGTTTCCCTCCCTGATCGTCGTGAGATCTCTCACGAAGAGCTGGTGTATACCTGGGCTGCGGCTTGGTTTTCTCGCTACAGCCGGCTCGATGGAGCTACTGCGGCGCATGCAGCCGCCGTGGAGCGTAAATTCGCTGGCCGAAAAATGGTCGAATGCGTTCCTGATAGAGGAACGCCGCGCGGAACTCTCGCTCTCGTTAGAATGCTTGCGAAGCGAGAAGCAGAGATTCGCGAAGCAATTAAGTGCAATCCCTGGAATTCGAATCCATCGCGGAGCCGCGAATTTCCTGCTTTTGGAGTTGGTCAACGAATCGCTTCAAGCGGGAACCCTATACAAGAAACTGGCTCACCGCGGATTGCTGGTGCGAGTGTGCGACTCATTTTGCGGTATGGCTCGCGGACGCTTTATTCGCATCGCGGTCCGGACCGCCGTCGAGAACGATCGGCTGGTCTCTGAGTTGTCGACTTTGTGTGAAGATCAGATTCGGAGGGTTGCATGAAGGCGATTTCCGTGCTCGGAACTGCTTCGAACAGCGGAAAGAGCTGGTTTGCGACCGCACTTTGCGCGTCGCTTCGCCGAAGAGGATTTTCAGTGGCTCCCTTCAAAGCGCAAAACATGTCCAACAATTCGTTTGCTACTTTGACGGGCGGCGAAATCGGACGGGCACAAGCGGCCCAGGCAGAGGCTTGTGGCCTGGTGCCCGTTGTGGAAATGAATCCGATTTTGCTTAAGCCATCCGGTGAACTTGGTTCGCAGCTTGTCGTCCTGGGTAAAGCGGTACGACATATTCAAGCCGCCGAATATTACAACCTGATCGGGACGTTATGGCCCATCGTCTGCGAGGCCTTGCAATACTGGCAGGCGCGATGCGATGTGCTGATTTTGGAAGGGGCTGGCAGTCCTGTGGAGCTAAATTTGATGAGCCGCGACATCGTCAACCTTCGCCCGATCCACGAACTCGACGGTAGATGGTTGCTGGTGGCCGATATCGAACGCGGCGGAGTATTTGCCCAGATTGTGGGTACGTGGAATCTGCTCGCAACGGCCGATCAGGCTCGCACGCTGGGGGTTGTTGTGAACAAGTTCCGCGGAGATCGCTCCTTGTTCGCGGGCGCGCGCGAGTTGCTCGCGGAGAAGGTGTCGATGCCCTATCTGGGCGTCCTTCCTTTTACCTCGGAACTTCAGCCGGAAAGCGAAGATAGTCTTTGCCATCAGGCCGAAGGGTGCGGAGAAGGCGATCTCATCGCCTGGGTTCGCTTCCCGCACATTTCGAATTCACAGGATTGCCAACCGTGGCTCAAAGACAGAGGCATCCGCGTGAAGTGGGTGGATAATGCGGAGGATCTGACGCAGGCGAAGGTGGTGATTTTGCCGGGAACAAAGAACACGATCGCCGATTTGGCATGGATGCGCCGGGTTGGCCTCGATCGCGCAGTCCGAGACGCTGCTGAGCGCGACGTACCAGTCGTGGGAATATGCGGAGGGTATCAGATGCTTGGTCAATTGGTGAGCGATCCTCAAGGGATGGGCGGGGATCCAGGCATTTCGCTCGGACTCAATCTCCTCCCGATCCAAACAAGGTTCACCAATAGAAAAGAGGTGGTCCAGATATCGGCCTTGTGGGACGGAGATCGGTGGCAGGCGTACGAAATTCATATGGGGGAAAGCGTCACTACGCGGGATTGTGAACCGATGTGTTTCGTAGAAAGCGGCGATGGCAAACGCGCCGAAGGCTGTCGGGTGAAGAACGTCTGGGGAAGTTACCTGCACGGCTTATTCGAGTCGAGCGCCGTGCGCGCTGAATTGGTCAGGATTGCTGGAATTCGAAACTATCGGTCCGCGAATGTTTCGTGGAGAAAACATCTCCAACAGGTTTATGACGGGATGGCGGATATGCTGGATGAGCATCTCGATCTGGAAAGGGTTTGGGACTATGTGGCCGGCTGAGAACGTCCCGGAGGGACGCCTTGATAATAGGCCGGCGCTTCAGCGCCGGTTGTTGACGATTCCAATCGGCCCCGTCCCGGAGGGTCGGGGTGAGCCATCGGGCCTGAAGATGATCCGAATAATCAGCTTTGCCGAGAAAAGCGACCAAGCTTCGCGGTTCTTGTTGCTAAACAAAACCCTACGCCGCTTCACCCCGGCCCTCCGGGACGGGGGATCCCTTTTTGTTTTTGAGTACCGGCGCTCAAGCGCCGGCCTATTTTCGGAGCGCCTCTCCGAGGCGCCGTCGGTTTCTACTCACCCGCTATCCACCCCGCGTCCCCTTTTCCAGTCGTGTCCGTGTTAAAAGCGCTAAACACTTTCCGTTGCTTGCGACGCCCTCGTCATCGAGGCGCACATAGTCCTTTGCTGGGCATCGGCGAAGCTTTGGGAGGCGCAAGCGCCTCCCCTCCAAGTTTTTCGCAGGGCGGCCCGATCCAGATAGCGGCGGCTATCGGACTGGATCTCTTGTTTGGGGATCCTCGCGACTGGCCCCATATTGCGAGACTCACAGGTTGGCTTTCGGATAGCTACGAGAGGCTGCTCACGAAAGCTGCGCAACGCACGGTCGCGCTCGGACTCGTTTTCTGGTTCTGCGTAGTTGGAACGGTTTTGGTCCTGTACGCGTTTGCGCGCCGTTTCTGTTCAGTTCTTGGCTCAAGCGCAGTTCTTGTTCTGGATACCCTGATCATTTATCAGGCGATTGCGGCAAAGGATCTTTATTCTCACGCCGAAGCGGTTCTCAGGCCGCTCCTCGGGAACGACCTGAATGAGGCTCGTAAGCAACTTTCGTGGCTCGTGGGAAGGGATACGCAATCGCTTGGTGAATCCGAGATAGCGAGAGCCGTAATCGAGTGCGTCGCCGAGAGTCTGACCGACGGAATCATTGCGCCATTATTCTGGTCTATGATCGGCGGAGCGTCGGGTGCACTGGTTTATCGCGCCGCCAATACGCTCGACTCGATGGTCGGACACAAGACGGATCTTTACGAAAAATTTGGCAAGGCGTCAGCCCGTGTGGATGATTTTTTGAATTGGCTGCCGGCCCGCTTCTGCGCAATTTTGTTTTGCCTTTGCGACCGCAAAAACATGCTGGCGACCGTTCGCGCCGAAGCCGGCGCTCATGCGAGTCCAAATGCGGGTTGGGGAGAATCGGCGATGGCTCATGTCCTCGGGGTGCAACTCGGAGGTGAGAACTTTTACGATGGGGAACCTGTGAGCGGTCCGGTGTTTAATGTCGCGGGCCGTCGGCCTGATATTGAGGACATCCAAAGAAGCTTGAACTGGATGTGGAGAATCTGCGCGGCGGGAGCAGGCGCCATTCTGGTGACAACCTTCCTGCTTAACAAACTGCGATGGCGATGACTCCACCAGAACATCCGGGACCGCGGCTAAAGCGGGGCGCCTTTCAAATCTACACCGGCGACGGAAAGGGCAAGAGCACCGCCTCGATGGGTCTGATGCTCCGAGCTCTCGGATGCGGTTTTCGTGTTTACTATTTGCGGATGATGAAACCGCGCTGGAAAACAGGCGAATTGGCGATTTGCCCTACGTTGCACCCGAACCTTACCTACAAAAATGTCGAGCAAGATTGGATTTTATCGAAAAGTAAAAATATTCCCGAGCACGTCGAAGCGATGAGGGCGGCGCTGGCCATTGAGATGGATCAGCTCGAAAGAATTCTTTCCCGGGGCGAGTATGATTTGGTCATCGTCGACGAGATCAACTATTGCATTCATCGGGAACTGATTTCGATCGAGCGCGCAGTTGCCCTGGTGGAGAAGCGTCCCAGCCACGTTGAGCTGGTTTTCACCGGACGCTACGCCCCGCAACAATTGATCGAGCGCGCCGGCGTCGTGACTGAGATGCGGAAAATCAAACACCACTTTGACGATGGAATCGTGGCAAGGAGAGGAATCGAGTTTTAATGAACGATCCAAAGGCCCACGGAATAGTTGTGGCTGGCATGCGGAGCAGCGATGGAAAAACAGCCGTCACCTGTGCCTTGCTTGCGGCGTTCGCTGAAAGAGGATTGCCGATCCAACCGTTTAAGGTTGGTCCCGATTTTATTGATCCGGGGTATCACGCGCGAATCAGTGGATTCACCTCCCGTAATCTGGATGCATGGATGATGGGAAACGAGAAGATGCTGCTTGAAGTAGGAAAGCACGGGGCCGGTAAATTCTCGATTGTTGAGGGAGTGATGGGGCTCTTCGATGGCAGCGATACACATTCGGACGAGGGAAGCACAATGGCTCTGGCCCGGTCGCTGAACTGGCCCGTGCTTCTCGTTCTTCCAAGTGCGAAGGCTGGGAGGTCGTTAGCGGCAGCGCTTCGCGGATTTGTCGAGGAGGCTGGCCACAATCGCATTGCAGGGGTCGTGCTGAACGGCGTTGCCGGTCAAACACACTCGGAATATCTACGCGAAGCGCTCGCCCCTTTGAAACTGCCTGTTTACGGAGCTATCCCGTTCTGCGAAGAATTATCCTGGCCCGAGCGGCACTTGGGGCTGCAAGCAAGTCAGGAAGGCCTCTTTCCGAGCCGCCAGGTATTGGCCAGGGTCGCGGAAAAATTCATCGATGTCGGGGCGATTGTTGACTTGATGACTCCAGCCCGGTCGACTTCCCAGCAAACGTCTCAACGCCCGACGGGACTCCGTATCGCCGTTGCGAGAGATGAGGCGTTTCACTTTTACTACGAGGCAAACCTTGACTATCTGCGGGACGCTGGAGCCGAACTTATCGAATTCTCGCCTATTCATGACACTAGACTCCCCTCCGCAATCGACGGACTGCTCATCGGAGGAGGGTTTCCGGAGGAATTCGCTGACGACCTTTCGCAGAACTGTTCGATTCGATCCGAAATCCGCAAAGCAATTGCCGATGGAATTCCCTGTTACGCTGAGTGCGGCGGGTTGATGCTGCTCTCAAAAGAACTCGTGGATCTAAAGGGAAAACGGTTTCCGATGGCAGGCGTTGTTCCGGGTAAAGTGGAGATGACATCGACTCGCCAGCATTTTGGTTACTGCGAGTGCGAGGGGTATGCCGGGGCGCCCGGTGCCACGTTTCGCGGACATGAATTTCATCATTCCCGTTGGCTCGGTGAGCAAGAGTTCGCGAATCTTTGGACGGTCCGCCGAAAACGGCTACACACCAGCCGCACGGAAGGGTTTCAGGCCGGTTTGCTTCATGCATCCTATGTTCATCTTTACTTTTCAGAGAGCAAAGAAGCGGTCGCATCTCTAGTGCATCGTCCCGCATATAATGGTAGCGTCGTGGCGATCAAAATGGGCCGTCGGCAAGGCGCGAGGAGGGCGCATATCTAAATTGATACGTAACCGACGAGCAACGCAGCCGCCGGCAAGGCGGTCCGAGCTGGACTGGCAGTAGGAGAGCGCATATCTGAAGCAGTGGTAACACTATGATTTATTGTGTTGGAATTGGACCTGGGGATCTCGGCTATATGACGCAGAATGGCCGGCAACTCATTGAACAAGCCGACGTAGTTGCCGGATTTGGAACTGTAATAGAGTTTGTCAAGCCGCTCATTTCACAGAAGTCGCGCGTTGTGACGATGGGCTACAAGGATCAGGTTGAACAGCTTCAGGCGGTCGCCTCTCTCCATGGCGAGGGAATGAAGTGCGTTGTTGTATTCATGGGAGATCCCCATTTTTCAGGATTTCAGTTTCTCGAGCGTGTTGAGCATGCGTGCGGCCATCCCGTGCAAACGATTCCCGGCATAAGTTCCGCTCAAGTTCTTGCCTCTCGTTGTCACATTTGCTTCGACGAGACGACTTTCATCACTTTCCACCGACGAGGCGACATCGCGCCGTTCAAGGAGCATCTGGTGCACGTTCTGGAGGATAGCAGGAACGCGATTGTCATTCCGCGTCCATGGGATTTCATGCCCGACAATATATCGCACTTTCTGGTTTCACGGGGCATTTCTCCCGGGCATCCCGTCGAAGTGTGGGAACATTTGACGCAGACTGAAGCAGCTTGGTCGGGATTCCTCGGAAATTGCACTGGGGCGTTCAGCGATATGAGCATCATGCTAGTCCGAACGTTGCATCCGCTCGAACCTCGTGCGGTACGGACTGGAGATCGAGTATGACGACAGCTAACGCCTTCGATATTGTTATCGCCGGACACGGCAGCCGCGATCCGGAAGGGCTCGTTGAGTTCGAAAGCCTCGTCCGGCTGGTCAAGGAGCGATCTTCCGGCCGAAGAGTAGCTCACGGTTATCTGGAATTTGCGCGCCCCACAATTGGTGAAGCTGTCCGGGAGCACATCGCCACTGGAGCCGACCGTATCGCGATCGTTCCTGGTCTATTGCTCGCTGCAACACATGCAAAAAATGATATTCCAACCGAAGTGCAGGCGTTGCAGCTAGAGTTCCCGAAGGTCAGTATCCGTTACGGCTCCGCTCTTCATCTGCATCCATTGATTTTGAGATTGATTCGGGAAAAAATCGTCGAGTCTGAAGCGCGTTCAGAACGCTTGATCAAACGGTCCGATAGCTGCCTCGTAGTCGTTGGCAGAGGTACGACGGATCCGGACGCAAACTCCGAAGTATCCAAGCTGGCGCGGATCCTTGAAGAAGGACTGGGTTTCGGGGGATCGTTCGTTTGCTACTCCGGGACGGCCAGGCCGCTCGTTGCGGAAGGGTTGGAACGCGCTGCAAGGCTCGGGTTTCAACGCATCGTTGTCTCACCGTTCTTTTTATTTACCGGAGTATTGATCAAGCGGATTTACACTGCCGTCGATGAGGTTGCGTTGCATCGTCCGGACATCGACTTTCTCAAATGTGATTACCTCGGCACTCATCGCTTTCTTGCGGACGCCTTTCTTGAGCGGGCTGAAGAAGCCTTTACAGGGCGGGCGACCTCAAACTGCGGTCTCTGCAAGTATCGCGTTTCAATCGTTGGATACGAAGAAGATGTCGGCGCACCACAGCGCGGACATCATTCTTTGGTGCGCCGCTTGCCAGGAACGGCGGTTGAATCCGAATTTCGAAGTCGTCTCGATAGCATGGAACCTCATCCGATCGAAGTGGAAAGCTTCAGGATCATCAGCGCAGGTCGTGATTGGTCCTCCATTGCCGAACCGGAGAGAGAACTTTTGCAGCGCCTCGTTCATACGAGTGGCGATTTTAGCGTGGTTGATGACGTATTCATTTCGCCCGGCGCTATTGGCGCGGGGCTTGCGGGACTGGCTCGGCGTGCACGAATCGTAACCGACGTAACAATGGTACAGAGCGGCCTGCGGCGAACTCTCCTCGGTGGCTTGGGAATTGCCACCTGTTGTTTTGTTCATGATGAGGAGACAAGAGTGCTTGCCGAAACGACGGGGTTGAGCCGTTCGGCCGCGGGCATCAGGCGTGCATGGATGCGTTTTGGCAACGATGTTATAGTCGCCATCGGCGACGCGCCAACCGCCGTGGAAGAGGCGATCCGGTTGATCACCCTGCATCAATGGCGCCCGCATCTTGTGATTGGTTTTCCCGTTGGATTTGTCGGCACGCAGGAAAGCAAGGAAAGATTGAAGCACTGTTTGCGTGTGCCAAGAATTACCAATCGAGGGAGTCGCGGCGGGTCGCCATGGGCTGCCGCCGCAATGAATGCTCTCATGATTCGTTTCGCGGCCAAAGGATCGTCCTCGTGCTCGGATAACCGAAATGGATTTTAACTAAATTCCGGAATTGCAACCGCATATTGCGCGGATTTCACAGATTTTGAGGGAGTTATCGGGGGATGAACGTACGAATCTCTTCGTGGCAAAACTTCAGGGCACTGATAATCGTAACCGGCTAACGTAGCCGCGCGTTATGCCTGGGTCGGTAGGGTCCGATCTCCGAGCGGACCGGGAGCGCGCAAGCCGCACATCGCGAACGGGGTCGCCTCCGAGGTGCAACCATCGCAGGAATGGAATCGGCACAAAAGGACGCAAAGATCGCCAAGAGATGATGGTCATAAACCGGAAGCGAGCATCCCGGCACGGTAAAGTTGGGTCGCCACAAAATCGGTCCCTGATCCTTTGAGATCTTTGCGAGCTTCTGTGCAAAAATAGAACGTCCAAAAGCTTTGTGAGACGCTTTTAATCTGCGCCTCAATCCGCTTCGGCTTTTGGGCTAGACTAAGAGCAAGGGTCTTAGCA
>Ga0306923_10004103_pt1 | contig 13883 bp, 10 predicted proteins | sample sta12Can44000108_FD_203841 | JGI IMG/M metagenome (GOLD analysis project Ga0306923, IMG submission 203841) | Lab enrichment of tropical soil microbial communities from Luquillo Experimental Forest, Puerto Rico - statanox.12C.anox.44.000.108 (v2)... | ecosystem: Environmental > Terrestrial >... | reverse complement strand
CACAGCAGGGACGAAGACCTGATGGGTAAGTGCCTGATCCGTGATCCAAACGTTCCATGCTTGGATGCGTTGGATGTAGTCATTAAAGAATGCCGACGATCCCTCGGTCGAGCCGAACGTCGCCGAGTGCGCCACTGCCGACCTCGCGCTGATCTGCTTGAGCAAGTCCTGCGCTTTTGCAGTCGTCACCGGGTCATCACGGTCATAGTAGCGGCTAAGGGCAAGCCCAAGCGTGATCGTTTCAGGCACCGTGAGCTTGGTCAGCACATCGCTCATTTTGACTCTGACCTGATCGATGCGCGGCAAATCCGGCGGAAGCCGCGACAAGGCTGCTTGGGCGAGCGCGCGCTCCTCGGCTGACCAGGCGAATTCGAACTGTGGAGCGAGCGTTGCGGCGCCTTCGGAATGGGTGGGCACCGTCAGCACCAATATTGTAGCCAGTGGCCACAGCGTGCGGAACTGTATTGCCATAGTACCCCCTTATTCGACATTTAAATTGTAGGGGTTTGCACCGATCATCGGTGAGTCAGTCATCAGCTTGTAGGCGGTTGGACAGGATTGTGGATCATTGCCAAGGCTTGGCGTCCCTGAGGAGCTATTGCCTACTGACAAATTAGTCAGCTTACAATCAGTAGAAAGACTTACGAGCGATATTGGGCGGAAGTTCCGGCGCGGCGAGCAGAAGAAGTACATAAATAACTTCTTCTTTCTACAACCGGCTCATTTGGGTCAATACCGCATCGGAAGATGATCCGCTCAGCGGGTCGCTCTGGGTCCGCGCTGCCAAGTGGCCTCGCGCAATCGCGCTGATTTGTGACGTGCCCCGTTGAGTGTCGGTGAACTTGAGCTGCCACCGAAAAAATTTGAGCTGCGTCGATCATCTCGCGTCCCCGAGCAGGCGTCATAGTTTGCGGCGGATCAGCTCCTGCAGCATCATTTTGTCGAGGGTCAGGTCGGCGACCACTCTGCGCAGCCGCGAATTCTCTTCTTGGAGTTGTGATAGCCCCCACTGAGTGGTTCAGGTGGAATATTAGTTTAAGGTTGGTCGTTGCGCTAGCGTGGCCGACGGAGCCGGTCGGCGTAGCGCAGCCGGCCACGCGGCGAACGTAGGTACGAACACCTCTGGTGCTGGTGGCTTGTATCCGATTGAGGCGTGGGGCCTGATCGTGTTGTAGTGGCGTCGCGACCATCTGGGTTTCGCGCAAAGTATAGAAGATCTCGCCGTTGAGCAGCTCATCGCGAAGGCGGGCGTTGAAGCTCTCGACGTAGCCGTTCTCCCACGGGCTGCCCCGCTCGATGTAGGCGGTCTTGCGCTGCTCCCGGCCGCAGCCGGATGCACGATCCGTCGGCCAGCCAGAGCCTGCCGCGCTGGGGGTTGCTTATGGGGACCTTGAGCCCCTCACGTTGGCAGATCGCTCGACCCGCTTGTCGTTGATTATTCAGCCCGCCTGGCGCAGGAGCTCGGCGACCTTGCGATAGCCATAGCGGCCGTAGTGCCGGGCAAGCTCGATAATATCGGCTGTGAGACGCTGCTCGTCGTCACGACCGCGCGGGACCTTGCGTTGCGTCGAGCGATGCTGCCCGAGCGCCGAACAGGCGCGACGCTCGGAGACATGCAGCTGCGCTCGGACCTGCTCAATGAAGGCACGGCGACGCGCGGGCCTTAGAAGTTCCCCCGAGCCGCCTCCTGCAGAATGAGCTTATCCAGCGTGAGATCGGAAACCGCCTTGCGCAGCCAGCTGTTTCTCGAGCTCAAGGTCCTTCAGGCGCTTCACGGATGGGTACGCCGAAGGCGTAAGGGCGAGCGCCTCAAATAAACGCTCGCGCCAGGCTCACCAGAGCGGCGTCGCCCTGGCAGCCCGAGATAGACCCAGATCATAGACAGAAGTACCGTAGGAATCTGGAATTGCCAGAACAGATCAACCTCTAGGGGCAAGCGGAACAGGTGGAAGAGAAACATAGCAATGGCAAAAATCTGCTCCGCATCAGGCCGTGAAAATAGCAAACATGATCCAATCCGGGCGGATATAATGGCCAAGGTCGCTAAGAGTACAAGTAGTCCGACGTAGCCAAGATCCACAGTGACTTGTAAAAACGTGTTGTGGAAGTGGTATCCCGTCTTGTCAACTTTTAGATCATGGGACCATATCTCTTCGGCTCCCCAGTTTCCAGGTTGCCAATAGGCCTGGTAACCGACCCCGAGCATAGGGTGTTGCTCGATCGCCATACCGGCCCATTTCCACATCCACGTTCGGCCTGTCAATGTCACGTCTTTTCCGAGAGAATTGAGGAGTGTGGTGAAGTCTCCGACATATAGCCAAACGATCAGAAACAAAACGACCAAGAAAGCCATGAGAAGAAGGACTGCAAAACGGAGCGCGGGCGCAAAACGAGCGACGAAAGCAAGCGGGCAAGTGACTGCTATTGCGGCCATCGAAAAGACCACTGCGCCTGTCGATCTCGATAGAATCAGGAGTACAGGAGACACTGCAGCCGCTGCGAATGCGATTAATCGAACTATGCCTGGCCGCGACCTGTCGAACGCGACGATCGTCGCCGTAAGCAGCAGCAGCCCGACGGAATAACCAAAATAATTCTTGCTACCGAATAACCCAACCAGTGTGACCTCACCACCCCAAACCTCATTCTGGCCCACTAGTAAACCGAGGGCTGTAACAAATGCCAATGCCGAAAACAGGGCCCCTAGCATCGTTCGCGGCTTGACGCACGACCCTGCCAATACTCCAATGATAGCTGTCAGCAGATATTGTGTGCCGGCTCTCAGCGTCCATCCCGGAACACCCGACCACGCCGTAGACAACAATGCAAATAGAGGCAGCGCCAACACAGGCCAGTTCGAAAGCAACCTTCCAATTGTTGCATTAGGGTTCCGCGCTGCTATCCAGACCCACGGAAGAAGGAATAGCAAAACTACAGCCGTTGTGCCAATTTGCGTTGCTGTCCAATGGCCAGACAGCAGCATTGTAAACGAAAAGAAGCACAGGGCCCAGTCTGAACGGTCTGTCCTTGCAAAAAAAGCCGCTGCGCGCGGACTTGACGGCGCGGCTCCGGCCACTCTAATTCGAACGCTCAAGGCCCCGCCTCATTCCGGGTATCGATCCAATGCATTCGCGCGAACCCTCCAAGTTGCTGAGATCCCCGGGGCAGAACGCGCGTCCGGTGCGGGGCGCTAGAATGACCGAATGGATCAAGGTCAGCATATATTGCGGCACTACTTATGTCCACACGAGGCTCTCCGCTGATTGCATCGAACGGTCATTTTTGGTCCGTATCCGGGACGCTCACAGAGTCTTGCCCGCTAACGTTCGCGCATCCATTGTCCCTCCGCCGCCCAAGGCGCCGACTCGGTTGCTTTGAGTTGCGGCTCAGCGGCAAAAAATGTCAATTTCCGTGACTAGCGCATCCACCCGGAAGGCGCACGTGATCGCATGCCGGCGAGCGGGCTGGGACTTGCCGTGGGGGCGGGGCGCGCAGCCGCAGACGCGACGGTCCCATGCTTCAGCGCCGCTGCAACAAATCCGTTCCTTCTCCATTCTCGGACCAGCGACGGCGACATTGCACTGACTTGATCACCTCAATCGCCCCTGTCATGGGAATATCCCTAGGAACAGTCCTGTGACTTCACCTCCGCTCCCGCGTCCGGGACGCGGCACCGGGCGAGAACGAGGCTGAGCGTCGGGCCTCCGAGGTGCAGTTGTTCAGGCACTCGCCGCTAAGCGCCAAGAATGATATCCCGACCGAGGGGCTCGTGGCCGCTGTTGCTCTCAATCACCTCAAGCACCGTCACCTCCGGCATAGCCACGCATAAAGCCGTACCAACTCAAAATGCCAATTTCGGCGACGAGCAACCGAGACCGGAGGCGCGGCCGACTTTGCTTTCGTCGTCTTGCGACCTGCTGGATTCGCAGTCGGTGTGGCGCTAGGCTTGCGCTCGTCCAATTCGCCTAATTTGTCCGCTCCGCGCTAAGGATTACGCGATGTCCGGTATCTTCCCGAGCGGTCTATCTGGGGCCAATGTTCATGCGCACTTCATTCATTTCTGTAAACGGCTCACTACCGCGATTCGCCGTTCCGCGTTCCATCCGTGGTCTACTGGGGCAACGACGGCTATTGTAATGGTTGCCTTTCTTCCGGCGATCAACACTCCCGTCTTCAGTGCCGAAGATGAGGCCCGGCACTACAACCGCCTGCTCGGGCGAGGCATCAATCTGGGTAGCGCTCTCGAAGCGCCGCAAGAGGGGGCCTGGGGTATCACATTGAAGTCTCGGTATTTCCGGGACATCAAGAATGCCGGTTTCAACTCGGTGCGGATTCCGATCAGCTGGTCCACACATGCCGGGACCCAGCCCCCGTATGCAATCGAACCCATGTTCTTCGGTCGGGTGGATTGGGCGGTCAATCAAACCCTATCGCGTGGCCTCGTGGCCGTCATCAATGTGCACCATTATGCTGAAATGAACAGAGACCCCGTCGCACATCTGCCGCGCCTCGTCGGCATGTGGAAGCAGATTGCGCAGCACTATCGCGGCTACCCGGATCGCCTTTACTTCGAACTGCTGAACGAGCCGGTCCGCCAATTGACGGATGATCGATGGCAGGGCGTCTTCCCGGAACTCCTCCACGCCGTGCGCGAAACGAATCCGGCGCGGATGGTTATCGTCGGCCCGGCTAATGGGAACGACCTCCGTCATCTCGACAAGCTGTACCTGCCGGAAGAGGACCGGCATCTGATCGCCACCTTCCATTACTATTCTCCACCCCAGTTCACCCACCAAGGAGCTGGTTGGATCCCCGGTAGCGATGCGTGGAAGGGCACAACCTGGACAGGTTCTGCGCAGGAGCGCGACGTAATGGCGCGAGACTTTGACGATGCGGCGGCGTGGGCCGCAAAAAACGGGCGGCCGTTGTACGTTGGGGAGTTCGGCAGCTATGAGGAGGCAGACATGGCGTCGCGGGTGCGATGGACGCGCGCCGCCGTTAACGAGGCCCAAAAGCACAGGTTCAGCTGGGCGTACTGGGAATTTTGCGCTACTTTTGGAGCGTATGATCCAATTGCATTGGCGTGGCGCGAGCCGCTGCTGCAGTCGCTGATAGGTAGTGGGAATGGCAACAAGGATTGACCTCGCGGGGCGACAGACGTCAAGCGGACAAACTGTAATCGGCTTGCGCTAACGGGGCAGCAATGAAAGGCGGGCTGATCGTTGCGGTTACACGGGACCGTTATTCAACAAAATTCAACGTTCCAAAGCCGTCGCGGCATACCATCCGCCCGACTATTTTTGTTCCTACCCACAGAGTGTCTCCTCACATTGAGGGGATCACCGTTTTGTGGCCAACTCGCTGCGACCTGATCCACACCATCAATAGAATTCCAATTCTAACCAAAAAAAAATTTGTTATATCATTCGAGTCTCATTTACCTAGGTATTTTTGGGGCGAAAAGACCAGGTTCTTTAAGTATATGCGGGGGCTATTGGCGGCACCTTCGTGCCGCAGGATCATTGCTTGGTCAGAATGCGCCAAGAAAATCTTCCTTGCGACGCACACAGGCACTGAAGAATTCGATGCGCTGGCAGGAAAACTCCAGGTCATTTATCCGAACATCATCTTGCCGGAGTACGAAAATGAACCCCGAAGCCGGCAAACCCCCATAAAGCTCGTTTTTGTTGGCTCGCATTTCGGACGAAAAGGAGGCGCGGTGGCGGTGCGGGCCGCCGAACTGGCACGTCTGCGCCGGATACCCTTACATTTCCACATCATTTCCTCTCTCCAGGCAGGCGGTAACATTTGGAGCGACCCACGTGATAGGACTTTTTTTGATCAGTATTTCAAACTGTTGCAGAATGATAACGTCACGTTCGATAAGTCCTTGCCGAACGAAATGGTTATTGAAGCTTTACGTGGTGCGGACTTTTCGATCCTGACGACGCTGAGCGATACGTTCGGGTTCGGCGCCATCGAGTCTCTCGCTGTCGGTACACCGGTCATCGCCACACCCCAAGGAGCATTGCCGGAATTTATCGTACACGGTTACAATGGATTGACCGTGCCGCTTGAGGTCAATGCCTACGGTGAATGGATCCACGCCGGCCGGTCTGACAAGGATAGCAGGGTATTCGAGGCACTGTACCGCAACGAGATCGAGCGCATGGCGCACAACCTGGTTGAAGCGGTAGCTCTATATTGCGAAACCTCAGGCCTTCTTGCGACGATGCGGCAGAATGCGCGGGCGACTGCCGAAAAGTTCTTTGACAGCCGAAAGACCTCTCCCCTTCTGGATAGAATTTACGAGGAGAGCGTTTTGGGTCCGGCCCCAAAGGCCCGCGCCCCGTCGTTCCAGAAACACGCTCCTGCTGATTGACCGCAAGTAATCGAGAACGAGAGGCGATAGAACCTGACTGCGAGGTGTCAACCAGCGGATCATGGGTAGCAGCCCCATATCAGCGCTAATACTCATAAATCAGAGAAGTTGTTGGGCCCCTCATTTTTGGCTCCCCGGATCTTCGGAAAGGAAACGAAAGGAACGTGTTCAGTGAGGCCGGAGACGGTCGTTGACAGTCATTTTTACTGTAATATTCTCATCTTTTGCGGCAGGTATTTGGTTTGCTGATTGTACCTGGAGCGCAGAATGCAGGCTGCACAGATGTAGAAGGCCACGGCGACGACCCACGTTCAGAGTAAATCGTGCCTCCACACTGCCGACTTAAAACCTGACTACGCCTAGGGACGAGCGCGCCGAAAATGCGCATTTCGCCAAGGGCTCACTCGCAGGCATGTCCGTCAATGATCTTGTGGCACGCACCTAGGTATTTAGTGGCCGAGAGGCATCCCCCTGATCAAGTGGGCTGCCGTGTGAATGACGCCAGCCGCACGTCGCGTGTGATCGCGACTGCATCCGCGCTTGACCGTGAGCGGCATCGGACCCTGCGATGCTAGCGCTCAAAAGCCTCGTGTTTGCACTGCTATTGGGAATTATGATTTGGCCGGCGTTCTATAACGAACAGCCTTTTTTCTTCCCCGACACGACGGCATACATTCGTGCCGCCGATCTTGGCGTCCAAAGCCTGACTCACCACACTACGCCTTGGTCGGTCTCTGCCGAAGATAAGGACGGCGGCGGGCAAGATTCCGCCGATGATTCCGGCACCAAGAGGGTCAATTCGGTCAAGGACAAGACGGTCTTCTCAGGGCGCTCGCCGTATTACGGTGTCTTGCTTTATCTTGGCGAAGTTACTGGCGGCTTTTGGATATCGATCACCTTGCAGGCGCTGGCTCTCCTGGTCGCTTTAGCGTGGGCGCTGCGCGCACTGGAGCTGCCCACGTGGCCCCACCTGCTGTGGATCGGGATAGTGATCGCAACCACGACCAGCGCTTCGTTCTTTGCTAGCTTTCTCATGCCGGATGTTTTTGCGGCTCTGACGATACTCGGGTGTTCGGTATTGATCGGCGTTCCTCGCCGCCTGAGCACCGTTGACTACTCAATTTGGCTGTTATTGCTGGCAGCGTCGCTGATGTTTCACGACTCGCACACGCTGATCGCGGCGACATTGCTGCTGCTTGGGCTTACGTGGAATCTGCTAACGCGTCGATGGAGCAACTGGCGTGGATTGGGGTTCATCGGATTCGCTTTGTTGCTCGCCGCCTGCGCTCAGCTCGTTTTTGATTTCACGGTACAGCGTGTGGTCGGCGCTAGCCCTCTTCGCCTGCCGTTCCTAATGGCTCGCGTCATAGAAGATGGCCCTGGCTATAGATTTCTGCGCGACACGTGTCCGAGCAGCGGCTTCCAAGTTTGCGATTACGTCGATCGGTTACCGATGTCTTCAAGCGAGTTTCTATGGGGTTCCGAAATGAATAGGGGTGTATTTGCCCAGTCGTCTCCGGAGGTTCGGCGGGCGCTTTCAGCCGAGCAGGTTGGGTTTTTACTCGCCGTAATTGGGTACGATCCGATCGGGCAGATGTCCGCTTCGCTTCGAAACATCGGTTTGCAGCTAAGCGCCTTGAGGCTTAGAGATTTTGAATACGACGAGGAGGAGAAACGCGTCTTTGCGATCAAGATACCGGTCGAGTACCTCGACACGCTGCGTCGGAGCGCGGCTTACCGCCATGCGTTGCCATTGGGATTCTTTTCCAGCGTGATTTTGGTGACGTTTATATTCGGCGGCGCTTTTTCGACCTATATGTTGTTGTCGCCTCGCCTCCGGCAGAGCCTTACGGCCGAAGCCAGGTCCGTTTGCGCCTGGGTTATTGTCGGGATACTGGTGAACGCAGCGGTGTGCGGCGTGCTGTCGGGGCCGCACAGCCGATACGCGCTTCGAGTCGCGTGGCTGCTTCCCTTGATAGCATTTCTATTAGCGCTAACGTCTCGGTCACGATCGGCCATGAGGGGGTTGGTGCACAAGACATAGATGGCGATGTGGAGACTGTCGCATCGGTGCAAACTATATGGCAACGACAAATGCGAAGCGGAAAAACTGGGGGGTTATGATTCCAGTGTCTCAGGGCCGAAACCACTGATATTCTCAATCGATGGCCCATTTTGAGGGTTGCTAACTGCACAGAATCGCCGACCGCCTTCCCTTGCGCTCGATCCGCTACATGATCTGCAGCGCTCTCTGAGAAGATGCGTCCGAGGATCACCGCGCTAAAATGCCCGCCGACCTGCGCTAGCTTTCCGCAATCTTTGGACCAGCTCTTCAAATAAGCGTTCCATTAGAAACAGAGATACCTTTGGCGAGCGACAGAAGGCCGCCAGGAACCGCACATATTTCCGCGCTTTGACCGCCTCTATCACCACAAGCCATTGAACCCGGCAATCTACACTTGCGTAGTGCTTTTTCAGGGCGCGGTGTTCGCTCGCGGTTAAAGTCGCCTTAGCCATCAGCTCTACATCGCTGTCCCTTAGGCGCTCGAGGTCCTCCCGGCTGTGTCGTGAACTAATCGAATCGTCCCGCACAACGGATACGTATCCCGCCGCTGGAACGATTAGAAATCGAGCCCCCGCCGCAAGCGCACGGGCATACAAGGCATGGTCCTCACCAAGTCGCAGGCGTTCATCGTATCGCAGCTGATGATGGTCAAGAAATGGACGCCGGATCAGTGGTTTGAGAAAGCCCAACTCCCTTCTCAAAGCGCCACGCCGGCTCACGTTGCCAAGAAGGAACCGCTCCAAGCTAAGGGGCCAGGGATCAAAATGCCGATCGAACAGGATTGGCATCAGCGTCTGTTCACCAACTTGATTTCCGCGAGCTTGCAGGAGATCGTCGGCAATGAAGTCCCAGCCATCTGCTTTCGACAGCAGCGCGCCGGTTCGCCCAGGAAGGAGGTAATCGTCGCCGTCAAGGATAGACACCCACGGGGCTGTCGAAATCCTAAGCGCAACATTCCGCGCAGCCGACGGCCCAAGTTTCCAGCATAGGCGCTCGACAATGACGCGACCGCTATTGGCGTTACATTGCCTCGCGCGCGCTGCTGTGTCGTCGCTCGATCCATCATCGACAACGATGACGTGTCGCACTTCCGGCTCGGCCAGCGCCGAAAGGATCGCGCGCTCGATCGTATCTGATCGGTTCCAGGCAGCGATTATCACGTCGACGGTACGGGTTACGACCGCGGCCGTGCGGACTTCCACCGCCTCTCCCCTGGCAACCGGTCGCGCATTCAACCGCCCCCCGTCCGTATGGATACTCATCAATTTCATGCTCCCAGTAGCTCGGCACGGTCAGCAGACCTGCGACGAAATAGGTTGACGGTTGCGGACTGCATAGCGTGAACATCCTTGCCAACTTCAGACGCCCCCGCTTCGCACCCCCGCCAGGTCGAACTCTTCTAGACATAGACTTGGGGTTGAACTCGATGAGCTGGATGGTACTAGACAGCGATTATCACGTCGACGATACGGGGCTGGTATCAAAAAGAAGATTGGGGTTGTGCTCGTCATCTGAAAGGTGCGTTGGCAGGCGACGAGATTGTTAAACGTGCGATAAAGTGAAGGCGTCGGCCAAAGACAAACGAGAACGGAAATGGGTATAATCCCAGGCTTTCCGTCCAGCGTTCAGGACTCAGATTCGTGTCTCGAAAGTGTTCATACCACTCTTGTTTTGATAGATAGTTGTATGGCAACACGACGTCGTGTCCGTAGTTACCAATCCAATCCATCGCTTGTAAGGTCACTTTGGCAAATGGGCCCTCTCGCAAATGATCTTTAATTACTATGTAACGGCGAGAGACCCGAGCTGCCTCGCGCAGGAGAATTCTGGCATTGCTCGTATGATGCAATACGTCCACGAAGGAAACAACGTCGACCGTTTTTCCGGAGAGGGGAATATGCTCGCCATCAAATAGGCGAACTGGAATATGTGTAGAGGGCCTGATCAGGACATCGATGCCTTCAATTTTGATGTCTGGCCGATGCAAAGCAATTGCTTTGGCAATTGAGCCGTCGCCTGTGCCGACATCGAGAACCTCAGCTCTGATAGGAATTTCTTTAGCTAGGCTTGCCGCGAGAATTTGTACTCGCCGGCCGAAAACAAGCGCACCGTGGGCTCTATTCAAAATGTCCTTACCAGCGATCATGGCATTTGGTCAATAACATGCATTGCGTGACTCGACATGTGCCCTCAACGGTGCAGGTCACTGAGCTTGGGAACCGCCATCATATCTCAACCTCAATAATTGCGGAAAGGAATGCCGTGAAGGCAAGCTGCAGCGCCAGAGCGATGCCCGTGATTGACACCGTCAATACTCGGATCATCACACCGTATTGAAGCGGCCCAAAACCCGCATCCACCCATTGCGCGACACACCAGATCATGCCGCCGAGACCGAGCATGCCAATGAACAGCGCAACGAGCAGCACTCGCTCCAATGTGAGCGGAACAAGGAACCGCTCCACGACCTTCGAACGTGGCAGTAGTCCGCGGGCGGCGGCGTAGCGACGGACTACGACTGCAAAAGAGATGCACTGCATGCCGATCAAAACGGTGACGGCGCTGACCAGGAAGGTGTGAATGTCGAGACTGATGTTCGGCGTGATGTAAACTGGGCCGGGAAGAAGGAGGATCGAGATCGCAATTCCGAGGATCAACAGAGCGAGTCCTGGGTAGAAGAACAACCAACGGGGCGAGAATATCAACAAGAACCGCAAGTGCCGCCAGCCATCTCGCCATGTGCGCAGGTGAGGGGGGTGTGAACGTCCATCTTTCTTCAGAGTGGTCGGCACTTCCGCGATGCGCATGCGTGCCAACCGGCACCGCACGACCATCTCGCTGGCAAATTCCATCCCGCAACTGCGAAGCTTGAGATTGCGGACGGCGCCTGTGTTGAAGCCACGCAGCCCGCAGTGAAAGTCGCCGAGCTCTGCCTTGAAAAAGATACGGCCTATGAAACTCAGAAGAGGATTGCCTAGCCATCGATGGAGCGCGGGCATGGCCCCCGGCTCTATTCCGCCTTCGAACCGGTTTCCCATCACAAGATCGTAGCCTTCTCGCAGCTTGGCCACGAACCCATCGAGGTGCGAAAAATCGTATGAATCATCAGCATCGCCCATGATCACGAAACGCCCTTTGGCTGCCTCAATGCCGCCAATCAGGGCTGCCCCGTAGCCGCGCTCACAAATCGATACGACGCGCGCGCCGAGGCCTTGCGCAATCTCCCGGGAACCATCGGTTGAGCCATTATCGGCGACCAATATCTCACCGCGGATGTTAGACTTCGACAGATAACTCGATGCCTTTTTCACGCACGTGGCAATAGTTTCTGCCTCGTTCAGACACGGCATGAGGATTGTCAATTCGGGATGCGTAGTTTCGGGTCTCATAGAGTCATCCACCAGACTTCTCGCGGCTACTCTTCGAGCTCCTGCACATGGGCTAAGCGCGCATCAATCGAAATCTCCCGCTCGGGAAGACGCCTTCCACGCGGTCAAACCATCAGCAAGATTGTACCGATAACTAAAGCCGACTTCCTGCAGCCGCCTCGGTACCATGTTGGTCGACTGGTAGAGCTTACGCACTCGGGTGCGATTGATGTCGGTCTTGAAGCCGAGCACCGAAAGCATCTCGAAACCGAAAGCTATAAGAGCTAACAGCCAGAACGGAACGACAAATCGCGGTGCGGGATAGCCGGCAACAGTCGAAAAGGCGGCACAGATGTCGGCGCTCGTGTAGCGGTGCGGATGGCAGAAGTTATAAAGGAACACACCCTCGTTGCGCTCTTCCATCTGAATCATCGATGAGATGAGATCGTCGACATAGCCGCACGCCTTGACCGTGTCGGTCCGGCCGGGATAGACGAAGCGGCGTCCTTTAAGGGCCTGGGACAGACGAGTGAAATTGCCGCGTTCGGCTAGCCCGTAGACGACGCCTGGCCGCACGATCGTCAGCCGCCGCGTGTCAGGACGCTCCGATTGCCATAGGCGGTGGATGCCCTCGGCAAGGATTTTCGAGCGGCCGTAGGCATTGACCGGCTCCAGGAGGGAGTCCTCATCCTTGGGGGCCTCGGTTGGGCCATAGACCATCATGGTGCTGGTGAAGAGCAGATACTCAGCGCCGACATCGCTCGCAAACTTGCAAACATTGGTCGCGCCGTGGATGTTGGTCCAGTAGTATTCCCAATCCTCGTGGCCAGGAGTCGTGTGGACGGCGGCAAAATTGAAGATATCGAATGAGCCTTCCCCACACAGCTGCGCAGGGATTGGCTTGCGAATGTCGAAATTCACATAACGAATCCCGGGAACGGTAAATCGCGGTTCGGCGATGTCGACGCTGTACAGGCGGGCGTAACGACCACTCGCGGCGAGACGTCGGAGAAAATGACACCCGATGAACCCGGCTCCGCCGAACGCTACGACGTTTCTGTCGGTCATAACCGAGTTCCTTTCGGTGCTCGCCGACCGCTGCCCCGGTTAACATAACACAGGCCCGGCTCCGGTACAGGACCATCTTTATGTCATTGTCATTGCTGCAAGCATGAGAACCAAATCCTGGAATATAATGTTATATAACGTTACGCGGTCTTGTATCTCATTTGGCAACCAATGATAGTCGGGGTCACTAGACTCGAATGAGACTCGAATGCGGGGATGCTTCGGCTCTACACTGTGACCCGGATCCGGCGATGAGCGCCACGATCGTCTACTTTGCGCATGATCTTTCAGATCCGGCGGTTCACCGCCGGGTGCGCATGCTCGTGGCGGGCGGAGCTGCCGTCACGCCGATCGGGTTCCGACGGAGCGCCGAGGCGCCAAACGCAGTGGAGGGGCTCCGTCCAATCGCCCTCGGCCGAACCGCCGATGGGATGCTGGCAAGGCGAATGCTGTCGGTGGCCGGTAGGATGGTAAGGCTTGGCAGCATCGCCGAGCATGCACGTAAAGCGAATGTAATCGTCGCGCGCAACCTCGAGATGCTGGTCCTCGCGATCCGCGCTCGAAAGCTCTACGCTCCCGAGGCCACGGTTGTGTATGAGTGCCTCGACGTCCACCGTTTGCTGCTATCAAAGGGTCTCGGCGGGACTCTGCTCAGGTTACTCGAATCGAAGCTCTGGCGCGACGTGGATCTGCTGCTAACCAGTTCGCCAGCGTTCGTTCGCAACTATTTCACGCCGCGAGGCTTCCCGTCACCGATTAGGCTCGTGGAAAACAAAGTCCTGCTGGTTGGGGAAAGCGAAGCTCGGGCTACTTTTGCAAGGCCACCGCCGGGCCCACCCTGGCGGATCGGCTGGTTCGGCATGATCCGGTGCAGGAAAAGCCTGGATATTCTGAGCTCGCTCGCCCGGGCGGCCGGCGGGACGGTAGAGGTCATTATCCGAGGACGGGCATCCGGAGCGACGCTCCCCGATTTCGACGCAGCGATCGCCGACCTGCCATA
>Ga0306923_10004093_pt1 | contig 13897 bp, 7 predicted proteins | sample sta12Can44000108_FD_203841 | JGI IMG/M metagenome (GOLD analysis project Ga0306923, IMG submission 203841) | Lab enrichment of tropical soil microbial communities from Luquillo Experimental Forest, Puerto Rico - statanox.12C.anox.44.000.108 (v2)... | ecosystem: Environmental > Terrestrial > Soil... | reverse complement strand
AGCCGGCGACGCGAACGTGCCTGGCGGCCTAGTTTTTTGGGCGAAGGATTACACTAACTTTTACTGTCTTTGCATCGATGCGACCGGTCATTTCAAGATTAGCCGCTATGTGACTGATCGATGGTTACAGCCTGTCGGTTGGACAAAAAATGAAGCGGTAAAGAAGGGGATTGGACAGGTAAACAAGTTGCGGGTGGTAACAAAAGACCGTCTGGGAACCGCATACATTAACGACAAGCAAGTCACGATCTTCAGTGGCCAACCTCCACCCGGCGGCGGCTGCGTCGGTGTATCTGGCGGATCAGCAGAAAATTCACAGAATACCTGGCAGTTTGCAAACCTGCGGGTGATCGCCACCCCGCTGACCGCTGACTCATCCCCGCAACCCGCTGCGGAAGCCACGCCGCCCGCTGCTCAAGCCACGCCGCCGGCTGCCCAAACCACCCCGTCCGCTGTTCAAGCCACTCCGCCCGCTGCTCAAGCTACGCCGCCCGCCGCACAAGCCACGCCAACCCCTTCCGCGTCTCCGCAGCCGGTGAGCCGAGTGGCGTTGCGGATCCACGGCTCAAACACCATCGGAAAGGAACTCGTGCCGGCACTGTGCGAGGAATTCTTGAAATACCAAGGGGCAACCTCCGTCCAGCGCAGGCAGCGACAGAAGGAGGATGAGACAGATATCGAAGGAGTTTTGCCAAACGAATCCGCCGATCCGCTGACCTTCGAAGTCCAAGCTCATGGTTCGAAAACGGCTTTTGAAGACTTAGCCGCTGGCAGGTGTGAAATCGGCATGGCCTCCCGACAGATTAAGTCGGATGAGGCCCAGCAATGCGCACTCGCCGGGTTAGGCAACATGTTCTCGCCTGCGTGTGAAATCGTCGTGGGTTTGGATGGTATCGCCGTGTTTGTAAACAAGAGCAACCCGATCAACGCGCTTATGAAGCAGCAGCTTGCCGATATCTTCAGTGGTAGAGTGACCGACTGGTCACAAGTAGGCGGAGACCCTGGGCCGATAAATCTCTACGCGGGTGATGACAAGTCTGGCACGTTTGACACCTTCAAATCGCTAGTGCTCGGCGCCGCGCCCCTATCTCCGAGATCCTTACGCTACGAAAATAGCGCGAAACTTTCGGATGAAGTGGCGGCCGACCCGAACGGAATCGGCTTCGCTGGAATGGCTTTCGTACGTGGCAGTAAGCCGCTCGCCATATCCGAGGCTGGAACAGGCGCGCTCCTGCCCACGCCTTTTACCGTCGCGACTGAACACTATCCGCTCTCACGCCGCCTCTTTCTGTATGTCCCAGCGGATCCCAAAAACGAATGGACTCGCAAGTTCGTTGATTTTGCACTTTCGGAGCTGGGAGGCCCTTCCAAGCTAACGCCAACCGGCTTTTTCGCTCGCAAGTTCGTTGAGTCTGCACTGACGAAGCTGGAAGTTTTTTCCTGGTGGACCTCTGGCGGCGAGGCTGCGGCACTCAATGCATTATTCGAAAATTACAAGAAACAGTATCCAGGAGTTGGAGTTATTAACGCAACTGTTGCGGGCGGTGGCGGCTCCGCGGCTCGGCCGGTTTTGCAAACCCGCCTGGCCGTCGGTAATCCGCCCGATACTTGGCAAAGCCATCCCGGTTGGGAGCTGCTTGGCCAGTACGTGGAGCCCAATTACTGCGAGCCAGTGACCGACCTGTACCAAAGTAACGGATGGGACAAGGTCTTTCCGAAAGCTCTGGTCGAAATGATGACCAAGGACAGTAAAACCTACGCCGTGCTGGCTGGCGTCCACCACGGGAATGTCCTTTGGTATAACAAGAAACTCCTCGACCAGAATGGAATCAGCGTCGGTGATAAAATGACCTTTGACGAGTTCTTCGCGGCTTGCGACAAGTTGAAGGCTGCCGGCATTTCCGCTCTTGGTGTTGGCGATTCAGGGATTTGGGCCTCCGCCCAACTCTTTGAGAATACCCTTCTTGGAGTCGTCGGACCACAAGGGTGGACGGACTTGTTCAGCGGCAAAATGAAGTGGGACGATCCCAAGGTAAAGCAAGCGATACAGTACTTCGCAAAAATGCAGGATTACGTGAATCCGGACCATGCCTCTCTGACTTGGGATGAAGCGGTCGAGGAGCTCATGAAGGGCAAAGTGGCATTCACCTCGATGGGAGACTGGGCTGACGGCGAGTTCATTAAAGCCGGAATGAAAGAGAAGGAAGACTTCGGCTGGGTCAGTCATCCCGGTACTGATGGCTCTTTCATCGTCGTGGCCGACGGCTTCACGTTGGCAAAAGGGGCTCCTCACAAAGAGGCAACCATCGCCTGGCTGAAGAGCCTCGGCAGCAAGGAAGCGCAAGAAGCCTTCAACCCACTTAAGGGATCAATCCCTGCGCGGACCGATGTCGACAAGTCCAAGTTTGACACTTACCACCAATGGTCAATGGCTGAGTTTGCCAAGGACAGTCTGCTCCCAAGCTGTGTCCATGGAGAAGCTGCCCCAGCAGCCTTCCAAGATGCGTTGAACAATGCGGTAACGGCTTTCCTCGGGGACAAGAACGCCGAGAATTTCGCCAAGGCGCTCGTGCAAGCGGCGGGAAAGGCAGGTCCGGAGACTTTGGGCATGCCCGATTTCGCAGGACAGGCGATTAAAATAGAAAATCCTGAAATACCCCCGAATGCACCCCCCCAGTACTTGAAGGAAGTCAGCGGCGCGGGGAGACTGAACCTCAATCTTCGCTTTCGCGCTGGGACCAGTCAATTGGATAACAATACATTCGGGGATTTAGACCGTCTGGTAGAGTTACTCGCAAATCCAATTTACCAAAAACGGGATCTTCTGCTGTTCGGTTTCTCTGACAGCTCCGGCGCTCCCAGACAGAATATTACACTTTCCAAGGATCGCGCGAAGGCTGTCGCCGAACAATTGCAGATACGGGGTATAAAACCGTCGTTTGTGGATGGATTCGGGAAGGACATGCCAATCGCCTCAAACAACACGCAGGAGGGTCGCGAGAAAAACCGGCGAGTCGAGATTTGGCTGAGGTAAGCCTCACTCTGCATTTTCGCTCGGCGCTGCGGACATTCGCTGGACCTGCCTCGGACATCCGCCGCTGATCGCATCACGACCTCATTAACTCTTTGCAAATCAGGCGGCGGTAGGGTCCGATCTCCGAGCGAACGGTCAGCGTCGGTCGCCTTCAACTTACGGCTTTCCCATAAAACCGGTCGCCTCGGAGATGCGGCCCTACCAGTCCCGACCGACTTGGAGATCTAACTTGTTGCCAATGAGTAGCTTCCATCACCACTTCCTGGGAAGGGCGCAAAGACCACGATGATTCAATCGCCGTAGGTCAACGCGCGGAGGGTTGGGCCCGTCGGTTCTGCATCCTGCGCTTTTGGCATCCGCGCCGGCTTTCCGCACCCCAGGCCTTTGGCCAGCCGCGTCAGACGCCGCGTTGGCGCTCACGTGAGATTCCCTTGTCGGAAGACGACCCCATGGCAGCCCGATTCGGAGGAATGATGTGAAAACGATCCATCTGCCGATACAAGGTCGAGCGGGCGACTCCAAGCGCTTTCGCCGCAGACCCGATACACCAGCCGTTTTCCTCCAGCAAGGCCTCCAATCGCGCGCGCTCCGTCTTCAAATCCGGCGGCGTCTGGACCGCCGCTCCGCTAAACGCTTCAGGCAAATGCTCCGGGAGAATGACGCGATCATCACAAAGGCTTAGAGCGTAGCGCAGAACGTGGTGCATTTCGCGCAGGTTCCCCGGCCACGCGTGCGCCTCCAATACTCTTTTCGCTTCACGGCTGAGAGACGCCTCGATGCAGGTCGCACGAATCTCTTCGTCAAGCACCTCCTCGAGCAGGTCTGGCAGATCGGCTCGGTCTCGCACCGCTGGCAAATGGATCACCACCCCCGAAAGCCGATAGTAAAGATCCTCGCGGAATAGGTCCGCACGCACCATCCCGAGAAGGTCGCGGTGCGTGGCACAGATAAACCGCACATCGACCTTTAGCGGTTTGTCGGCTCCAAGGGGTAAAACTTCGCGCTCGGAAAGCACCCGAAGCAAACGGCACTGGAGATTGAGCGGCATGTCGCCAATTTCGTCCAGGAACAGGGTGCCACCATCGGCCATGATCACTTTCCCCTGCATCCCTTTGGTTTTGGCTCCGGTAAAGGCCCCCTCACGATAGCCGAAGAGCTCGCTTTCAATCAATGATTCGGGAATTGCCGCACAGTTAAGTGTCACAAACGGTTTGCTGGCTCTCGGCCCGTCCAGATGAAGCGCGTGTGCAAATCGCTCTTTGCCGCAGCCGCTTTCCCCGTGCAAGACCAGGGGAAGATCGACGTGAATCAGCCGGGACGCGCGCTGGATTGCGCGCTTCAGCTCAGGATCGCGCCCCGCGAATTTTTCCAGGTGATTCGCGGCCTGCTTAGACCAACCGTGACTTCGCCCATGAGCATGGTCAGGTGCGCGAACCTGGAGGTACCAGAGTCCCCCCTCGGTTGTTCTCACCTGGGCGGATCTTTCCGAAGCTCGACCAAATACTGCCGCCAATAGTTTCTCCAGCGAGGTATCGAAAACTTCGGCCAAATCGGTTCCAGGTGCTCGCGCACGGAGATGCTTGAGCGCGTCGCGGGTTGAATAGATCACCTTGCCGTTTTCGTCAATCGCCAGCATGCAATCTGGTTCAAATTCGAGGTATTCAGGAGCTCGCGCCAAGCGTAGCAACCAATGGTCGCGTGCAACGTCGATGAAGTGGGCCTTCTCGATTAGTTTGGCGGTATCGATCACCATCTGCAAGACCAGCGCCTGACTCTTCTTTTCATCGGGCGAATACAAAGCGGAAGCGTCAGCAATCGCGATTAACTCGCCTCGCGGCGCAAAGATCGGAGCCGCACTGCAAGTCAGGTTGGTATTCGGCGCCCGGAAGTGCTCAGTCTTATGGATGGTGATCGGCTGAGCATCCTCAATGCAGGTGCCGGGGCCATTGGTGCCCTCCTCGGATTCGGACCAGCAGGCGCCTAGATAAAGCCCGGCTCGCCGGAGCTCGTTTTTGTAGGCTTCGTCGCCGAGGTAATCTACGGTAATCCCATGCGTATCGGTGAACAGCAAAACGTATCCTGCCTCGCGGACTCGCCCGTACAGTCGCTCCAGAGCCGGTCGCGATAGCGCCAGAAACCGTTCCATAGGCGTTTGAATCTCGCGCAGCTCGTACGATGTGAGGATTCGCGGGTAATTCGAGCGCGAAGGATCGAGTCCATAACCTGCCAGCGAACGCCGCCAGGAATCAACGAGGCGAGATTTCGGGCCTCCAGTAGTCTCGGCATTCCGGACAAGACGCTGTACTTCCTCGCTGTGAGCGAAAACTTCGCGGCTGAGCATTGCAGTGGGTATTATTCGGGCTAATTGGAACGTCTTCGCGGCCAGCGGCGGCCCCGTGGAATGAGGTACAACCGCCGCTCCGGGGGAATGAGCAACCAGCCCAGTTTCTTACTCTAGTTGCAGCTTCCAGGGAAAGGCAAGGGGATTCGCCTGTTGCAACAGATGTTGCACCAATCGGCAGAAAAACCGCACCAAGCCTCGGTGCGCGGGCCGCGCTTGGCTTGGGGAAGGCGGCGGAGCGTTCGACTCATATAGTTGGCATGTCTGATGCTTTCGGCGACGGCAAGTCCCCCGGCTGCGACAAGCGTTTCAATCGAAGGGCCGCTTACGGAGACGCAGTAAATTTGAACTACCCGAACGTGATATGACCAAGCATATTGAAACTCACCTGGTTGAAAGCCGGTTCTTCAAGCCAGCCAAATCATTCTCGCACAGTGCGCACGTCTCGAGCTTCGAGCAATACGAAGAACTCTACCGGGAATCGATTGAGCAGCCGGACAAGTTCTGGGCCCAACAGGCTGAGGAACTCCTGGCGTGGCATACGAAATGGAAGACTGTACTGGAGTGGAACGAGCCGTTCGCCAAGTGGTTTGTTGGTGGAAAGCTCAATGTGGCGGAGAACTGCCTCGACCGGCATCTACACAGCGGAAGAAGGAACAAAGCGGCGCTGATCTGGGAAGGAGAACCCGGGGATAAAAAGACGTTAACTTACCAGCAGCTTCATCGCGAGGTCTGCAAGTTTGCTAACGTTCTGAAGCGAAACCACATCAACAAAGGTGACCGGGTCATCATCTACATGCCGATGTGTCCGGAGGCGGCGATAGGCATGCTGGCCTGTGCACGGATCGGAGCGATCCATTCGGTGGTGTTCGGCGGGTTCAGCTCCGAGGCGATTAAGGATCGGATAAACGACAGCCGCGCCAAAATGGTGATTACCGCCGACGGAGGCTATCGGCGAGGAGCCATAGTACCTCTGAAGAAAAACGTCGATCAGGCGCTCGAAGATAACGAACTGATTGAACGGGTCATCGTTTTTCGTCGTGCAAACAATGAGATCCACATCAAAGAGGGCCGCGATGTCTGGTGGCATCGGGAAATGGAATACGTCAACGCGGATTGTCCGCCCGAGTCGATGGATTCGGAAGATCCGCTCTATATCCTGTACACCAGCGGTTCGACCGGTAAGCCAAAAGGCGTTTTGCATACGAGTGCCGGATATTTATTGGGCGCTGCCTGCACGACGAAATATGTTTTTGACCTCAAAGACGATGACGTCTACTGGTGCACGGCCGATATCGGCTGGGTCACCGGTCACAGTTACATCGTTTATGGCCCGCTCTGCCTCGGGGCGACCACCTTGATGTACGAAGGAGCCCCGAACTGGCCGGAACCGGATCGGTTCTGGCGCCTGATCGAAGATTACGGGGTGACGGTTTTCTACACTGCGCCGACCGCTATTCGCGCGTTCATGCGCTGGGGAGACCACCATCCAAAACGGCATGATCTATCTTCAGTTCGCTTGCTCGGGACGGTTGGCGAACCAATCAACCCGGAAGCCTGGATGTGGTATCGGACGGTGATCGGGGCCGATCGCTGTCCGATTGTCGACACCTGGTGGCAAACCGAGACCGGAGCTATCATGCTCACCCCCTTGCCCGGGGCGACACCGCTTAAGCCGGGTACCGCGACCTTGCCGTTCTTCGGGATAGATGCGGCGGTCGTGGACGATCACGGCAATGAGGTTCCAGCCGACGTCGGCGGTAAGTTAGTTATTCGGAAACCATGGCCTTCGATGTTGCGAACCATCTGGCGCGATAATCAGCGTTACATAAACCAGTACTGGAGCGAAATAAAAGGTTTCTACTTTACGGGCGACGGAGCTCGCCGAGACAAAGACGGCTACTTCTGGATCGTCGGCAGGATCGACGACGTCCTGAATGTGGCCGGGCACCGCCTGGGTACCGCGGAAATCGAAAGCGCTCTCGTGAGTCATGCTTCCGTCGCGGAGGCTGCTGTGGTTGGACGCGCGGACCACATGAAAGGTCAGGCAATCGTCGCTTTCGTGACGTTGAAGGACGCCGAGGATCCAACTCCCGAACTTCGCGAAGAACTCCGCCAGCACGTGGCTGCGGTGATTGGGCCTATCGCACGGCCGGACGATGTGCGTTTCGCCGACACCTTGCCAAAGACCCGGAGCGGCAAGATCATGCGGCGGTTGCTGACCGAAGTTGCCGCCGGCGGCCTTATTACAGGTGACACCACAACACTGGAGGACCTGAGTGTACTCGCCAAGCTGTGTGAACCCAAAGAGTAACGTCTCTCGTTGTCGAAGGCTACGCATGAATCGGCCGTGCAGTTGAAACTTCGCCCCTCCCGTCGCAGTTTTTAGCCGTCAGTACTAATCCTCCGACGGCACCAACCAATAATCAGGAGAAACAAATGAAAGCAGCCATTGTACACTCATTCGACAAACCGCTTGTAATCGAAGACATCCCGAAACCCACGCCAGGACCAGGCGAGATCGTCGTCAGGATCGAGACCAGCGGATTATGCCATACCGATATTCACGCAGCACACGGCGACTGGCCGGTTAAACCCAAACTCCCCCTCATTCCGGGACATGAAGGCATAGGCATTGTGGAAGAAATCGGGAGCGGAGTGACAGAAGTCAAAGAAGGCGACCGCGTGGGAATTCCGTGGCTGGGCTATGCCTGCGGAAGTTGCGAATATTGCGCCTCCGGATGGGAAACACTATGCGAGAAACAACTCAATACCGGCTACTTTCTGGATGGCGCCTACGCCGAATACGTTAAAGCAAACGCCAGGTATGTAGGAAAGGTTCCGAACGGTGTTGATCCTCTGGATGCAGCACCACTCACTTGCGCCGGTGTGACAACCTACAAAGCCCTCAAGGTCTCCGGCGCCGGATCCTCGGACCTTGTCGCAGTCTTTGGCATCGGCGGCCTCGGTCACCTGGCTCTGCAATATGCCAGGATCGCCGGCGCTGAAGTGGTTGCCGTGGATCTGGTTGAGGAAAAGCTGAAGTTAGCAAAAACACTCGGTGCAACTTATACCGTAAACGCCAAACGGTCCGATCCAGTGGAGGAAATTCGAAAACTGGGTGGTGCTGATGCGGCGATTTGCGTGGCGGTTTCTCCCCGGGCATTTGAGCAGGCCTACAAATCTCTGCGTCGCGGCGGGACGCTCGTCTTTGTCGCCCTGCCTGCCGACAACTACGTGCAATTGCCCATCTTTGAAACCGTCTTGAACGGCATAACGGTCAAGGGTTCGATCGTTGGGAATCGCGTTGATTTGGCCGAGACGTTTGAACTGCACGCCGCCGGAAGAACAAAAGTAGAGCGAGAGGTGCGCAGACTCGAAGAAGTTAATGAAGCTTTCGACGAGGTTGAGAGCGGGAAGGCGCGGGCCCGTCTCGTCTTCGATCTTCGATAAATCTTGAAAATCGTCCTCGACTGCGAGGCTTTGGCTCTGGAGCAAAGGTACAGCAATTGGCTATCGGTAAGTGAGCGACGCTAGTTAGTGGCTTGTGTAGCGATTCCGACGACTTGCACAATTCCATTCGAGGACGAGGACGAGTTCGAGTTCGAGGACGATTGGTTGCCTGCTGAGAGGTATAACTCGGATATCAAGGTCTCTCCTTGCTTAGTTACATCAGCGCCTACCCCGCAATATGCGCGCCGATTCTAATAGCGTATGATTCCCGCGCGGCTAGGCGAAGAACGCCTTCCACACCGGCAAATGCATTCCGTTACTATACCAAACACCAAGGCTCTGACAGACAGTCGGTTGGCGGCTCTCTGCGCGAACGCCGTGTACCGCTCTTTCCTCGGTTTTCATGCGGAGTTCCGTGCCATCACCCGACGCGCAAGAGACAGGTTTCTCAGCCGCGACTGGCCCGGAGCCAACGCTGACGCGGGGGAGCGTCTGGGGCTTTACGGCCGCGTCCTTGACAGTTTGGTGGAGGAGGTTCGCGATCTGATGAGTAATCGGCTCCAAGAGAGGACACTCTGGGCCGCTTGCAAGGCAGTCTACTCCTCGCGGATTGCCGATTGCCAGGAGTGGGAGATTGCCGAGACCTTCTTCAATTCCCTGACGCGCCGTGTTTTCGCGACCATTGGTGTTAACCAGCAAATCGAGTTTGTAGATACCGATTTTGATGCCCCACCCACCGTCGCGTCCGACGCCGTTCAGCATTGTTTCCGTGATGCTCCCCTTGCTACCCTGTTGGCGGCAGCTCTTATCGACATCGGTTTTCCTGCTGAACAGTACGATGATCTACCTGAAGCTGCCGCCGCGGCTGCCGCTCGTGTAGAGGCTGCCCTCGCGGGGCCCGCATCGCGGATAGAGATGGTAAAAAGTGTCTTTTTTCGCGGCAAAGGCGCTTACTTGATCGGCTGCGCATTTCCCGTCCACCAGGGATCCTGGCTTGCATTCGGACTCGCCCTCCTGCACGGGCAGAACGGCATCTCCGTAGACGCGGTGCTCACGGGCGAGGACGACATCGCCATCCTCTTCAGCTTCACGAGATCTTACTTTCGCGTAGACGCCGAGAGCCCACACGAGCTGGTGCGTATTCTGAAAGGATTGATGCCTCGGAAGCGCCTAGGCGAACTTTATACGGCGATCGGTTACCACAAGCACGGCAAAACCGAATTCTACCGCGACTTCTTGCACCACCTCCAAGTCTCCGAGGACCGATTCCAAGCCGCCGAGGGCGCACGCGGCATGGTCATGACGGTGTTCACACTTCCCTCCTATGACGTGGTCTTCAAAGTTATCAAGGACCGGTTCGACTACCCAAAGGATTCTTCGCGGCGGGAGGTTATGAGCAAATACCGTCTCGTCTTTGAGCATGATCGCGCCGGACGCCTGGTGGAGGCCTATGAATTTCAACATTTGCGGATCGAGCAAAACCGATTCCGGCCCGAACTGCTCGAAGAACTGCTTCGCAACGCGGGGAATTCGGTAAGTATAGAAGATGACCATGTCGTCATCCGTCACGCTTACATGGAGCGCCGAGTGCGGCCGCTGAACCTCTATCTTTCCGAAAACAGCGAAGCCGCCGCGCGTGCGGCGGCCCAAGACTATGGCCAAGCCATACGAGATCTTGCCGCGACTAACATCTTCCCGGGTGACCTGTTATTAAAGAACTTCGGCGTCACTCGCCATGGCCGCGTCGTTTTCTATGACTACGATGAACTATGCTTCCTAACGGACTGCAATTTTCGCGAGTTACCATCGCCTACGAGCTATGAAGAAGAAATCGCCGCCGAACCGTGGTTTTTCGTGGGCGAGAACGATGTGTTCCCCGAGGAATTCCCGCGCTTTCTCGGTTTACGCCCGGATCTGCACGAAGCCTTGTTAACTTCCCATGGCGACCTGTTCGCGCCGCAGGTCTGGCAACGATTGCAGACCGCCTTGCGGGCGGGCGCTATTCTTGAAGTTTTCCCCTATCATGCAGACAGGCGCTTAGCCTTCATTGATCACAATGCGGCGTAGCGTTCGACCGAGCTCACGCCGAAGTCCGCAACCAAATCGTGCTCGTGCTCGTGGTCGTCCTCGTCCTCGAAAGAGCCGGAAAAATTCTCAATTTTTTGGGAACGAATTCAATCCGGCAAAAGAAATGTTGGTCCGTGTCGTGGCTATACTTACCAAACTGGTTCTACGCTTCCATCCTGATCAATACCGGGTGTGCGAGAGCGTATCACGCCTGCGCTTCGAGGACGAGGACGACGACGAGCACGAGGACGATTGAATTTTTGCAGGCTAACGGGCTCATAGAATCCATCTGTTGCAACAGTTGTCGCACCAACGGTTGCCGATCCCGCACCACCAGTTTCTAAAGGACCCGGAAGGATACATCCAATGTCATTCAGCAGAAACTGGTGCTGGATCGGGGTGGGCCGCGGCAGCATTCGTCCCGACAAGCCGCTTCCCAAGCGGCTTGCGACGGAATGACCCTCTTACAAGTTCACAGAATTTTTGAGAAGGTCAGGCTAAGGGGAAACCTGCCGTGAGATAGCTGAAACGAGCGTTGGCATGTTGCCTGCTTAGTTGCCCGACACGTTCCCGCACTCAATCACAATTCGCGAGATGGGTACGAAACAACGAATGCACCGACTACCTAAGTCCCTGTTATGAATCGAATGAGCACGACGACTAGTGAAACGGTCCGCGGGCAGGCTATGGCAGCTGTCCTGGATTGGAAGACCGCCCCGGGAACATACTGGAACAACGCGACCCGCCCTTACACGAAGGAGGACGTTCAGCGACTCCAAGGCACTGTTAAGATCGAATATACCCTGGCGAGCTTAGGCGCGGCTCGGCTGCGGCAACTGCTCCAGGAAGAGGAGTTGGTACCCGCGCTGGGAGCGCTCACGGGGAATCAAGCCGTGCAGCAGGTGAAAGCCGGTCTCAAGGCGATCTACCTTAGCGGCTGGCAAGTGGCCGCGGACGCCAACCTGGCAGGCCAGATGTATCCCGACCAGAGTTTGTATCCGGCAAATAGCGTTCCTGCCGTGGTCAAACGCATTAACCAGGCTCTATTGCGGGCAGATCAGATCCGCCATCTGGAAGGCCGCGATAAAATCCATTGGCTGGCGCCTATTGTCGCAGACGCCGAGGCTGGTTTTGGGGGTCCGCTCAATGTTTTCGAACTGGTCAAGGCAATGATCGAAGCAGGCGCCGGCGGCGTTCATTTAGAAGATCAGTTGGCTTCTGAAAAGAAATGTGGGCACATGGGAGGCAAGGTGCTGATCCCTACCCGGCAAGCAATCAACCATCTGGTCGCGGCAAGGCTAGCTGCCGATGTCTGCGACGTGCCTACGGTTCTTATCGCGAGAACGGATGCGAATGCGGCGAGTCTCCTGACGAGCGATGTGGACGAACGCGATAAACCGTTTCTCACTGGCGGGCGAACGATGGAGGGATTCTATCGGGTGCGCGCCGGTCTCGATCAAGCCATCGCCCGCGCGGTCGCTTACGCCCCGTACGTGGATTTGCTCTGGTGCGAGACCAGCGAGCCGAACTTGTCCGAAGCGAAACGGTTTGCCGAAGGCGTTCACCAGCACCATCCGGGCAAACTCCTGGCTTACAATTGTTCGCCCTCGTTCAACTGGCGCAAAAAACTCGACGACCCCGCGATCGCCCGGTTTCAACGCGAGCTTGCCGCAATGGGCTACAAGTTCCAGTTCATCACTCTGGCCGGATTTCATGCCTTAAACTACAGCATGTTCAGCCTGGCCAGGGGATTCAAGGAGCGCGGAATGTCCGCCTATGCCGAATTGCAGGAAGCCGAGTTTGGAGCCGAGACCCTTGGCTACACGGCAACCCGGCACCAGCGCGAGGTCGGCACCGGATACTTTGACGAAGTCAGCGTGATTATCTCGGGCGGAGAGTCGTCGACGACGGCCTTGCATGGTTCAACCGAGTCCGCGCAGTTTAATCAATAAGCGCGTACGGGAAATACACGGAATATCTTGAAGTCAAGGGGATGCAGTTCTCAAAACTAACAACAGATGAGCATTAAACTAATAACATAGGAGCATTTGATTATGCCAACCGAAACATTAATTGAGCCGAAGCCGACGCTTGAAGAGATTAAGCCGGCGATCCGTCAATTCTTAGCTACCCATCGACGCATGTTAATCGATGGAAAATGGGTCGACGCCAAATCGGGCGACAGCTTCCGTGTTTATAATCCGGCCACCGGCGAAGTGATCGCAAATGTCGCCGCGGGCGACTATGCTGATATAGATCTTGCCGTCAAAGCCGCGCGCCTGGCTTTTGAACACGGACCATGGTCGCGCATGTCGCACGGGGAGCGAGGGAAACTGATCTGGAAACTGGCGGATCTCATCCAGGAAAACCTCGAAGAGTTCGCTCAGATCGAATCATTGGACAACGGAAAGCCGCTGGCCGTTGCCCGGGTTGCGGACATTCCGCTGGCGATCGATAACTTCCGGTACATGTCGGGATGGGCGACCAAGATCGAAGGCCAGACGGTTTCGCTGAGCAATCTTGGTCAGGACTTTTTTGCATACACCCTGCGCGAACCGGTAGGAGTAGTTGGCCAGATCATCCCGTGGAATTTTCCATTGTTGATGGCCGCCTGGAAACTCGGACCAGCGCTGGCGGCAGGCTGCACCGTAGTGCTTAAGCCCGCAGAAACAAACGCCGCTCTCAGCCCTGCGGCTGGGCGAACTGATTGAGCAAGCCGGTTTTCCGCCGGGCGTGGTCAACATCGTCACAGGATACGGCGAAACGGCTGGCGCCGCCTTGGCCGCTCATCCGGATGTTGATAAAGTGGCCTTCACTGGTTCGACCGAGGTCGGCAAGTTGATCGTACACGCGGCGGCAGGCAATCTCAAAAAGGTTTCGCTCGAACTTGGCGGCAAATCGCCCAACATCGTGTTCGCAGACGCAGACATGGAGACGGCGATCCAAGGCGCAACTAACGCGATCTACTTCAACCACGGCCAATGTTGTTGTGCGGGCTCACG
>Ga0306923_10004090_pt1 | contig 13902 bp, 13 predicted proteins | sample sta12Can44000108_FD_203841 | JGI IMG/M metagenome (GOLD analysis project Ga0306923, IMG submission 203841) | Lab enrichment of tropical soil microbial communities from Luquillo Experimental Forest, Puerto Rico - statanox.12C.anox.44.000.108 (v2)... | ecosystem: Environmental > Terrestrial >... | reverse complement strand
CAACCTCGGCGGCAGCGTCGGCATCAGCATTCTGGTCGCCACCTTGGCCCAGAATACCCAGACCGTTCACTCGCGTCTGGTCGAAGGCCTGCGGCCGGACAATCCGCTGGCACAAGCGCCCTATCTGGCGGCGCCGTTCAGCCTCAGCACGCCGAGTGGGATCGAGGCGCTCAACGCCGAGGTGACAAGGCAGGCCGCAATGGTCGCCTATGTCGATGATTTCAGGCTGCTAATGCTGATCGCGCTCGCCGCCATACCGCTGCTGCTGCTGTTGCGCGGAACGCCCCGCCGGCGGCCGGAGCCGGCTGCGGCGCCGGCACCCGCGGCAGCCGACGACTAGCGGCTCTTATTCGGAGCGCTGACGATTGGTGGCGCAGAATATGGGTTAGGAGGGTCGGCGGGTCGCGCGGCTCTGCCGGCAGCAGTCGGCTATTTCTAGCCAGCCGCTGGCCGCCTGGGTTCCGTTCTGGGCCCGAAGCTCTTTGGAGAGCCGAAGGGCTCGATCAGCCCCCGCCGCTACGGACGCAATCGCTGCGGCAAGCTGCTTGTATCCGACCGGTTCTAATGCGCCTCGTCCCAGTTGGTGCCTTTCCCGGTCTCGACGACGAGCGGCACCGAGAGTTCGCAATGCGGCTCGCAGGCGGCCTCCATGATCGCCTTGACGAGCTGCGCGGTATCGCCGACCTCGGCCTCCGGGACCTCGAACAACAGCTCGTCATGGACCTGCAGCAGCATCTGGGTCTTCAGCCCCGCATTGGCGAGCGCCCGCGGAATGCGACCCATCGCGCGCTTGATGATGTCGGCCGCCGAGCCCTGTAAGGGCGCGTTGATTGCTTGCCGCTCGGCCGCGGAGCGGCGCGCCGGATTGGCGTCGCGGATCCCCGGGATAAAGCATTTGCGCCCAAAAATCGTTTCGACATAGCCGGTACGGCGACAGTCGGTCTTGATCCGCTCCATATAGGCGAGGATCGCCGGGAAGCGCTCGAAATAGGCGCGGATATAAGCACCGGCCTCGGCCGGCGGCACGCCGATCTGCTGCCCCAAGCCAAACGCGCTGATCCCGTAGATGATGCCGAAATTGATCGCCTTGGCGCGCCGCCGGGTGTTGCCGTCCATCGCCGCGAGCGGCACCCCGAAGACCTGGCTCGCGGTCAGCGCGTGAATGTCGACACCGTCACGAAAGGCCTGCTTGAGCTCCGGGACGTCGGCAACATGGGCGGCCAGCCGCAGCTCGATCTGGCTGTAATCGGCCGACAGCAGCAGATGGCCGGGCTCGGCGACAAAAGCGCGGCGAATGCGCCGGCCTTCCTCGGTGCGGATCGGAATGTTCTGCAGGTTGGGATTGTTTGACGAGAACCGACCGGTCGCGGCGACCGCTAGCGCGTAGGAGGTGTGCACCCGGCCGGTCTCGCCGTCGATTTCTTCGCCCAGCGCATCGGCATAGGTCGATTTGAGCTTGGTCAGCTGGCGCCATTCGAGGACATGCCCTGGCGCCTCGTGCAACGGCGCCAACTCTTCGAGGATCGAGGCGTCGGTGCCGTAGGCGCCGGTCTTGCCCTTTTTGCCGCCCGGCAGCCCGAGCTTGCCGAACAGCACGTCGCCGAGCTGCTTGGTCGAGCCGATGTTGAACTCGCTACCAACGGCGCGGAAGATCGCCTGCTCGGTCTCGCCGATGCGCCGGGCGAAATCGCGCGACAACTCGGCGAGGGCGGCACGGTCGACCTTGATCCCGCGGCACTCCATTGCCGCGACGACCGGAACTAATGGCCGCTCGATTGTTTCGTAAAACGCGGTCATCCGCTCGCGCACAAGCCGTGCCTTCAGCAGCATGTGGAGGCGCAGTGCGGCGTCGACCCGCTCGGCGGCAAAGTCGCGGGCGGCCTCGCGCGGCACCTCGGCGAAAGGAATCAGGCTTTTGCCGGTGCCGACCAGCTCTTTGAGCGGCCTTAGCTCGTGCTCGAAAGCGCGGCGGACCAGATGCTCGATTGTGTGCTCGGCCTGGCCACCCTCGAGCACATAGGACATCAGCATCGTGCAGTCATAGGGTGTGAGCTCGATGCCATAGCGCGACAACAGGTGTGCCGCGGCCTTGACGTCGTGGCCGATTTTCAGCACGCCGGGATCTTCGAGCAACGGCCGCAACCGGTCAATGACCGCCGGCAGCGGCAGCTCGCCCGCCCCACCAAGGTCGAGGGTTCCGGCAGCCCGATGGCCGAGCGGGACATAGGCGGCGAGGCCCGGCGCCAGCGCCAGCGCGATCCCGGCGAGGGCCGGGCGGGAGCCAGGGATGGCGCTCGCCTCCGGCCAGACTGCGACGACGCCGGCCTGCTGTGCGGCTTCGATCCAGTGGTCGAGGCCTTCGAGCGTGTCGACCAGCGCGTAGGTGCGCGGCTCGGTAAAAGGTGGGACCTCCGGGATCACCGGATCGATCGGCTGCTCCGAGGGCGGCGCCATGATGTCGAGACGCCGCTCGATCCGCGACTTGAGGGCTCGCAGCTCCATCTCGTCGAGGAAAGGGAACAGCTTTTCCGAGCTATAGGGCTTTACTCTGAGCGCCGACAGCGGGCAGGGCAGCGGCACGTCGTCGTCCAATTTGACCAATTCCTTGGACAGCCGCGCCTTTGCCTCGTTCTCGATCAACGCCTCGCGCCGCTTTGGCTGCTTGATCTCGTGGGCATGCGCGAGCAGGGTTTCGAGGTCGCCATAGGTGTTGATCAGCTCGGCCGCGGTCTTGACGCCAATGCCCGGCACCCCCGGAACATTGTCGGTGCTGTCCCCGCACAGTGCCTGCACCTCGATGACCTTGTCCGGGCCGACCCCGAATTTCTCGCGAACCTCCGCCTCCCCGATCGGGCGGTCGGTCATCGGGTCCCGCATCGTCACGTCGCCATTGACCAGCTGCATCAAATCCTTGTCGGAGGACAAAATCGTCACCTTCGCGCCGGCCTCGACGGCGTGGCGCGCATAGGTCGCGATCAGGTCATCGGCCTCGAAGTCCGGCAGCTCGATCTGGCAAATATCAAACGCTGCTGCGGCGCGCCGCACATGCTCCAATTGTGGACGAAGATCCTCCGGCATTTCCCGCCGGTTTGCTTTATACGCATCGTATATTCGGTTGCGGAAACTTGCGCCTGACGCGTCAAAGATCACTGCCATGTGATCGGCGTCGGTCTCGCGTCGATATTTGTCCAGCATGTTGCTAAATAAGGTCACGACCTCCGTGACCATGCCGTCCGACTTACGCTGAAATACCGGTTCGCTGCTGCGCGCACGGGCAAAGTAGGCGCGGAAGATGAAGCCGGACCCGTCGATCAGAAACACATGATGCGGGGCGGCCGACGCTGCCACAGCACCAGGTGCCGCGTCTGGAGCTCGGGCGACGGATATTGGCTCGGCGGTTGGTGCAATAATCTCGTCCACGGCTGCCTTCATTCGGATGTTGCACTGCTTTCAGATGTTGCGCTGCTCTGCCCGCTCGACACCGAGCGCTCGCCCGAACCGGCCACAGAAGCCGCGCGGTTGACGAAAAGACGAGAGCAGTAGGGACATTCGATCTTCCCGAAGGGCTCCAGGTTCAGATAGACCCTCGGGTGGCCGAGCGGCCCCTCGCCGCCGTTGCAAACGGCGACCATCTCGTCGATGTAGATGGTTTCGAATGGCATCGTAGACCACCGGGAATATGCGGTGGACGCACCGGGCGCCCGGTTGACCGTATATCGGGTCGATGATACCGATTGACACAGCACAATCAATGTCCCGGTATGGTTTTCCCCGGAGAGTGGGCACCCGCATCAGATCAGGCCATCGCTCCCGCGCGCGGCCGTCCGGTTCGCCATGACGGCGTGCGATCGGGGTGAGGAACGGCCGGCTGCAAATCGCCTCCAAGCCTGTCGGTATCTTGATGATTGCCGCCTTGTTGCTGCTCGTCGGCTGTGCCCCTGCGACCGACGAACAAGTCCGGCCCGTCGGCGTCGGCACGGCGCGTGCCGCACCCGACACGAAGCCCGCGCCGCACTTTACCGAGACCAGCTTCATCGCCGCCGACGGCCAGATCCTGCCGTTGCGCAAATGGCTGCCGCAAGGCAACGGCAGAGGCGAGGTCAAGGCGGTGATCCTCGCGCTGCACGGGTTTAACGACTACGCCAACGCTTTCGACGGGCCGGGTGAAGTCTGGGCCAAGGAGGGGATCGCGACCTATGCCTACGACCAGCGCGGCTTTGGCGCAGCACCTGAGCGCGGGTTCTGGGCAGGCCGTGCCGCGCTGGCGGCGGACGCCGCGACCGCCGCCCAAATATTGCGCCGGCTGTACCCCGGCGTCCCGCTTTATCTTGTCGGCGAGAGCATGGGAGGGGCGGTGGCGGTGGTTGCCCTCACCGGCGAGAGCAGCACTCCAATCCCCGATGTCGACGGGGTAATCCTGACCGCGCCGGCGGTCTGGGGACGCCCGACGATGGACCTGCTGCCGCGACTGGCGTTGTGGGTAGGGGTCAGGCTGATGCCGGGGCTGACCCTGACCGGCCGCGGGCTCAAGATCCAGCCATCCGACAACATCGCGATGCTGCGGGCGTTGGCGCAAGACCCGAAGGTGATCCACGCGACCCGCATCGACACGATCTACGGCCTTGTCAATCTGATGGATGCGGCGCTGGCTTCCGGCGCTCGGCTCGATAAGCCGCTGTTCGTGATGTATGGCGCAAAGGATGAGATCATTCCACGAGAGCCGATCCGGCGCTTTGTCGACACGCTGCCGGCCGAGCCCAGCCGCCGCCGCAAGCTTGCCTGGTACGAGAACGGTTACCACATGCTGCTGCGCGACCTCGAGGGTCGGGTCGTGATCGCGGATGTTGCGAGCTGGGTGCTCACCCCTTCGGCGCCGCTGCCTTCAGGTGCCGATCGCACTGCGGGCGAAGCTTTCTTGCGCGCCGGCAGTCAGGTGACTGTCGCCGGTCGTTGATCCGGTGCATCCCTGGTCGATCCTGCAGCTGCTCGTGCTGCTGATGTTGGCCAACGGCACACCCGTCATTGCCAAGAAAATTTTTGGCGAACGTTTCGCCTATCCGCTCGACGGCGGCTTCAAATTTCTCGACGGCAGGGCGCTGTTCGGCCAATCGAAAACACTACGGGGAGTTGTGCTGGCGGTCTTGGTGACGACGGCGGGTGCGCCGCTGATTGGCATCGACTGGGGCATCGGGGCTCTGGTCGGCAGCCTCGCCATGGTCGGCGACCTCGCTTCGAGTTTTCTGAAGCGCCGCATGGCGCTTCCGCCCAGCAGCCGCGCAAGCGGCCTCGATCAGATTCCGGAAGCGCTGTTTCCGCTGCTCGCCTGCCGCAATCCGCTATCCCTAACGATGGCAGACATTGGCATCACAGCGGCCTTGTTCTTTGTTGGCGAGGTATTGCTCTCTCGGGTGTTCTATGCGTTTCGCCTGCGCGATCGGCCATACTGACTGCCCCGCACCGCAAGCGATGCAGGGTAATTTCGGGTGGGCAATTGAGCCGCGCGGCGACGATGGACGACCCGACTCCGACCGAGGTGTATCCGACCATATCGCGGTATTTCCACAACCCCGCACCCATTCGCCGCGGCAGCGCCGAATCGAGAGTGATTGGGATCGCACCTGGCAGGCAGATCTGGCCGCCGTGCGTGTGCCCGCTGAGCAGCAGATCGAAATCAGCGTGCGCTGCCTGACGGTAGATCTCGGGCGTATGCGACAGCAGGATCGAGAATTCGTCACCAGAAAGCTGCGCTACGGCCTTTTCGATGTTGTCGACCCGAAAGTAATGAGCGTCATCGATACCGACTAAGTGGAGGTGTTGATTGCCGCGCTCGAGCGTTTCGGCCTCGTTGAGCAGCATCCGGATGCCCATTTCCTCGAGCGCTGGGACCATGCGGATCGAATCGTGGTTGCCCAACACGGCGTAGATCGGGGCGACGATATGCGCGCACACGCGCGCCATGCCCTCAATTGTTGCATCGATCGGCCCGAAGGTTTTTCCGCGATAATCGCCGGTCAGCACGCAGAGGTCGTATTCTAAGCCTGGCAATAGCTCGATCAGCCGTTGCATCGCCCCGCCGCTTATGTCGACGTGCAGGTCGCTGATGTGGAGGAGCGTCAGACCGTCGAATGAGGACGGCAGCCGGGGCAATTGGATGTCATGGTACCGGATTTGAACGTTTTCCGCGTTCTTCCGTGCCCGCCAATACAAGCCGGTAAGCTGTAGCGCCATCCGAACTATCGCGGGACTGCGTCGCCAATTCTCGGGATGAAAAAAGTTCAGCCCTTGACCAAAGACTCGTGCCTCACGATCGTTCTCGATGCCGATGCGCTGCTTCGCATGCAGCCGCCCGAGGCGCCATTCCAGTTCTTCGAGAATGTCCTCGCCCGTCTGAACCAGCGCGCGATCGGCCCGGCGGATCGGGTCATGACGAGCGTATCCCGCGACCTTGCACGCCAATTTTTCCGCAGGCTGAAGATCCATCTCCCCCTCTTGCGCATCGGCGCTCGCGAAGCCGCGGGATAATCCTCGATCGTGACCGCCCCGCCAAGCCCCTGTTGGCAAACCCGGTGGTCGGGGTCCAAGTGATCCTCCTTGCGCGCCTGCCCGTCAGGTTGTATCCCAGCCTTCTGTGGTCCTCCGGGCCGTGTGCGAGCACCCGTAGCTCAGCTGGATAGAGCGCTGCCCTCCGAAGGCAGAGGTCGTGAGTTCGAATCTCGCCGGGTGCGCCAGCCTTTCTGTCGATTTTCTCGCCATATCCCAACATCGCGACACACCGTGTCGCACGGAACGCGACAGGAACGCACGGGTGCGCGTGACACGTACGCGGCACGAAATTCCACAAAACATCTTGGTCTGACTCATCGCTACATCTTGGTCTGACTCATCGCTGCGATCGCAGCAAGAAGGGGCTGCGCCCCTGGCGGTCAAGGCCAAGCGCTACGCGCGTCTCGCCCGGTATCCCCGGCTCTTGCAAGCTGCGAGCCCGCTACGCGGCCCTTCGGGCGGGCGATCCCCCTCCGGTCGATCCGACCTGTGACCTGCCGTACCTGCTCATTGGCGCAAGCCTAGTTTCGGTTGCGCATCGCAACCGCAATACAACCAAGGAGTAGTTGAAAAATGTCTGGTAATTACGATTCGGTGCTGTTGGTAGGCAACTGCGGGAAGGACCCGGAGATTCGCTCGACACAGAGCGGGGACCGGATCGCCAACATCTCTCTCGCGACAAGCGAAAGCTGGAAGGACAAAATCCGGCAAGCGGGTCGAAAAAACCGAGTGGCATAAGATTTCCGTCTACAGCCAGCCGCTGGTCGAAATCATCGAGAAGTACGTTCGCAAGGGATCCAAGCTGCTCGTCCGTGGCCAGCTCCAAACCAGGAAGCGGGTAGATCAAGGCGGGGTGGAACATTACTCGACCGTAGTCGGCCGCCAACGACCGCATACGAGGACGCAGAACTCTTACAAAGGTGTTCACCCGCTCGGCGAGCCAGGAGAACGCCTTTTTCCTTTCCTCCGGCTGTTCGAGCGACTCGACCCGCAACGAGTCGATGATGGTGTCCACGCTGCCCCTCGCAGGTTTATCCAGCCTAACAGTCCCGCCCAGCTCGTCATTGACTGCACCCCCCGCTGTCCACTCATCAACAATTGCCTGCATCGCGTAAGCCCCGGCAGTGTTCCGGTGACACGACAGAAAAATCCCGACCCTGTCGGGCCGAAACCCGCGATAGGCTGTGAGCCAGCTGGTGCGCGCCGGAAGAGAGAGGGAAATGTAACCCAGCCGCGCTGGCCTTGGCTTCGGTTGTTCCGGATCATCGAGCTTGAGGTAGTTGTCGAGAAACTCAGTCCAAAATCGCTGAGACTGGTCTCCGAGCGCGGTACGCTCGGGGTCGATCTCTGCAACACTCGTGGGGTCTTCCGTCTCCTCAAGCGTCTATCCATCGGGCACCATCACGACATTGCGCGCGATGAGGTGCGTGCGTGCAAGCACCCGCGGCACCACCAGGCGGTCGCCGTTCGGCATGACGTAAATGGGCAGCTCGACGAGCCCCAGAGAGAAGTGCAGCCCGTGAAGTTGCAGATATTCGGCTATTGCCTCCACCCCCTCGCGGATCCCGTCGCCGACGATCAGGAGGAGGAAGCGCCCACGCCGAAGGTTTGCGGTGAGCGCATCGTTGAACTGCTGTTCGTCGATCTCGGGATCAACAGCCTGCACCAAATCGAGCAACGGGTTGCCGTCCGCGCTTGAGGCGATGGCTGACCTCTCGCTGCGCATCTGATGAAGACCAGCGGCTGAGTTCTTTGGCGTAATCGAGAATTTGGCTCACGATCTCGCGCCGCGCGTCCGGATTGCGCCAGAGCTTGCACTCCACCAGTACCGGCAGGCCGGACGGGGTGACCATGAAATTATCGATCGAGCCGGCGGGCGTGCTTAGTTCGGTGCAAATCGGCACAGCGCCTGAAAACATCGCGTCGATCTCAGCAAGCGGCAAGCACGCGGGGTGCTCATGAACGAGAGCCTGGATGTATGCTTCGCTCACTGCGTCGCCGCCTTGCCGGGCGACCAGTTTTAGCGGCTCTGCTCCGCCCGAGCTCGAAGCTAGAAGATGCGGAACACAATGTTGTCTCTCCAACCCCAAAACTCCCCGTCTCGATGGCTACTTCCAGGGAGGTTACACGGGTTGGTAATGGGCGTCTCGTCTCTTTGGCCGGGCTCGGTGGTTAGTCGCGGTGGACTGGAATCGGCGCAACTTTCCTCACTCACCTTGACTTCGGTTAAGGTCGGGTTTCCACACCCGAAGTTGACATTATAGCGCGGACACTAAACGTTAGATTTTATCGACTAACGCCGCGGTCGCCGTCCCTGCCGCGGCGCCCTCGTCGGATCGCGTTCCTCCGGTGTTGGCCGTCGCCGGCGGAGGCGGTGCATAGCGGCGGAGTTTCTGCGCGAGTTCCGGCGGCAGCCCGCCCACCTCGCCGCACTTGGCGAGGATCTCACGCAACAGCCGGATGCGCGGCGACATGGGTAGCGGTCGCCTTCGATGGCATCGACCAATAGGTTGAGGAGCGCGAAGGTCTCCTCGTCGGTTAGATCGAGCCGCATGCAAAGTACCGCCAAAACGCCTCGATCCCCACGATCCCCAGCACCGCGCCGATCAGCCCGAGCAGCGTTGCCGCGCGCCACAGATCCCGCGCGGTCGGTAGCGCATTGATCCGTTGAATCAGAAATTCGAGGGTGATCTCGATATTGGCGAAATCGGTCCGCGCCTGATCGGCTTGGCGCAGGGCGAGGTCGTATGAATCTGGCACTGGCATCGTCTCGGTATGCCAGAGCATGGTTGAAGCAACGTTAATCCGCTTACCGCCGCCGCAGGCGGACGCCGGGCCGTTGCCGCCAGTGAATTCGCCGCCGGCCTTCGGGTGGCGTTCGCTCAGACGGGCGGTCTGGTCCCTGTCAAAGTCCATGGTGGTGAGCGGGACCGAGCGGTGACAGCTGGCTCGCCCAGACAGACCGAGGAGCCATCTCATCTATTCCGAGAAATCCAAGTCTGTAATCCTCGCCTCCGCCGCACCCGGCTTCCATTCGGTTGGGACCGATTTCGCGGCGTAGAAATTCCCCCGTTCGAGTTCCCAGATGTAGCCGGGCTTTAATGGTCCGCGGTTATCCAGACCGAAAGAATTGACGAAGACCGGAACGAAGGACTGTTCGTGGATCGTCTTTCCCGTGGCGTCTTTGAAATATACCGTCACTTCCACGCGGCTCAGCGTCAGATCTCCCTCGTTTTTGAGTTTGAACTTCACGCCGGGCACACGCTTGTCGCCGTAGGTGTCGTGGAGACCGGTTTCGAAATCATACAACTTCAACCGCTTAAGGTACGCTTGCTTCCGCTGTTCCTTTTCGGCTTTTGCCTCGGTTTCAGCCAGCTCCTTGCTGGCTTTTGCCTCGGTCTCAGCCAGCTCCTTGCGTCCTTTCTCGCGTTCGTCCTTGACCGCATCCCCGGGAATATTCGCGACCTGCTCGAACCTGTTTTCTGCGGACTCATATTTCTTGGCACGCGCCAGCTGTTCGCCCTCTTCCAGAAGACGCGTAGCCCTGGACTTGACCTCTAGCCCTTCGTAGACCCTCCACTCATCCGCTTCCTTGATCAGGGTCTTTGTGAATACCGTCGTCGCCGTGGGAAAATTGCCGGAGGCCAACTTTTCTATGACTGCCTTTCGCACCTTCCCCTTTGCCTCATCATCACCGCCGGTCAGGGCCATGGCTAGAATCGGCCCGATGATCGCCGTCACGTCCGGATGCGTGTTTTCGACCGTTATCACGGCCTTCAGACCATCGAGCTTTACGCTTTGCACCTTGTATGTCATTGCCTGAGCCAGCGCGCCGCCGATGCCGAAGGCCTTCTCGTATTCGTCCTTCGAACGGAAGGCCCGGTCGGCGGTCGATAGCAAGCCGTATGCCGCTTCGAAGTTGCCAGACTTTTGCGCCTCGAAATATGCGGATAGGACTTCCTCGGGGGCCGGTGCCGGAGCGTTATTAAAGAACTCCTTGACCCCAGACACCATCCCCTTGGAATCAGCCGAGGCCTGGGTTGCGCCCACAATGATCATTAGCGCCGCTAGAATGCCTGTGAGGGATCGACGGTCCGCCGACCATGCCCGAGAGGGCCTAGGTATGCGCTGATCTCCCATAAACGTGCTCCCTCATCACAGTGCGCCATCTCGTTTTATGTAACTTTGCGCGTCGCCAGGCCGCCCGCTTGATAATTCCGGCCAAAAAGTTGATATCTGCGCGCCTCAGACGAGGGAAGCGTTGCTTTATCGCGATGTCGCAGGAGGCTTTCTCATTCGTCTGGGCGCGGTTCCGGTCCACCTTTGTAGGCGTGGTTGAACGCCCGGACTTCCGAATAACCGAGCAACCAGGCGGTCTGCTGGACTGACATGCGGTCATCTGCGAGGTAGCGAGAGGCAAAGCGGCGCCGTAACTGTTCAAGGATTTCGCCGAAAGTCGTCCCCTCATCCGCCAGGTATCGAGTGAGTGAGCGCTGGCTCATGCCGAGCTGCCTCGCGACCGCCGCGGCTCGCGACTCGCCGCTCGGAAGCAGGCTGGCGAGCTGGTTTGCCACCATGCTTTGTAGCCCGGTAACCGAGTACCTCTCGGCAAGCAGCTCGTCGGCGTGCGCCACCAGGATCTTCATCAGCTGACTATCCCCGGACACGATCGGCAGATCCATGACACGCTGCGGCAGCACCCAGCTGTCTACTCCCTGCGCGAAGTCGACGGGGCACTGCAATAGACGGTGAACCTCCCTCAAATCGGCGTTTCGAGAGTGAGTAAATGTTACACGCAATAGGGTGAAATCGCGGTTAGTCTCCTTGTGCAGCGTCCGAATGAACCATAGCGCAAGAAGTTCAAAAAACTACGGGTGTACCTCGTCGAATTCCTGCAGATGGCGGATAGCCAGGGTTACCTCATCCTTCCGTCGCGAGATCTCGACGACTAGAGCTTCATTTGTGGTTCGGCTATAACGGGCCAGGTTCACGAGCGCTTCGGCGACCGTTGGCGCCGACCCGGTAAGGTAGAACAGAATGCCAATGGACCGCAGGTCCATCTCGGCCGCGACGTGCAGTCCGAGGAGTTGGTCATTCGCTTGTGCGGCGGCGAGTTCAAGGAACCGATACTGGGAAGCGACCGGCAAGACGAGTTCGTCTTGCGATAACTGACGCCGCGAGATTCCGGCCCCAAACAGGGCCGGCTCCGCATCGATCCCCCTCCGATCGAGGTAGTTCAACGTATCGCGCGCAGCGACGCCTCGGCTCCACAGCAACGGCTCTCCTCGGGGATATGCGCTCATACTCGCGTTCCCGGCAGAATTTATCAATTTTTTGGCGCGAATTATTCAAGCGGGCCGCGCGACAGCGCTCCACGTCACTGCTGCCAAGCACATTCCTCTTTCCCTCCCTCGCGCCGCGAGGGAGGGGCCACCTTCCTTGGATCGAGGAGAATGCTATGAACCTTCACATTTCCGCGCTGGTCGCGATCGCGGCCTTCGGGGTCCGCGCCGGGCCAGTCGCGCGCCGCCAATCTGACGACGCTGGTCAACTTTTGCGCTCAGAACCCGGGTGGGCTGGACGCCGATTGCCTCGATGGTGCACATCTGGTAGCGGGTTTGATCTTCGACGCCAACGGCTACCTGTTTGGCACGCGGGCCGGATAGTGTCGGCACGGTGTTCGAGATTGTCAAGACCGCCAGCGGCTACGCCACCGCCCCCACCACTCTGGTCAGCTTCAACGGTACCAACCGCGCGGGCCTCGTGACCTGCTTGCCGACGCCGACGGCAATCTGTTCGGTACTACTCAAGGGGGCGGTGCGTACGGCTATGGCAATGTGTTCGAGATCGTCAAGACCGCCAGCGGTTACGCCACCACCCCCACCATCCTGGTCACCTTCAACGGCACCAACGGCGCGAACCCGGCGGGCGGCCTGATCGCCGACGCCAGCGGCAACCTGTTCGGCACGACAACCCAAGGCGGGGCGAGCAGTATGGGCACGGTGTTCGAGATCGCCAAGACCGCCAGCGGCTACGCCACCACTCCTACCATCCTGGTCAGCTTCGACGGCACTAATGGCGCGAACCAGCAGTCCAGTCTGATCTTCGACGCCAACGGCAACCTGTTTGGCACGACAGCAGCTGGCGGGCCGGATAGTGTCGGCACGGTGTTCGAGATCGTCAAGACCGCCAGCGGCTACGCCACCACCCCCACCATCCTGGTCACCTTCAACGGCACCAATGGCGCGTACCCGTACTCCAGCCTGCTCGCCGACGCTAACGGTAATCTCTTCGGCACGACAAACGCGGGCGGGGCGTACGGAGACGGCAACGTGTTCGAGATCGTCAAGACCGCCACCGGTTACGCCACCACCCCTACCATCCTGGTCACCTTCAACGGCACCAACGGCGCGAGCCCGCACCCCAGCCCAATCGCCGACGCTAGCGGCAATCTGTTCGGCACGACCTACTATGGGGTGACGCCCAGTGCCTGCGAAACAAGTGAAAACGCCGGTTGTGGTACGGTGTACGAGATCACCGGCAGTGGCTTCGTCCCACTGAAAGCCTTTGCCGGCACGCCCGGCAAGGCGAACTGCTATGGCCAGTCCGTCTCGGCGCTGACCAAGCAATACGGCGGGCTGAATAATGCAGCGGCAGCACTGGGTTACCTCAACGTGTCGGCGCTGCAGAACGCCATCGAGGCTTATTGCGAAGCTTGACCCTCGCTGGGGAGACGGTGCGGCGGCCCTGCGGTCTGCGGTGCTCCGCCGCTTTGGCGACCCGTGTTACCGCCAAAGACGAGGGGGAGCACGTCGAAACCTGCTTCGTGATGTGCGACGTTTAATGATGGAGCACTTTTCGTGGCTACCGATTACTTATCCCCAGATCGACCTCCGATCAAACCTCGTCGAAGCCGGCGTTTGTCATGGATTCTCGTGACCTGTATCGGAGTGATCACTCTATTTGCGCTGGTCGGTCAGCAGCGAAAGCCAGTTCCACTGCCAAATGACCCAAACCTGAATGCTACTGTGGATCGACTTGTCGCCGCCGGCCGCGCTGATCCTGAGATCCGTTCCTGTTTGCAAAAAAACGCACCGCGCTTCCGTGGTATCGATACCGAAAATGCCGACGATCTGGCCGGCCTCGTCAACACCTGTGCTCCTGCCGGACGGGCGTTCATCAAGCGCATGTGCGAGAAGGATAATTCGACCTGTAGAGTGTCGGCGGGCCTTCTGATGTTTGTTCTTGCCCGCGATGCAGTTCTAAAGGCCACAGTGCTGCACCCCCACCGCTGAATTTCGCAGTTCGACATGCAACCGCACCCAATTACGGGGGTCGCAAATTCTCAGATGCTCCCGG
>Ga0306923_10004086_pt1 | contig 13905 bp, 10 predicted proteins | sample sta12Can44000108_FD_203841 | JGI IMG/M metagenome (GOLD analysis project Ga0306923, IMG submission 203841) | Lab enrichment of tropical soil microbial communities from Luquillo Experimental Forest, Puerto Rico - statanox.12C.anox.44.000.108 (v2)... | ecosystem: Environmental > Terrestrial >... | reverse complement strand
CGCGCACCGGCGAGACGCGCACCCTCTACCGCCAATGCAACGGGCATAAACTCTCGGCGCCGAACGACATCGTCTTCGACCGCCAGGGCGGTTTTTATTTCACTGATCTCGGCAAGCGCTATGCGCACAACCGCGACCATGGCGGGCTTTATTACGCACTTCCTGACGGGTCAAAAGTCGTCGAGCTTGTCTACCCAATGCTGACCCCGAACGGGGTCAGCCTGTCGCCGGACGAGAAGGTCGTCTATGTCGCCGACACCGAAAGCTCGCGGCTTTTCGCATTCGACATCGTCGGGCCTGGCGTGCTGCGCAAGGAGCCGTTCCCGGCGCCCTATACCGGGCGCCTCGTCTGTGGGCTGCCGGGCTTTCAGCGTTTCGACAGCCTGGCCGTCGAGGCTTCCGGCAACATCGCGGTCGCGACATTGATCACCGGCCACATCACCGTCATCGCCCCCGACGGCCGTGTCGTGCGGCAGGTCAAGATGCCTGACGTCTACCCCACCAATATCTGCTTTGGCGGGCGCGACATGAAGACGGCTTACGTCACGTTGTCCGGCAGCGGCCAGCTGGCGGCGATGGAGTGGCCCGAGCCCGGCCTGCGCCTCAATTTTCAGGAGTGATCGCGCTGCAATGCGGTGCGCGTGCTTCGAGACGCGTCCCGGCTGAGCCGCGCCGCTCCTCAGCATGAGGCTGTCCTTTGACGGCATTAAGAAGATCGCTCATCCTGAGAAGGCCGCGAAGCGGCCGTCTCGAAGGACGCGCATTGCTGATCCAGCCAAATGGGCGATGTCCTGACGCCCGCTCCAGCGGGAATGATGCCTTCTGCTTAGGCCCTTCTGAGGAGACCTAAATGAAAGCCGCCGTCTTTCATGCCCCAAACCAGCCGATGACGATCGAAGAAGTCGCGGTCAACAAGCCGGGGCCGCGCGAGGTGCTGTTGCGCACCGCCTTTGCCGGGCTGTGCCACAGCGATTTGCATTTCATCGAGGGGCTGTACCCGACCCCGACGCCGGTCGTGCTCGGCCACGAGTCCTCGGCGATCGTCGAAGCGGTCGGTGACGGCGTCACCTATGTCAAGCCGGGCGACCACGTCATCACGTGCCTCTCGGTGTTTTGCGGCACCTGTCCGCAATGCCTGACCGGGCACCCGAATTTGTGCGAGAACACCGAGGTCAAGATGCTGCCGGGCGTGGCAAAGCGCATGACCTGGAACGGACAGCAGCTGAACCAGGCGTTCAACCTGTCGTCCTTCGCGGAGCAGATGCTCGTGCACGAGAACTCGATGGTGAAGATCGACGCCGACATCCCGCTCGACCGCGCCGCGCTCGTCGGCTGCGGCGTGATGACCGGAGTCGGCGCGGTGTTCAACGCCGCCAAGGTCGAGCCCGGCGCGACGGTCGCGGTGATCGGCTGTGGCGGGGTCGGGCTGTCGGCGGTCAACGGCGCTGCGCTCGCCGGCGCCGAGCGCATCATCGCGATCGACACCGTCGCCTCGAAGCTGGAGCTGGCGCGCGAGCTCGGCGCAACCGACACGCTCAACGTCAGCAATGCCGATCCGGTCAAGGCGGTCAGGGGGATGACCGGCGGCGGCGTCCACTACTCGTTCGAGGCGCTCGGCACCAAATCGACCGCGGAACAGGCGTTTCAGATGCTGCGCGCCGGCGGCACCGCGACGATCATCGGCATGGTGCCGTTTGGCGTGAAGATCGAGCTGCACGGCTTCGATTTTCTGCGCGACCGCAAGCTGCAGGGCACCTCGATGGGCGGCAACCGCTTCCGGGTCGACATGCCGCGCCTGTTGTCATTGTGGCGCCAGGGCCGCTTGAAGCTCGACCACCTGATCTCGGGCAAATTGAAGCTCGAGCAGATCAACGACGGCTTTGCCGCGCTCAAATCCGGCGCCTCGGTGCGGCAATTGATCGATTTCGCGGCCTGAAGCATCACCGCACGGGCGGGCGGCGCAGCGCCCAGAACGCGACGCAGCCGCACAGATAAAACAGGATCGACAACAGGAAGGCGAGCCGGTAGCTGCCGGTGAGATCGAAAATCCATCCCGCGCCCCAGGCGCCTGCGGCGGAGCCGATACCACTGCCGATCGTGATCACGCCGAGGATCGTGCCGAGCTGGCTGCCGGGAAAGAGGTCGGCGGTCTTGGCGGTGATCGCCGGGCCCCGCGCGCCCCAGGTCAGGCCGAAAAAGCAGGCGTGCAGCCACAACAGCAAATGCTGGTCCGGGCTGGTGATCAGCAACGCGCAGACCACCCCGAGAATCGAGACGCCGTAAGCGAGGATCGCGGACAACTCGCGCCCGATATAATCGGATAAGGTGCCGGTCACGATCGTCCCGGCGATCGCGAGGAAAGCACCGCTGCCGAGCACTCCCGCCGCATAGAGCTTGTCGAAGCCGCGATCCACTGCAAAGGCAAGCTGGTGCAGCGAGACCAGAAAACTTCCCAACCCGGTGAACAAATAAACCGCAAAGAGCAGCCAAAAATGCGGCGTGCGCATCGCTTCGGCCAAGGTCCAGCTCGCCGACGTCGTCGGCGCCGCGGCTGCCGCCGATGAGGATCGAGCGGGTTCGGCCGAGACCGGGTAGCGGCTGGCACGGCGAAATATCACGGCGAGCAGCGGCACGGCGGCGGCAATGAAGGCGGCCTGCACCAGATAAGTGGCACGCCAGCCGAGAGTCGAAATCAGAAATTGGACGAGCGGCGCCGAGGCGGCGCGGCCAAAGCCGTTGGCGGATTGCAGAATCGAGACCGCCATACCGCGCCGCCGCACGAAATAGCGCGACAGCAACGGCACGAACGCGACAAGCCCGAGGCAGTTCGCGCCGATCGTCATGATGATCCCGTAGAGCAGGATGATCTGCCAGAGTGCCGAGACAAAGGCGCTGCCGAGCAGCCCGAGAAGGAGCAGGCCGCCGCCGAGCAGCAACAGCCGGCGCGGACCGAGGCGATCGACCAAACCGCCGACCAGCGGTGAGCTCGCGCCCGCGACGAGCTGCGAGACCGAATAGGCGATCGAGGTCTCGGCGCGGCTCCACTGGAATTCCTCGATGAATGCGACGAGGAACACCGTGTAGGAATGCATGATCCCGGCGCCGACGGTGAACGCGGCGAAGGCGCCGCCGAGCGTCAGCCAGGCTCCGCGGGAAGCCTGCCGTTGTTTAGCAGCTGGCTGGACGAGCGCCGAGCGTCCTTCGAGACGGTCGCTGCGCGACCTCCTCAGGATGAGGAAGTTTCTTAATGCCATCAAAATCTCACCTCATGCTGAGGAGCGCCTTCGGGGCGCGTCTCGAAGCACGCACGATGTGGATGCAGCGAAGCCACCTCTTGACCCGCGCTGCTGTCCGGCGCTGTGATCGCGCGAGTGTACCCGCGTGATCAAGAGGGCGGTCTATATGCTGACTGCAGAGCAGGCAGAACGGCTCGTTGCGGTAGAGTGGCGCGAGCGCCGCTGCTCAGCTGCGTAATTGTCGGGCTGGTGGTGGCGATGAGCGGACAAGCTCGAGCGACGACGTGCATCGAGAATGCAACGATCGACGAGCTTCGGACAGTATTGGCCGCCGGCGACATCACAGCCGGGGATCTCGTGCGCCGCTATCTCGCGCGCATCGAAGCCTATGATCGCGCCGGTCCGCGGCTCGATGCCGTACGAGAGCTGAATCCCGACGCCCTCGCGATCGCCGTGACACTCGACGCGAAAAAACGCGCCGAGCGAGGGCCTCTCGAGGGCATTCCAATCCTCGTCAAAGACAACATCGCCACCGGAGACGCGCAGCACACGACGGCCGGTTCATTGGCACTGGACGGAGCGCAGGCAAAAGATGATGCGACCGTCGTCAAGGTGCTGCGTGAGGCCGGCGCGGTGATCCTCGGCAAGGCCAACCTGACCGAATTCGCCAACATCCTCGCCATCGACATGCCGGCGGGCTACAGTTCGCTGGGCGGCCAGGTGAAGAACCCCTATGCGCCCGAACTTGACGACAAGGGCGTCCCGATCGTCCTCCCCGGCGGGTCGAGTTCAGGATCGGCGGTTGCCGTGGCAGCGGGTCTGGCCGCCGCGGCGATCGGCACCGAGACCTCCGGCTCGCTGCTTTCGCCGGCGAGCCAGAACGGTGTCGTTACCGTCAAGCCGACCGTCGGCCTCATCAGCCGTGCCGGCATCGTGCCGATCGCGCACAGCCAGGACACCGCTGGTCCGCTGACGCGCACTGTGCGCGATGCGGCGATCCTGCTCAATGTGCTCGCTGCTGCCGATCCTCTCGACCCGGCAACCGGCGAATTGCAGCGTCCGGCCGATTACACGAGTTTCCTCGATCGGGACGGGCTGAAAGGCGCACGCATCGGCGTGCCCAGCGACCCGTCCGACCCCGCGAACGACGTCTATTACGGCCCGCTGCCGTCGCGCGCAGCGGCGGTCATGCGCCAAGCTATCGCGGTGCTCGAAGCGCAAGGCGCAACAATCGTCCGCGCCAACATTCCGACTGAGGGCTGGATCGGCGGCCCCGGCATCGAGATGGCGATCCTCAACCGCAATCCGGAAAGCCCGACCCGAAACCAGCCGGCGCGCCGGCCGATCGTCTTCGTCTATGAATTGAAGCACGACCTTAATCTCTATCTGCGCGATTGGGCGACGAGGACGGAGATGCGCAGCCTCCCCGATATCATCGCGTTCAACGCCGCCAATGCCGAGCGAGCATTGCGCTTCGGCCAGGACATCTTCCTCGCCGCCGAGGCGACGCGCGGCGATCTCAGCGAGCCCGAATATCTCTCGGCCCGGCAGATGGATCTGCGCGCTTCGCGCACCCTCGGTCTCGACGCCTATATGGATGAGCACCGGCTCGACGCGGTGCTGTTCCCAGGTATGGCCGGCGCTTCGATCGCCGCCAAGGCCGGCTATCCCAGCGTCCAGGTTCCTGCCGGTATTGTAGCCGGGGTGAAAGACAAGGAGACGCCGGAGTATCCCTACGGCGCCACCTTCACTGGCCGCGCCTGGAGCGAGCCGACCTTGCTGCGCCTGGCTTACGCCTTCGAGCAGGCTACCCAGGCCCGCCGTCTGCCACCCGGCCTGCCGCCGCTCGATGGGGGCTGCAGCAACTGAGCTGGCCTTCGAGATCACGCGCTTGGCGCGACAACGCGACGCATTTTTCGCGTCGGTAGGCAGAAAGCCCCAAGAGATCAAAACTCGACGATCTGCTGCTTCAGTCCCTTGGCGACGGCTTCAGCACGCGACGAAGCATCAAGCTTTCTCAAGAGCGATTCCACGTGGAATTTGACGGTGTGCGGTGAAATGCCGAGACGCCTGGCCGTCTCCTTGTTGCTGAGGCCATTACCGAGAGCGACGAGGATCTCGATTTCCCGCGGCGTCAACAGAGCGGGCATCTCCTCCGGCAGCGGCTTGAAATCACGCCGTCGCCGGTGCGGCCCGCGAACGGTCAGTCCGGCCGCGACTGCGCGCAGCGCGGCGTCGATTTGCGTAACGCCGGCATCTGCCGGGAGCAGACCGCCGAATTCTTCGTCGACGACTCCGAGAGCGACGACTAAGGACGGTATGACCGCATCCGCGGCGCCCTCGGTAAGCACTGCATCGGGCCCGGCAGAAACCTCGACAAGCTCGTGCCCACACTGAGAGACGAGCGCCGCAAGGCGGCCTTGGGCAGCCTCATCCGCGGCCGCTACCGCAACCCGAAGGGGGTTCGAGACGACAGCCCCGGCGGACTTCACCGCGCAGGCCGGGCCGCGACGGTGACGTGAGTCGGTAGGAGATTGCCGGCTCGGATCAGGCGCAGCTCGATCGGTTGCCCCACCGAGTCGGGGCCGAGGTGCTGGGCCACCATCGCCGGGCTGCTGACGCTCTGGCCACCGATAGCGACGAGAATATCGCCGACATGCAAATTGGCCTGTGCAGCCGGGCCGTCTTTCGATACACCCATGATCATCAGGGCGCGCGCCGCGCCGGCTTCTGATCGCAGCTCCTCCGGTACGAGCACGGGCTGAAGCGCAGCACCGAGCCATCCCCGCTCGACCTGCCCCTTGGACAGCAGCGGCTCGATTACGGCGTCGACCGTCGAGCTCGGGATGACGAGAACGCGGCGGCGGGGTCCCAGTGTCGAGATCCCGAGAATACCGCCGGCGGCATCGAGCACCGGTCCTCCCTCTTCCCGCGGCGTGACGGCCATGTCGAGGGTGATGCGCCGGTCTATTCGGCCACCCGCCCGGCTGTGCCAGGCGGGCCCGACGGAATGGACGATCCCCAGGCGTATCGAGATGCCGGCTTCGTCGGCGCCAAATCCGACCGCAATTCCTCCAAGATGCGGCTCTGCCGCCGGAAGAGGCGGCGGATCCGGGGTACCATCGAGCCTGAGAACGATGACGTTCGTGCCGGGGTCGCGGCCGGCGACCCGCGCCGCGAAAGCGCGCGCGTCGGCAAACGTGACCGTGGCTTCTCCGGCTTCCGGGAAGGCCTGTTCCGAGGCAACGACAACGCCTTTGCGCCACAGCGTTCCCGAGCGCAATCGCCGCCCTCGCACGGCGATCCCCGCAACCAGCGGCCGGGCGAAACTCGCGCACTCGTCCAGCGCCTCGGACAAACTCGTCAGCAGATTGTGAGCGGTATCGGGCATGACCTGTTCCCTTGATCCATGATGATCATGAGAATGGCCTCGGCCAAGCGGCGGTGCCACCGGGCGGATGGGGAGGGGGTGAAAGCCGCGTGGGATATCCTCGTAGCCGGCGCATCGGCGAAGAAGCCCGTGGCGATGGCCGATCTTCTGGGCGCGGCAGCATCGAGCCGCCGTCGTTGAGGCAGATATAGCCGAGCCGGGTCGCGGCCCAACGTTCCGAAAATGCGCGGTGCTTACCGATGCCGGCGGTGCCGGGCTCCTCGTCCGCCTGCGACAGATGACCGCCCAGCTGGCCGGAGGCATTTTACAGTGGCGCCGGCCGCACGATCGGACTATCACCTGCCGCCAGCCGCGCCGGGCTGCGTCGCCCGCATCGGCGCGATTAACCTGTGCGAGCCGAGACGGCCGCCCGTCGACCGCTGCATGCGATACCGCCTCGGTTCTCGAATAATGTTCCAAGCCCTGCTTGCCGGTCTTGTCGATTTTTGCCGGCGCAACGCTTTGCTTGTCATCCTTTCAGGCTTCATTCTGGCGGTCTTCTCCGGTTGGTATGCGTCCGGTCACCTCGGGATCACGACCGACACCGATGAAATGTTCGCGTCGAGCCTGCCGTGGCGGCAGCGAGCCCAGATGTTCAAGAGGCAGTTCCCGCAATTTACCGACCTTCTCGTCGCGGTTATTGACGCGCAGGAACCCGAAGAGGCCGATGCTACAGCGGACGCGCTCGCCGCGAGACTAGCCGCCGACCACGAGCATTTTCTCTCTGTTCGGCGTCCGGATGCGTCTCTTTTCTTCGACAAACAGGGGCTGCTGTTTCTCGATACCAAGCAGCTCGAGTCGCTGACCGACCGCCTGGTCGATGCGCAGCCCTTTCTCGGGGAGCTCGCCAAGGATCCGAGCGCGCGCGGATTGTTCGGCGCGCTCTCCCTTTTGGCCACGGGTGTGGCGCACGGAGAGGTCAATCTCGCGCCCTACCTGACGGCTTTGAACGGCTTCCACCAAGCGATCGCGGACGCACTCGCCGGTCACCGGCACCCGCTATCCTGGGTCCGGCTGATCGGCGGCGATCTCGTCGATCTCGGCGGCCGTTACAAATTCGTATTGGCGCAACCGAGGCTTGACCTTGGCAAGCTCGAACCTGGCGGAGTGGCAACCCAGGCGATCCGCGATGGCGCGGCGGAGCTCGAATTTGTCAAATCGGGCGTGGCCCGCGTACGTATCACCGGCAATGTAGCCTTGGCCGATGAGGAATTCGCATCGGTCACCCAGGGCGCAGTCGAAGGACTGATCGGCAGCATTTTGTTGATCTCCCTATGGCTGTTTCTGGCCGTCCACTCATGGCGGCTGATCCTTCCGATCCTGATGACCCTCGGACTCGGCTTGATGCTGACGCTGCTGTTTGCCTCCGCCGCGGTCGGCACGTTGAACCTCGTTTCCGTCGGCTTCGGGATTCTTTTCGTCGGCATCGCCGTGGATTTCGCGATCCAATTCTCGGTGCGCTATCGCGAGATGCGTCTGGCGTTTTCCGAGCCGACACGGGCGTTGGCGGAAACCGGACGCCGCGTCGGCGGCCAGATCCTCGTGGCGTCGGCGGCCACGGCGGCGGGCTTCCTCGCCTTCGTGCCGACGGACTTTCGCGGGGTCGCGGAACTCGGACTCATCGCTGGTGTGGGAATGCTGATCGCGTTTATCTGCACGCTGACTTTCTTGCCGGCGGCGATAAGCCTTTTCCGGCCTCGCGGTGAGAGCACGGAGGTGGGCTTTCACTGGGCGGCGCCGCTCGACGACTGGGTCCTGCGTCACCGGAGGCCGATGTTGGCCGGTTTCGGCTTGCTGGCGCTGCTGGGCATCGTCCTCCTGTCCCATATTGGCTTCGATGCCGATCCCTTGCACACCAAGAACCCGCACACCGAGGCGATGCAAACGCTGTACGACCTCGGTGATTCGCCGCTGACCAATCCCTTCACGATCGACATCCTGGCCCCCAACGCCGCGGCGGCGCAAAATTTGGCGGAGAAGGTCCGGAAGCTGGCGCTGGTTTCGGACGTGCTGTCGATCAACAGCTTTGTGCCAGCGGAGCAGCAGCAGAAACTATCGATGATCGCCGACGCTGCGACTTTGATGGGTCCCAGCCTCGTGCCGACCGATACTCCGCCACCGCCAACCGTCGAAGAGATCCGGGCCGCGGCCGAAAAAGCGCATCAAAAGCTAGGGCCGGCGCTGACGAAGTTGCCTAGCGATCACGTTCTGGCCGCGATCGACGCGGATCTGGGAAAGCTGGCCGCCGCCTCCGACGCGGTGGTGATTGCGGCTGACCGGGCATTGACCCGCTTCTTGCCCGCCGAGCTCGACCGGCTACGCGCGTCGCTCGAGGCCGAGCCCGTCTCGTTGCAGACGCTGCCCCCAGACCTGACCCGCGACTGGCTTCTGCCGGACGGGCGGGCGCGCGTGCAGGTGCTGCCGAAACCCGAAGCGGGCAACACCAAAGGGCTCGCCCAATTCGTCACCGAAGTGGCTGCCGTTGCACCGGATGCGGGCGGCGCGGCGGTGACAATCGAGGCGACCAGCGCGACGATCGTCGGCGCCTTCCGCTCCGCCGCGATCGCCGCAGTGATATCGATCGCGGTCATCCTGTTCATAGCCCTACGCCGCCTCCTCGACATGTCGCTGGTGCTGGCACCGCTGTTGCTTTCGTCACTGATGACCGTAATCGTCATCGTCCTGTCAGGGTTGTTGCTGAACTACGCAAACATTATCGCGCTGCCGCTGCTGCTGGGGGTCGGGGTCTCCTTCAACATCTATTTCGTGATGAACTGGCGGGCGGGTCAGACCTCGATGCTCGGATCGGCGACGGCTCGCGCGATCCTGTTCTCGGCTTTGACGACCGGGACTGCCTTCGGGTCGCTCGCGCTGTCGGCGCACCCGGGCACGGCAAGCATGGGGACGTTGCTGCTGATCAGTCTCGGCTGCACTCTTGTCGCGAGCCTCGCCTTTATCCCGGCCCTCCTTTCCGCGGTCCCGGGGCCTCGTCGATAGCGGGAACTGGCCGCCGACGCTGCGAGCTTCTTTGTCGCGAACGGATCATTGCGATGTTGATCCTAAATTCGCCTCATCTGCATCGCATAATGTGTTTTTGAGACTGCCCGCGACGGCCGGTCGCTCGAGTGGCCGTCTGCTTCATCTGCTACAACCAGCCGGGGAAATTTCGCTGCAGATTTGCTGCTGATTTGGCAACGGGTAAGATATGACTCAATTTGAGATGCAGTTAGAGAGGTCACTCGACGGGCTCAGCGGAGCGCCGCGAGGCCAGAACAGGAGCGGACTTTGCCGGCTGTGCCGCTCGCGCCTCTGGTTCCGGCCGTATCCCGAAATGCGCCATGTACCTGGTGTAGCGTTCGCGCTCTAGCGCCGCATCGAGACCGTAATCCTCCAGACGAGAGCCATGGGCGCGATAGCCTCCGTTAGGCTTTGCTTCGACCAGCCGCCCGATCCGCGCCGCCACTGCGGGCTGCAGGGTCTCACCAAAATGGCGATAGAGCGCCGCTACCGTGCCTACCGGATCCTGGATCAGGTCCAAATAATGGACATGGAAAATCGGCTCTGCGAAATGGTGCTCCTGAGCTGCGGCGATCATCAGCTCCGTCGCCGTAAGCCAGCGGTCGCTGTCCTGGCGCCCGATCTCGACTTTGTCGATGCTGCGAGTGAACGGCCGTCGCAGTGTCTCGGTCAGCCGGGCGACCGATAGCAATACGGCGAGGGGGTCGCGGTGTACCAACACCAAGCGTGCGTCCGGATAAACCGTCCGGATCGCGGCGAGTGCAAAGACGTGGTCCGGACATTTGAGCACCCAGCGCCCATCCCCGGCCGCCTGATGCTGCAAATGCTGCAAAAACCGCCGGTGAAAGCGATAGGCCTCGACGTGGCCGGTTTCGTCGAGCCAGCGGCGATAGCTCGGGACGCGGTAGGTTGTGTCAAAGCGGAGACTGGCAAAGACGTGCGCGGTGATCTCGGAGCATTCTTGCGGCGATGCGGCGTCTATCGGGTGCATGCGCCGGAAATTCGGCGCGAGCAGTGCGAACAGGCGCAACTGCCGGGCTACCCGCTTCGCCCGCGAATCCCGGTGGGGACCTCTCTTGAGCGGGTACGGATGGATCGTCTGCCACACGCGCGGCACCAGGTTGGCCGGGTCCTCGGCCAACAGGCTGTGCAGAAATGTCGTGCCCGAGCGCGGAAGCCCGGAGATGAAGACGGGATTTGTGATCGGTTGATCGAGGATTTCGGGAGCTCGCAGCTCTTCGTCGCGCAGCCGCAGCAGGTTCGACAGAAAACGGACGATGTCCCAGCGGGTCGCGAGCCTGCCGACCAGGCCCAAATTCGCTTCCTCGAAGCAGGCATCGAGGAAGTTCTGCAGCGAACCCAAAAAAGCCGTCTCGCCAAATTCGTCCAAAGCGGTCCGGCGGCGCGCCACACCGATAAGCTGATCGGCACTCGATCGCCCGCGCGACAACATGAACGCGCTTCCTAACCCGTCAGCGAACTGGGAGATGGATCTCTGCAGCATCGGCGACCTTCCCGGCCGAACGAGCCTGAACGGCCCCGGATACCCAAGAATTGTCAAGCGTTAGCGGAGACTATGCTAGGAATCGGCAATCGCGCTGCGACGTAACCTCGCGGAGACCCAACCACCGGCCACAAGATTGTTGGCGGTTTCCGCCCCAATCGTCCCCGCGACCAGTCTCCGCGCCGCCCGCGACGCGGGTTACGTGAAGACGATCTCGACACGACGGTTTTGCGGCTCGCGCACGCCCGGTGGCGTCGGCACGCGCGGGTCGTTCTCGCCGCGGCCACTGACCGCCATGTCGCCGCGGGTCACACCCAAACCGGCCAGCGCGTTGGCAACGTTGTTGGCACGCCGCTCGGAAAGGCGCTGGTTGTAGCCCCGCGAGCCGGACAGGTCGGTGTACCCGGACACCTGTAAGCGAACCGAGCTGCCACTCTTGTAAGCATTGGCCGCCTGCCGAATAATGTCCATTCCCGCCGGCGTGATGTCCGCGCGATCCCAATCGAAAAAGACGAGGAAGACCTGAGGCGGCGGTGCGGGCCACGCAGCAGGCGCTGCGACCGGAACGGGCATTGGCGGCGGGGGCGGCGCGAACCGGTAAATGAGACTTGCGACAAAGTTGTTGGTATTATAATATGACTTGTAACGGAGATTAGTATTCGGAATCGCAAACGTTGGTTGCGTAGTTGCCAAGTAGCGGTAGTCGATATCGAAGGTGAGAGTCGGACTCAGATTGTAGCGAATACCGGCAATTCCCTGATACCCGAACTGCCAAGTGCTGTCGTTGAAGAGTTGGCCGATCCCTGGGACTTTGAGACCATCAAACACGTTGACCGCGCCGACGCCAAATCCGAAATGCGGGGTGATCGGAAAACCCACAGTGAAGTCGTAGAGGACATTGGTCATGATCGAATTGGTATGCCGGTGGCCGCTGACCCCACTCAGCGTGAAATTGCTGCCGACCAGGTCACGGGCGCCGTTCTGGCGATAGGTGTATTCCTCTTCGAAACGCCACGGGCCCCACTCGTAGCCGGCCCGGAAGCCGGCGTTAAAGCCGCTGTTGAAGCGCGCGGTGACGGAGGTCACCCCGACAATTTTGTCTGTCTCGCCGACGAGGCCGGTCCATCCCGCCTCGCCTCCGATATAGAGCTGCGCCCACGACGCGGATGCGAATAGCGATGCCGCCAGGGCGGCTATTGCGCAGGCGAGCGATCGGACCCGGGTCATGAATGCCTCCTCGCTCGCGCCGATACTGAGCGCGCCCCGAAACGGCGGCGCATTCGCAACTGAAGCAAAACCTAAGCGTCCTATACTTTACTGTTAATTCTATCTAACAGTGATCGTGGGCACGCGCAAGCGGGGCTCCAAATTGAGGCTGAAGCTCAGTGGGTGATTGGTCGTAGACGGTTTGGCGGGCGCTTACTATGATCGTGCCAATTCCTTGTCAACGAGCGCTGGCCGGGTGGCAGCGTGAAGCATTGAGCCGGTAGGAAACTCAAGATGTCCGATCTGTTGGAAGTGGTGGAGGACGGCATCGGCTGGCTGACCCTCAACCGCCCCGATCGACTCAACGCATTGTCGCCGGTGATGGTGAGCAGCTTGGGTGAGGTGATCGAGCGTCTGGGTGCCGATAGGAGCGTAGGTGCGATCATCGTCACCGGCGCCGGCCGGGCCTTTTGCGCTGGCGGTGATGTGAAGACGATGGCGAGCCGCGCCAGCCAGGGCTTCGAGGAGCGTGTGGAGGGGCTGCGCCAGATGCATCGGCTGCCGATGTTGCTGCGCACGATCCCAAAAATTGTGATCGCAATGGTCAATGGCCCGGCGGTCGGTACCGGTCTGGGCCTCGCGATGGCGTGCGATTTGCGCATCGCCGGCCGCTCGGCGCGTTTCGGTAGCGGATTTGCCGGCGTCGGCTACTCCGGCGATTTCGGCGGCTCATGGTCTCTCACTCGCCTCGTTGGCACCGCCAAAGCGCGCGAACTCTATTTCCTCGGCGACATCATCGACGCCATCGAGGCGGCCTCCGTCGGGTTGGTGAACCGAATCGTCGAGGACGAGGGGTTGCGCCAGGAGACGCTAGCGCTCGCGCGGCGCATCGCCGATGGCCCTCTTATCGCCTACCGCTACATGAAGCGCAACCTGTTCGCCGCGGAAACCGAGCCGTTCGCCACGGTGCTCGAGATGGAAGCGGTGCATCAGGCACGCACCGCGATGACCGAGGACCATTCCGAGGCGGTCCGGGCATTTGTCGAAAAGCGAAGGCCGGTTTTTAAAGGCAAATGAGCCTGAAAAAGCGCGACCGGGTTTTCTGTTTAAGCGGCGCTGCCCCGCATGCGATCATGTCGCTGTCACAACAATCGAGCGGAGTTCGCCATGACAAAATATATGCTTGTCAGCTTCAAGACCTGCCCCTGGGTGCAGCGCTCGGCGATCGTGCTGCGGGAGAAAAAGGTCGAGTTCGAACTCCGCCATATCGAGCCCGACAACCGGCCAGACTGGTTCCTCGCGATCTCGCCGCACAAAAAGGTGCCGGTACTGCGCATCGACGATGTGGTTTCGCTGTTCGAATCGAACGCGATCAACGAATACCTGGACGAAACGATCGCGCCGCGAGTGCATCCCGAAGACCCGATCGCGCGTGCGATCAATCGCGGTTGGACCGATTATGTGCCGACCTTTGCCAGCACGTGACTGCAACCGCCTATGCCGATACCGAA
>Ga0306923_10004083_pt1 | contig 13912 bp, 14 predicted proteins | sample sta12Can44000108_FD_203841 | JGI IMG/M metagenome (GOLD analysis project Ga0306923, IMG submission 203841) | Lab enrichment of tropical soil microbial communities from Luquillo Experimental Forest, Puerto Rico - statanox.12C.anox.44.000.108 (v2)... | ecosystem: Environmental > Terrestrial >... | reverse complement strand
CACGAGGTCAAGCGTTGAGTGCCCGCCGGTGGTGTGGGTGGCGAATGGCATCGGGGTTCAGTGTCTGGTCCGGCGCAGGGCGCGCTTGCGGGCGGCGAGCGAGGCCTTGCGTGCGGACTTCGCCGCGCGGCGGGTGGGGGTCAGCGTGCGCTGCGCGACGCAGGTGGTCGCGACCCAGGTGTCTGCTTGCGGGGCGAGCGGCAGCACGATCTGATCGCCGAGTAGCAGGTAGTAGGCGGCTGGTCTCGCGGGGTTGACCCACCCCGGCGCCTCCGTCTGAATGAGGCCAAGCGCGCAGAGCTGCTTGAGCTCGGCGCGGGCGCCGTCGGAGTCGAGTCCGGGCTTGACGCGGTCGCGGTATTGCTCGACGGCGTGCGCGCTGACGGTCACCCGATTTGGGTTGGGCGAGGGAGGGCTCACGGCGGACACCGTAGCTCGCCAGAAGGCACCACAGCCGGGGCTGATGCCCGCCGCGGGCGGTATTTCCGTCCTCCGCACGCCCGCTCGATGCCCGGTGATTGCAAGGCGGCCTCGGCGAGCGCGCCGGAGGATCGAGATCGTCCACACTGAGCACCCGCGATGGCGATGCGTGGTCACTGGGCGATCCCCAGTCTTTGCCAATCGGCTGCGAGCAGGGCCGCGAGCTCCCGGATCGGGATCTGCCAGCCCTCCGGGGCGTGCCTCCACGTGAACCGGCTGTTGTGCAGTTGCCCCGCTGCGCGCTCGTCTCTGGGGACGACCGCGAGCGCGTGCGCGAAGTCCGTGGCCCGCTCGAGGGCCAGGAGGTCGATCCGCGAGGCGCGCCGGAGGTTGTTGACCACCAACAGGAGCGGCGGTCCGGCGCGCCGGAGCCAGGTGGCCGCCTCGGCGACGATGCTGGCTGTGTCGGGCTCGTCGTCACAGACGAGGACCAGCTGGTCGGCGCAGGCGAGCGCGGCCCGGGCGGGCGGGTCGTCGAGGCCGGTGCCGCAGTCGAGCACGAGCATGCCAACGAGCTCTGAGAGCCGGGCGAACAGGGTGCGGTAGGCGCTCTCGTCGAGGTTGGCGGCGCGGTCGGGATCGGTGGGGGCGGGCGCGACCATCAGCCCGTCCGGGCCTCGCCCGAGCTGCGCGTCGAGCCGCGCCGGGGAGATGCCCGGATCATTCAGCGCGCCGGCGAGCAGCTCGTCGATGAAGACAGGGTGGTTGGGCACCAACCGCCGACCGAGCGAACCCCAGTCCGGGTTGGTCTCGACCGCGATCACTCGGTCGCGGCGCAGGAACGCCAGCAGCGAACCCAGAAGCGAGCTCGTGGTCGTCTTGCCGACGCCTCCCTTGGGCGAGACGACCGCGATCGTCACGCACCGCAGAAGGCGCGGACCCGCGATCGTGGCCTCGAGCCGCTCACGGTAGTCGCTGCGCGCCCATGCCTCGCGGGCCCGAGCGACCGGTGAGAGGCGCGCGGGACGCGTGAACTCCGCCGGGCCGAGCGTCCCTGATTCGCGGTGGCAGCGCTCCTCGACCTGACCACGGGGCGCCAGCGCGGCCAGTACGGCCAGGCAGCGGGCTGGGATCGAGAGCCTGACGGGCAGGATTCGGGCGCTGCGATCGCTGAGCGGACGCCCGCCAACCTGCTCGTTAGGGCCGAGACACGGCCTGATCATCCCCTGTGTCGTCGCACTGTCCCGGTCGGCCGACGCGTGGCCCGCCGGCTCGCGCAGGGCCAGCAGCGCGCCATCGGCCACACCGAGCTCCGCCAGCGTCCCGTCGGGCGAATAGGGATCTCCGCCGACCGGACCGAGTGCCCAGCCACCGTGATCGGGTAGCCCGGCCAGTTCCAGCAGGTCAGGCAGCAGCTCGCCCAGCGGCACGTCGGTTGGTGTGCTGACGCGGATGCTTCCCTCGGGGTGGCGAACGATCAACGCGACCGCGGGGGCGGGCATCGCCGCGGGTGACTGCTGTGGCTCTGGCTGTAGTGACATGGCGATCAGCGACGACGGTGGTAGCGGCGCGGCGTCGGCGGGTTGGGCGTCGTCGGCCGGGCGCCGACATCCAGCGGCCTTGCGGGTGCCGCGCTCGTCTGCGACTGGCGCGCGGTCCGCGCGACCTGGCGGAGCTCGGCAGTGAGAGCCCCGATCCTCGCCTGCTGGTGTCTGAGCGTGACGGCGTTGCGAGCCAGTCGCCGGTTCGCCGCTCCCCGCACCGTGGATATGTCGCGGACGTCGACCACCAGCCAGCTGAACGCGAACAGAAGCAGCGTGAGCGCGACGATCGTGAGCAGTGCGCGGTAGGGCCTGGTTGCGAGGCCGCGGAGCAGCTGTCCGGCGGCAGCGTCGGCGTGTCCGATGGCGCGGCACGCTGCGATCCGCCAACGCGCGGCGTTGCCGTTCAGGCGGGTGAAGCGCTCAGGATCGTGCGCTCGCGCGCCGTGGGGCGATCGGTCGTGGTCGACGAGGACTACAAGGCCGCGACCGCTGCGACGCCCGCCGGCGCTCCGCGCCGGCTCACCCGCCTGCGACTGCGCCAAGGTCTCGAGGTCGGGGTCCGCCTCGACGAACAGGTTCCGCGACACAGGGCGGTCCCGGGTTGGGGTCGGTATCGGCGTTTCGGGCATTCTCGGCGTCTCCTCGGTTCTCGCGGGTCACAGATCGAGTACCGGCCCGAGGTGCCGCTGGTCCCATTCCGGACCGTACGACGCCACTGCCGCGCAGCTCAGGGCCGCAGACGGCGATGAATCGGGGCGTGCTCCGCCTGCTCGGCGCACTCGAACTCGCGAAAGCGCCTGCCGTTCCGGGTGCGCTGGCCGCGCGGAGGGCGCCGACGTCCCGGAGCTTTCGAAAAACCCCTAGTGCCGCGCGGATCCTGCCCGGGCATGTCTACTTCCCGTCCCAGAGACACGGCCTCGTTAAACCAACATGCCCTCCTGCTGGCAGCCAAGCATGACGACCATCCCGCGCTGGAGGAGCTGATGCGTTGCTACGAGCCGCTGATCGGCGCGATCGTCGCCTCCCTGCGCTTGCCGTGCGGCTGCGAGCGCGCCGACGTCGCGCAGGAGGCACGCCTTGGACTGCTGCAGGCAATCCGCGCCTGGCAGCCCGCACGCGGACCGTTCCGCGCCTTCGCCGCCCTCTGCGCCCGCAACCAGGCGCTCAAGGCACTGGATGCAGCCGGCGCGCGCAAGCACCAGCTCCTCTCCCGCGCCCGCTCGCTGGACGACCACGAGCCACGCGCCAACGCGCCGCTGAACCTGCTGGAGAACACCGTGGCGGCAGCCGGCGTACGCGAACCCGGTGAGAGCCAGTTCAGTGCTCCGCTCGGCGAGCAGCTCGCGTCGACCAGCACCGATGCTGACCCGCTGCGGATCGTGATCGCCCGCGAGCAACTGGACGCCGTAATCGCGGCACGCCAGACGATGACAACGTGCGAGCGCCGAGTGTTCACCGGGATGCTCAACGACAAATCACAACGCCAGCTCGCCGCCGAGCTCGGCTGGTCGCGCAAAACCGTCATGCGCGCGCAGCGCAGCGCCCGCGAGAAGCTCGCCGCCCAGCAGCCGCTCGCCGCCTGAGCCCGCGTTCGCTCGACGTCGACCGCCCGGCCGCGTCGGCACGGTTGTTGCGGTGAGATGCGCGTGCTCCCGGCCGCTCGGCGGGGACTGCGCTGCGGCCGCCTCCTCTGGCCGGTGCTGTTGCCAGGCACCAGCCTCACCGCTCCGGCGCGAAGGGAGTCCTCTGCCTGGGGGCGAGCTGACGACTGCGCACGTGCAAATCGCTCGTCCTGGACGGGCGAGGCCCGACGATCCCATTCCTTGAAAGCGCTCGTCGCGCCAAGCGCGCACCCGACGACCCGAAGTTCCCCATCACGACTTCAAGCGTGTCGAGCGCAGTGGGCCTGGCGCCCAGTCGCTCACACGGCCGCCCAATACTTCGACAGTTCTTATCTACTTCGCTTTGGGTTCGCTTCTGGTTCGGCTATAGTTCTTAAGCGTGAGCATACTCGACCCTGACCGTGAGATCTACCCGAACGCACCCTTGAAGTTGGTGACGTTCGAACTTAGATGTGCGCCGTTTGAGCTTCCGGCCGCAACGCTCGACGGCTTTGTGGCGGCATTGCAGGAGCATTACCCGATTCGCGGGCCGGGGCTCCCGCATCTTGTGCTCGGACCAGAGGGCCCATTGGCGAGCACGGGCGGCGCACGGATGTTTGATCTGGATCGTCGGGAGGCCGTCACCCTGGACAGCCAACGATTGACGTTCGAGACGGCGCGCTACCGGCGGTTCGAGGACTTCCGCGCGTCGATCGCGCAGATCCTCAACGCACTGACGGCTCTCGATGTCGCCCTCGTACCCGTGCGCGTAGGTCTGCGCTACATCGACGAGATCGACGAAGCGCTCCTCCCAGAGCCTCGGGATTGGGCGCGATACGTCGCACCAGCTCTCGCGTCCCCTCTGCAGCACTTTGATCCGGCTCCGCTGGAACACCAGTCGGCTGCGCTCTTCGGGGGCGCAGAGGGACATAACGTCGTACTGCGTTATGGACTCCTGCGCCAGCCGGCTGTGGACCCGGCGGGCCCGCTTGTGATCGATGCGCCACCCCGGGGACCGTATTACCTCATCGATATCGATAGCGCGTGGCAGGGCGAGGCACCCGTACCTCCACTGGACAGGTGGCTACTCGCCAAGTTGGATGAGCTCCATGCGCCGATTCGCCACCTATTCGAAACTGCGATCACAGAGGAGCTCCGTAACGAGGTCCTGCGAAAGGAGCGAGAGAGATGAGCACAGTCGACCGGTCCATCGAACTGTTTGAGCAGCAAGGTACCGAGTCGGATCAGATCAACAAGAACACCTACGCCGACCTCGCGCAACGCACTGGGCGGGTCGCGCAGCAGGCGGCAATGCTGACCGACCGGGTCGACCGGACCGCCGGCGAGGTTCATCAGCTACACGCGGAGGCACTCGCGCACGCTCTCGAGACTCTTGGATTGGATCGCGAGGCCGAGGAACTTCCCCAACTCCTGCGCACGCTAACCGAAGAGTTCGCTTTCTCCTGGAGCACCCTCGCAAGGTGCATACGGGTTACGCCGACGGCCGTCAGGAAGTGGCGTCGCGGAGACGAGCCATCTCGGGAGAACAAGCAGCGCGTCGCCCGACTGGTGGCGTTCTCACGGCTCCTGCGTGACATCGATCCGCGAATTCCTGACGTGGGCGACTGGCTCGAAGGCCTTGTGTCACCCGCGTCAACCCTCACCCGAGCTGATCTGTATCGCGTTGGTGCGGCGGTTGATCTCCTGCGGATGGCGAGAAGCGTGGTGCGGGCGGGCCCCGACAACGTTCGCCCCGAGGATCTTCTCGATCACTACATCGATGCCTGGCGGCGACGCTTTGCCAACGACGAACGTGTAGGCATCGAGTGGGACGCTGAGGGCATGCCATCGATCGTCTACCGCGAGGACAGCGAGAGTGACGATCGGTGAACTGATCGCTCCAGAGGGAGACGACGAGCTCTTCGACTGCGAAGAGGAGGCGCTTGCCCTTAAGCCGGTGATGACCGGGGACATCTTCGTGGGCGTCACGGTGCCCGGAGAGCCCGACCCCGTCGACGTCATGGTCGCCGGCCATCCGTGCACCATTCGGATGGGAGCCGTCTTGGCCGAGCGAGTCCCCTGCGCGGGGATTGTCAACCACCAATCGGTGCCATATCACCGGTGGCCCACATACGACAAGAACCACTTTCCGCTGTCGGACGCTGCTGGCGTCGGCGCTAACCAGTGCGTGGCCCTTTGGGACTGGCTCGCCGCTCCAGCGGAGGAACTGCTCAGGTCACGGCGACGAGCCACACTCCAGGATCAAGGGATCTACATCTTTCTTCAGCGACTGATCCACTCCCTCGCGCGCTTCGCCCCGCCGCTATCCATCCTGCGTGAAGCTTCCGGTCACGTCCTCGCTGAAGCCGAACTCGAGTACACGTGGATGCTCGATCTGTTCGGCGGAGAGCTTGATAGCGCCGAGATGCGCGCTCTGATCGGCGACTTCGACGCGTTTATGCGGACGGACAACCGACGCGCGCTTCTCCGCGAGGATCGCAAGCGAGTCACAGCCCAGGTGGCAGCCGAAATCGCCCGCCGGCTTGGCAACGAGACAGACTGACGGTAAGCCGCGCGCTAGCGCTGTTCGCTCCGGGCGGCTCCGGCCTGCCACCTCGAGCGGTCGGCCGTCGTGTGATGCCGACCAAACGAGCGCTTTCGCGCGATCAAGCACTCGTCCAACGCGGCCAGCGCCCACGAGCGCATCGCCACGGACGCGATCATCAGCTCGGTGCCGGGCGGCGCCATCGCGTTGGGAACCACCCCGGCTTCGCGACGACGCGGTCTAATCGGACCTAGAGGAGCACATCGTTCGCAACCTCGGGGGTGCCGGGCTTCGTGCGCCGGGTCGGCAACGCTGCCGCGTCCCCGTCGGCTGCGTCGATCGGTGCGAGCGTTAGAGGTAGCGCAGCTCACGGGTAGTGGCCTTCGATTGGCTGGTCGCGGCATGTGCCGTAGGGGCCTCCAAGTGAGTGGATCAGGTCGCTCATGTTGTCGCCGGCGGCGGTGCGCCAGGCGGCGCAGCCGCTGCCGTCTTGGAAGCCGCCGTCCTGGAGCGCGATTGGTGCGGGGGAGCCGGGGCCGGATGCCCAGCCGATCTCGAGGCAGCCGGTTCCGTCCGCTGGCGCGAAGGTCGCGATCTGCTGGCCGGCGCGCACGGTGTTGCCGGCATTGACGGTTGGGATGACGTCCTCGGCGACGTAGACCCATTTGCCTTGGTCGGGTCCGTCGTCGAGTTGGTACACGACGCCGCCCTTGGTCGGCGTGGAGCAGACCCAGCCGCCACCGATCCCGGTGCCGGCGAAGGTAATGTGTGCGTCGCCGATGGCGTCGATCTCGCCTTGGCCGTCGTAGTCGACACCCATGTCGATCCGTTGCGGCGTCAGGTTGCGGGTATGCGCGAAGGGGTTGGCGTCCTGTCCACCGCCGGGCCCGTTGGTGGGTCCGTCGAGTCGTGTGACCTGCACGATCGCTGAGCCGGTGAGGCCGAGTTGCTGTTCGGCCCAGGGGGTGAGGTCGATGCGGTAGTGGTAGCCGTCGATCGTGTTTGAGAGTGGCTGGCCGGCGCCGATGTCGCGCTTGTAGAGGATGACGCTGTGCCCGTTGTGCGGGTTGGTGACCTGAAGCGGCGTGAGGTATGGCAGCCCGCCGAGCATGGTGGCGTTCTGCTTGGTGACTCCAGAGCGGGGGATGCCGGGGGAGAGCTCGGCGTAGCTGTCGGTGCTCACGGTCAGGTCGTCGCCCCACGCGCCGGTGTGGTCGGTGAAGTCGGTCGCGGCGACGATCGTCGGCTGCCCCTGCGCGAGCGTGATCGGCCCGGCGGAGTCACCGCTCGCCGGCGGCACCGAGAACGGGCGCGCCATCGCCGCGCCCGAGCTCACGGTCGTCGCGGAGCCCGTGGAGCCCTGGGCCGTCAGGCCCTGGGTGTAGTAGCCGGCGGCGAGGGAGAGGACCTGCTGGACGTAGGCGCTTGAGTGGTTGTAGGTGAAGATCGCGCCGGGCCAGTCCCCGGGCGCGCCGGATGCCTCCAGGTAGTGGGCGGCGCTGTAGACGGCGTCGGCCTCGTCGTAGACGTTCGGCGGCTGCCCGGGCGGATCGCCCGGGGCGTCGACTTTGATCGTGTCCCAGGTGTCGCCGGCCTGTCCATCGATGCCGATCTGCATCGGCCCTGCGGCTCCCGCCCGGTTGGTACCGGACTGAACGCCTGGGAGGCTGGAGGTGTCGAACGTCGATTCGACGTAGTTGATCGCGGCGAGGATCGAAGGGCCGCGATCGCCGAGGGCGAACTCCGCGGCTGCGCCCTGGAAGATCGGAATGTCGGCCGTTGGGACCCCGCCGACCGGTCCGCCCGCCCCAGCCAGGCCTCCGGCGCATTGCGCCTGGGATGCGCTGACCGCGGTGAGCACGAGCATTACCGCCAGCAGCGGTAGGAGGATGGTCAGCGCAAGCGCGAACAGCCACAGCCTTCGCACCGCCGTTCACGTCTCCAGCGCGGCGACCAACCAGCGGCCGTGGCGGTGGGCGAGCGTGAGCAGGAATGCGCCGGTGTCGGCCCGATCCTGGTCTGAGACGTAGCTCACCGAGACGCGGTTCGAGCCGGCGGCGAGGTTGACGCTGGCGACGCGGTAGGTCTCGGCGTCGGCCGGATGCGCGCTGAGCAGTGGCGCCTCCTCCGCCGGCCGTGAGAGCAGGTAGTGCGCGAACGCCGGCGTGCACGTGCGCTTGATCGCCGCGCGCGCCCAACTGGGCAAGCGGCCGATCTGATAGGGCATGTAGGCGGCTGCGAACCGCGCGGCGACCGTGAGCATCGCCCCCACGGGACTGCGCGGCGAGGGTGGCCGCTCCGGATCACCGACGCCGCCCCGAGCTCCCAGGCCCGGGAAACGTGGGGCGTGGCTCATGCGCGTACTCGCCGTCGCGTCGGTGTGCACCGTGGTCCGGGCCGGCGGCCGGGAGAGTCGAGCTCGCGATGGAGGTAGAAGCCCGATTCGGCTGACGTGGCGGGCGGGTGGAGTGGGAGCGAAGGCGAACCCGGCGATCAGCACCCCAAACAGAACGAGCGGCAGGGCGACCATCAAGCCGCGGCGAGCCCAGACCGGCACACGGTCAAGCGCGCTGCCTCGCCGTGCGCTCATCCCAGCGTGGTCGCGACCAGGTAGAGCGCGAGCAGACACGCCAGTCCGTCAGCGAGCTCGCCCGGTACGAGCATCGCCTCGGCTGCCGTAGCTGCGATCGCGCGCGTGAGCGCGATCGCGCACCGTCGCGCCTGGTCGACCAGGGGCCTCGGCGCACCTTCGAGATCGGCTGACAGCTGCGCGCGAGCGTGCTCCAGCGCCCGCTCGACCCAGACGTCCGGCTCGTACCCGAGCTCGTGGGCGTGGGTCTCCAGCGCGTGGTGCGCGAGCCGCAGCGCGCCGGCCGCGATCTCCCGAAGGCGCGAGGCGACCATCGGCGGCACGGGCTCGACCGAAGGGTCCTCGTCCACCGCCTCCAGCACGTAGCCGTAGAGGTAGAGATCCGGCAGCCGCAGCGCCGCCAGGGTCAGCAGTCGCAGCGTCCCGTGCGCGCTCTCCTCCTCGGGCGTGCAGAGGGTATTGGCCGCGCCGTGGGAGACTGCGCGCTCATAGGATGACCGCAGCCCGGTCTCGTCGGTGGCCGCGGCGATCGCAACGGCCCGGTTCACGCTCATGTTCATCTGCGCGCCGCGTTCCTCATCACTCATAGATCAGGTACCGGGCCTCCGCTGTGCTGGCCCCATCGCCCAGCCCGCTCGAGCCCTCAGTACGGGCCGCTCGATTGGGCCGAGCCGGCCGCCTCACCGCCGCCCGCGAAGCTCAGGCACGCGTTGACCGACCTCGAGGCCGTCTACCGCGAACTCGCCCGCCCGTGGCCGGCCGACGAGCTCGACCACTGCTACGAGGCCGCCTACGATCGCGGCGCCAGAGACCTACCCGTCGGCGAGGACCCCCCGGACCGCCCGATCGTGCTCCTTGCAACCGCGATCCCACGTCTGATCAGCCTCGCCGTCGCCGCCAACGTCCTGCACCTCCTCCCAACCGGCGCACACGACGCCGCTGTCCTCGCTGGGGAGCTGATTGCGACGATCGACGCCACAGCCACCGGCAGCATTCACCGCTGCCACCGCGCTCTCCAATCAGACGGCGAATCCCGCGGCTACGACACCGACGAGTGGCTGCCGCTCGCCTACGAGCAGGCCGCCGACTGGCTAAGGCACGCCTCGCCAACCGCCGAGCCGCCGTCGCTGATCGAGCATGCCCAACAGTCCGGCCGGTTCGCGGCGCTCGCGATCGGCGCCCTCGACCGCGACGCACCCAGCGTGCCCGAGGCGATCGCCGACTGCCTCGCACACCTCCTGTTCACCTGCGTGTTTGCCGACGCCGCCGCCCGCTCTCGACCCAGCGGCTAACAATCCCCCGAGCGCTCCGCGCTCAGCTGAGCGAGGGCTGAGAGGCCAGGAATCCGGGCCGCGGTGAGGTTCCCGCGCCGGCCCTGAGCGCCGAAACCAGGCGATCAAGCGATACCACAAGAACCCCGTCCTCGACCCTCTCCAACCCGCGGGCACGCACGACGCACAGCACCGGGAGCGCTCCTCGCCGGCACCAACGCCGCCGATGCCGGTAGAGCCACGCCGCCGTTTGCCGGGCATGCGCGAGGTGGCGTTCGTCGAACGTGCATGTCTTTGACTCGATCGCGAAGGCGAGGTCGGTCGGGGATATCGCGACGCTGTCGATATCCCCGCGCCCGCCCCACCCGAGCGAGTGCCGCAGCCGCCACCCCTCCGCCTCCAGCCCGCCGAGAGTTCGACGCACCGCGCCTTCAGACCGCGCCCCGACGCGGCTGCGGGCCGCCAGGCGCATCCAGCGACGAGCGTCGAGCAGCAGGGCGGCCATCACCAGCGCCAGCAGCCCGGCCAAGGCGGTCGCGCCGACGCTGGCGGCGGACGCCGCGAAGGCGCCGGCGACAATCGCTGCCGAACCGCTTGCGGCGGCCCGGCGCAGTCGCCGGGCCTGCTGACGGCGCGGGAAGCTCGACCAGAACACCATGAACAAGCTCGCAGCTGCCCCGGACGCACTAGCTGCCTCCTGCGTCAGTTAGCACCTGGCTCATGGCGAATCTCATCGCAGGCGCGTGCAGGCACGATTTGGCCGCCGTCCCGTTGGTGCGGGGCGGCCGTGTTCCTGTCTAGGCATGGCGCGACACGACTGCGAGCCGCGGACCGCTCAAGAGCTGCGAGCTCCTCGGCGGGGGAGTCGCCCTACGCCTCGGTTGCGACTAGCACGAGTGGGCGCCCCGCAGCCAACTACGCCTGTATGTACCGTCCGAGAATGGATAGCGGGGCGCCGGAGCCTTGGCGTCCGTGAGCCATCGGGTTAGCTCAGCGCTGAGTGCCACTCGGCGTGAGGGCGACCCTGCCAGGCGCTGTTCGGACTGAGACCGCCTTGTTTCATGCCAAACGGCAAAGGTGGCGGAGGAACGCCGGCCCGCCGCGCTGGGCGAGTCATCGGTCCGCGCCGAGTAGGCTGCCTGGCCGTGCACTACCGGGAGCAGCAGCCGACGTTCATTCCGCCGATGCTGCTCAGCTCTGGCGCGCTGCCCAGCGGCGACGCGTGGACGTTTGAAGTGAAGTGGGACGGTTGCCGTGCCCAGCTTCGCTACGACGGGCGCTTGGTCTCGCTGCGCACACGAAACGGTCGGGAATGCTCCGAGGATTTTCCCGAACTGGCTGAGATCGCCGACGCGCTCGGCAAACGTCGGGTCACGCTCGACGGCGAGCTGGTCTGCCTGCGGCCTGATGGCCGACCGGACTTCGGCCGACTGCGTCACCGACTCACCGGTTCAACCACGCGCAGGCATCCGGCGATGCTCCAAGCGTTCGATCTCCTTCACCTCGACGGCAGCTCGACTCGCGTCCTCCCGTACAGCGAGCGGCGATCGCTGCTCGATGAGCTCGCCCTCGATGGCCCCGCCTGGCGCACGCCCGCAAGCGTCGTGATCGAACGGAACGAAGATTTCGTCGCCGGGGTCGAGGAACTTGGACCGGAGGGCGTCGTCGCCAAGCGCCTCAGTTCGACCTACCTCCCCGGGCGCCGATGCACGGCGTGGGTCAAGCGGAAGCTCCGCCGTGAGGAGCGGCTCGCTGTCACCGGGGTTCGTCGAAACCGAGAGGGACACGTCGATGCGATCTTCGTCGCCCGCCACGAGACCGACGGCTCATTCACGGGTGCCGGCGTCATCGAACTCGGCCTGCACCGTGAGCTTGTCGAGCGCCTCGAGGTCCGCCTCGCCGAGCTGCCGGCGCGTCGGCGAGGGGTGGTCGCGTGGTATCCGGCCGAGGTGTCCGTGGTCGCGTCGGTGCATGGACTGCACGACGGGCCGGTGCGCGATGCGATCTTGCGCCAGGTCGTAGACGTCTGAGATCGGACACTCGCTGGCAGCCCGCTAGTGCTCGGCGTAGGCTCCGCGCGTGATGGCACGACGCCGCAGTCTCACCTCACAGCTCTACCGGGCCGCCCGGATCTCGAACGATGTCAGCGCTGTTGCCTCGGGGAACCCGCGTCGGGCGGCGCGGCGCGCTAAGAACGTCGCGGTCGGCCGCGCGCTTGGCCGGGGCGGATTCTGGCGCTGGGTCTGGAAGTAGCGGCGGTCTTCGAGTCCCCGTTCACAGCTCGGGCGGCTCCCACTCGTCGAGCGCCCGGCACAGATCGACCAGGCGCCGCCGGGTGGCGAGCGCGCGAAGCGCCTCCTGTCCGGCCGCAGGGCACGGTCCGGCGAGCGCCGAGGCGGCGCTCAGGACGAGATGTGCCTCACGTGCATCGGGCGCGGGCCGAACCTCGGCCACATAGCGGGCGGCCCATCTGACGGCAGCCGCCTCGGTCTGCGGAGCGCAAGCCCGGGCGAAAACGAGGAGGACGAGCAGCGCGTCGGCGAGCGACAGCCTCGGAAGCTCAGCCGCCGCGGCCACGACGATGTTGGGATTGCCCGTCTTCACTGCCCTCGCGAACCTGGACACGGCATGGCCCTGAGACGTCATCTGCTGGCCGCGCGTCCGGTCGGTTGCATCCGCGCATTCTGACGCACTCAGGCGAACGTGTGTTCGCGTCCAATGGTCCGTGCATCAACGGGTGAGCTCAGAGCACCGTGGGAAAAGATCAGCGGTCGCGCGTTCACCGTCCGTGTGCGTTGGCCGATTGCGACCTGCGCGGGCGCGTGGGGAAGCCGCGAGGACTAGAACGACCCGACTCCGAGCGGGCGAGCCGGAACAGTTACCGCCGCGTCAGGGCCGAGCCCCTCGGGCAAGGCGTAACCGGCGATGATCGCGGCGTGTCGATCTGCTGCCCAGCCAGCGGCTCGTCCTCGTTGCCCTCCGCCCCGTACGCCGTCGGCGTGCCACGCTCGAAACCAGGGCCCACACGGGCAACTGCGCCTCGCCGGCTCATACGCAAAGCGAGCCAGGCCACGGTGTCGGCTGTCCACGGCAAGCGTGTCTCGCCCGGCGACCGCAGCGTCGTGTTCTATCCAATGCGATGTCCAGCAGCGCTTCCGCAGGTACCGCGGCTCGTGAGGGTCAAGTCGACTCGGCTTCGCACGGTTGGCTGCTTCAGGCGCTAGCCGAGGGCTGGAACGCCATCCGCGCCCGCCATGAGGAGCTCCCGCCGGTGATCCTCGTCATCGGTCCTAGCCCGGTGCCCTCGGCGACAAGGATCGAGCTTGGGCACTTCGCGCCGATGCGCTGGGCGCCGTGACGAGATTCGCATCTGAGCGTGCGGTCCGACTGCCTTACGGCCTTCACCACCGCGATCCAGGAAGGTGATCAGGCGGGCGCGATGCAGGCGCTTGCCGCGTCCTCGGCCGCGCTTCTGCGCGAAGCGTGGCAGCTCTCCGCGGATGCGAGCGCCGTCATGAGTGAGGTCTTGATCAGGGTCGATGGCGTGGCCGGTTCAGCCGCGGAGATCTTCGCGACCCTGCTTTCACGAAGCCGTCCATGCCGTCGCATTCGAGCGCGGGATCAAGGACACTAGCCGGCAGGGGCGATACCACAATGCGCGGTTTCGACCGGTTGCCGAGGAGCTCGGCCTCGAGGCGGGCCGCGACTCACCCTTCGGTTGGTCATCGACTGCGGTGGCGGCCGGGACGACCGCGCTTTATCGCGAGACGCTTCGCGTGCTCACCGAGGCTCTTGGCGATCATCGAGACCATTCGACGGCGCTCGGCGACGCGCGGGTTCGCCGGTCCGAGGTGACCCTCATGTGCGACTGCGGCCACCGCGTCCGGCCTGCTCATCGTCAAAGCATCCGCGAGGCGATCTGCACCCGCTGCAATCAGCGC
>Ga0306923_10004081_pt1 | contig 13913 bp, 18 predicted proteins | sample sta12Can44000108_FD_203841 | JGI IMG/M metagenome (GOLD analysis project Ga0306923, IMG submission 203841) | Lab enrichment of tropical soil microbial communities from Luquillo Experimental Forest, Puerto Rico - statanox.12C.anox.44.000.108 (v2)... | ecosystem: Environmental > Terrestrial >... | reverse complement strand
GGTCAAGATCACGCCGCAGGTCATCGATACCCTTGCAAGCTACGCGCCCAGGATCGGCACCGTTTTCCCCGATCGGCGTCCCCCGAGAGACATCACGTTCGGCATTGGCGACAGCGTCAGCGTCTCGGTCTTCGAGGCCGCCGCGGGCGGCTTATTTATTCCGATCGAAGCCGGTGTCAGGCCCGGCAATTTCATCTCGCTGCCCAACCAGAATGTCGACACCAACGGGAACATACAAGTGCCCTACGCCGGCGCGGTGAAGGCATTGGGCCGAACCCCTTCGCAGGTTCAACAACAGATTGTAGATGCCATCAAGAACCGCGCGATCGAGCCGCAGGCGGTCGTGTCGCTGGTCGATCAGCGGACCTCGCTCATTAGCGTCCTTGGCGAGGTGAACAATGCCAGTCGGTTCCCGGCGAATTACGCCGGCGAGCACATCCTCGATTCGATTACGCGCGCGGGCGGACCGAAAGGGCCAGGACACGAGACCTGGGTGATGCTCCAGCGCGAAGGGCGCCGCGCCACGGCCCCGTTCGGCGCGCTGGTCTATGAGCCCTCCAACAATATCTGGACGCATCCAGGCGATACCATCTATCTCTACCGCGAACCACAGACCTTCGTCGCCTTCGGTGCCCTGTCGGCCAACTCGATTTCGGGAGGGGTGCAGGGCGTGGTTCCTTTCGGCGAGTGGCGGATTTCCCTCGCGGAGGCTCTCGGAAAAGCCAGTGGCCTAAACGACAGCTTGGCCGAGCCTTCCGCGATCTTCCTCTATCGTGGAGAGATCAGGGAGGTGGCCGAACGACTGGGCATCGACTGCTCGCGCTTCCCTGGACCGATCGTTCCCGTGATCTATAACCTGAATTTGCGCAATCCCGACGGCTTCATGCTCGCGACCAAGTTCCAGATGCGGAACAAGGACGTGCTTTACATTGCGAATGCGACCAGCGTCGAGATCAGCAAGGCGCTGACCTACATCAGACTGATAGTTGGCACGGTCAACGACCCGCTCGTGGCGGCCAACAACGTCTACCTTTTGAACAGTCTAGTCAGAACCAACAATCGGTTCCCCATAGGGATTTCTTCCTCACCCCCGTTCTAACCCAGGGATGATCGCCAATCATTCGCGGCGTCGAAATGACCCCCAAGATATTTGCCGCCCCGGTCCCCAGACACGCCCCACATCGAGGCTGTCAAACGGAGGGATCAGCTCGCTGTTCGTCCGCTCGCCGAATCCTTGATAGAGGCGTGTAACATCAGATAACAATAATTGAACAAAAAGCGGAGAGAAGCGTTAGAGGGCAATTGATTTGAAAAGCGGCGTCGGTAGCCTAGATGGCATCGCCCCACATCGAGGCTGTCAAACGGAGGGATCAGCTCGCTGTTCGTCCGCGCGACACGCTAGGGCGGCAGGCTTAACGCCAGGGCCAGAATATTTTGTTGGTACAACGTGCGGTTGACATAGGATGGTGCGATTTAGATTGACGCATTGGGTCGCATCGCTCTGGCTTGACTAACCTCAACTTGAGGTTGCCATTCGCGGCTTTGATAGCCGAGCGATGGGCAGGCCCTCCGCCGACAGGTTTCTTAGGCGCCATGGCCACGCCATAGGGTTGCGAGGTGTGGTTTCAATGGGTCACAGAGAGAAAGGGTGGACACCGTCAAGGAACCGTTATACGCTTTTGATATAACAAACATCAGATAACAATAATTGAACAAAAAGCGGAGAGAAGCGTTAGAGGGCAATTGATTTGAAAAGCGGCGTCGGTGGCCTAGATGGCATCGAGTTCTCAGCCCTGTGCGGCAATCCTGCCACTCAGCCCGGCGCCGCCGGCGAGAAAGCTAACTCGACTCTCTGCTTTTCTCAGACGGTGGGCGGCAATCGAATTCATCGTTGTTGGCGCCGCAGCATGTGCCACCGGCGTTGGCTATCATGCCATGATATTGGAATCCTGGAACCTGACGTCTGGATACGTGGGTGCGGCGTTGTTCCTGCCGATCTTGGTCGTGCTGATCTCGATCGGGTTCCGTCATTATACGGCGGTTCAAACGCGGCCGCGAAACGTGTACTTGATTAATGGTCTTGCAAGTGTCGCATTGGCGTTCTCGATCTTCCTATCAACGATGTTTATTTTGAAGCTTACCGACGAATATTCGCGCGCGACGTTCCTGCTTCAATTTGTGACTGTGACCGTCGTCGTGATGTGTGTGCGGGCCCTTTCATACTCGCGGCTGAGTTCGGCAATTGAATCGGGCGCCCTGGAGGCTCGGCGAGTAGTTCTCGTTGGTGATCCACGCTACTTTGCCCAATTTGAACACCGATTGAGGTCTAGTGGCATCCAAACTGTCGGCACGTTTACCATTTCGGTGGGTCAGATTGCCGCTGGCACCATTCGCGAAATGACGGACTACTGTCGCGGGCACCATGCCGACGACGTATTCGTAATGGGCACCCAGCAGAACTGGCTATTAGCGGTCAGACTTGCCACCTCTCTCGCTGCTCTTCCAATCGGGGTTCTGATCATCCCCGTCGACACCATGGCTGTTTTTGCCGGGGCCCGCATTGTCGGATTTGGCGATGTCACAGCGATGCAAATTTCGCAGCCTCCCCTGTCCGCAGCAGACCTGTTCGTCAAGAGGGCATGTGACATTCTTGCCGCGACCTGCGGTCTCCTTCTGCTGTTGCCATTGTTTCTGATGGTGTCAATGGCAATCAAACTCGATTCTCCGGGTCCGGTCTTTTTTCGGCAGAGGCGGCACGGTTACAACAACAAGACCATACGAGTGTTTAAGTTTCGCTCCATGACGACTCTGGAGGATGGGTGCGACTTCAAACAGGTCGTAAGACATGACCCGCGTGTTACGCGGGTGGGTCGCATTTTGCGGCGTGCTAACATTGACGAGCTTCCACAGCTTTTTAACGTCCTATTGGGAGATATGTCGATCGTTGGTCCCCGGCCTCACGCAACTGCTCACAATAGGATGTTCGAGGAAAAGATCTTGCCATTTTCGCGCCGGCACAACGTAAAGCCTGGAATTACAGGATGGGCGCAAGTGAATGGGTGCCGCGGCGAGACGGACACGCTCGATAAGATGCAACGGCGTTTGGAGCATGATCTCTATTATATCGACAACTGGTCATTTCTGTTCGACCTGAAGATCATCTTCATGACTTTGTTCTGCAAAAACGCATACCTCAACGCATATTGATCATTTGGGCAATTTGCCGCCAGATCGCGGTCGAAACAGTCCGGAATGGAAATAGTCTGCGAGCTCGGCGGAACAGCAGACACGAGAATTGTCGAATGTCGCCTTAGCTTCGACGTCAGTTGTACTTGCTCTCGAAGCGATCGTCGCACAGTCCTACTGATGGAAGCCAGGCGCCAAAAGCCGCCAGACAAATGCAAGAAACTGTGAGCGCGTTTTGCTGTGATCTGCGATCCAGCTCCCGAAACGGTCTGCGCGGTCCCGCGGACGCGATCCGCCAGATTGGCGTGAGGGAAGTGACCTACTATCGCTGGCGACTAGAGTTTAGCGGGCTAAAGACCGAGCACGTGAAGCGACTAAAGGACCTTGAGCTTGAGAACAGCCGGCTGCGCAAGGCGATCTCTAATTTGACACTGGACACACTCATTCTGCAGGAGGCCGCCGGGGGAAGGTTCTAAGCCCCGCGCGTCGCCGTGCCTGCATCGACAGTGCGAGCGCAACTGCATGTCTCCGAGCGTCGGGCCTGTGCGGCGCTCGGGCAGCACCGCTCGACGCAACGCAAGTCGTGAGGACGAGGAGCGTCTGACAGACGGGGGCGTCCGGTCCGACAACGGACCTGAGTTCATGGCCAAGGCTGTGCAGGAATGGATCATAGCAGTCAGCGCCAAGACTGCTTACATCCAGCCGGGCAGCCCTTGGGAGAACGGCTACGTCGAGAGCTTCAACGCTTGCTTCTGCGACGAGCTGTCAACACGATCAGCCGCACGCCTCACTCGGATACAAGCCGCCAGCACTGGAGGTGTTCATGCCTTCCTTCGCCGTGTGGCCGGCTGCGCTACGCCGACCGGCTCCGCCGGCCACGCTGGCGCAGCGGCCAACGTTGAACTAACATTCCAATCGGCCACTCAGCGGGGGCTGATCACCGCGTGCCAAGATGCGCGAGGTTGCCTTGATGCTCAAGGCGATCCACGCGCAGGAAAGCTGGTCGAGCTGCCGACGCGAAGGTGGCTGATGCTGTGCTGGCATTAAAATGACCACCAGCTCGACGAGCTACAAACAATTGCGAAGCACATCCCGCGCCGTTTGCGGTCGAAGTTTCTTCAGCGGTTCGCCACGCTGGTGCAGGCTTGTGTCGATCCCGGGCCCGCCGATATGTGGCGAGCCGCGCACTAGGCTTGGCGCGAGGTGATGGCGCCGCGGCCCGACGCCGAATTCAACCATACCGGCGAGGAGCCAGCACCAGATCAGTGGGCGCGAAACCTACGGAGCCCCTTTAAGAGTCATCTGGCAAACGAACCCGTTCGAGCTGGTGAAGCTGGTTTTTGATATAGGTCGCGGTGGCTGCCTCACTGCATATCCGATGCCACCACTTCGTGGTTTCCAGATGCAATCCCTCAAGAAGCTTTGGATCAGCGATTATTTGCCGGGCCATTTCGAGACCGGCGCGCCAGTCTCGAACCGAAACAATAGGGGATCCGCGATAGAAGTGAGTGTCTGGGAGACGCTCCGAGATCACGATTGCTCCAGCTCTTAATGCCTCCATATGTCGAAAAGTCTCTGAGCTGCTAAAGCCCCTCGGGCACAGGACGATCTTGCTATCGTATAGCATTCTTCCGTAGCTCTCAGGCGAAAGCCCGTGTTTAAAGCCGTCGGTAAACCTTATGTAGGATTTTGGAAAGCTGGCCCCAAAATCCGTTTCTTTGGAAAGATGCCGCCTACCACGTTGCATTCCGTAAAAAAGTGCTTTCGCGATCCGATATGGCAAGCGTTTTAAGATGGGGTGCAACTCACGATAGAGCGGGAATCTGTTGTTGTTCATATTTCCCGAGAAAAATACATTGTTCGCTCTGCTTTGAATCGGCTTGGGCATGATTTCCGGAACGTCACGGACGTAGCCAATGTTAAAAGGAAAAATATTTGAGCCAGGCAACTCATGGGGAAGATATGACTTAAAAATAGCTAAATAGTGAGACTGCAGTGCGACAGGGACCGACGAGGACTCGTCTGATATAAAGAACAGTATCTTGCGTCGGGACGCATCGGCAGCGGACTGGGGTAGGATTTCAGGATCATGCGAACTCAGGATATAAAATGTATAGCTGAAAAATTCTGCTCCCATGGATTCTCTAAGACATTCAAAAAACTTCGTCAAAAACACAGTCTCGTTCAGGACTTCCCATTTGTAAGCGGAGGCCCCGTCGAGGATTATATTGTTAGCCAAGCCGGCAATATGCGTGCTGCCTTGCATTTGCGATCGGCCCGAATACTCCCGCAGGGGCTCCGAGGAATACGGTTAATCCGGGATTCCCCGGATGAACCCCGAATTTGAGGCACATGGTAGCGATTTTCCGGGCTTGCCGGAAGGACCGTCCGTGTTGGTGGCAGGTCGCCTGCAATCCGAGCCGAGAGTGGCGTTCTTGCCCGAAGTGTCTGGGTTTTGCTTTGCATTTGGGCGCAGTCCTCCCATCGGGTGCTTCTGAACGCATGACCATCGGCCGTCTCATGCTGGCGCGGGCGACGGCTTCGGCCGCAGCTCCGCAATCAGCCGCAAAATCTCCCGGAACAATTGCCGGGGAATGGCGACCTCGGCCATCGGAAGGCGATGCTTCGGCCATAGCTGATGACCTTGGCGCCGATCTTGATCAGCTTCTCCTTCAGGCTCGACAGCAACCAGTCCTTGATTGGTTCCGGCGTCGCCAAGGTGCGTGGGAAAATTGCCGAGATTGTAAGCGAGTGCATGAAGCTCCAGACGCACCGCGTTGGCGGCGAACATCCGACACGACAGCCGCGCCCACTTGATCGCACCCTTGCCTTCCTTGATCCACTGCTCGGCTGTGCCGCGCTTGTTACAGAAGGCGACGACCCGTTCGGCCGGGCGGCTCATGTTGGTCACGATGAAGCCGACGCGGGGATAAAGCTCGCCCGGATGCCACTCGACCTTGGCGATTACCCGACGCGGCTTGGTCCAGCTTCCCGCCAGGTAGGTGAAGTTGGCAAAGTATCGTCGGACTTCGTTCGGCGGCCTCCCGACCAGGCGCTTGAGCAGATAGCCGATCCTATTCTGAAGAACTTGGTTGGCGGGTAGCCGCATCGCATATTTGATCCGCTCAGCCTCCAGATACTCGTAGACCTCGGGCATCAGTCCAGCGTCGGAAGTGATAGCGGAGCCGCGAGCTCTCAATGCCTAAGCGTGACAACGCTTAGAGGGCAACTGCCCAGGGCATTGCGCTGGGTCACGCCGATATGTTCGGCGAAGGGTTTCGGGATGGAAAATATGCTCACCATGGAACCGGCAAAACTCCGATCCTATTCATGTCGATCAGATTCGACCCCGTCCACATGCGGATAGCTTCATGCCCCAACGATCGAAGGTGCTTATGTATGTTTGTATTCATGGCCCCAGCAACGCCGGATGGGCGCAAATTTGTCCAAGATCTTGCAAACCTGTTCAACATAAGCCTGCGGCGTTCGCGTTTTCGCTATCTCGGCTCCCTTTTGGACCATCCGTGCGCGCAATTGCTGATCTTGCGAGATGGTGAGAATGGCCGAGACGAGGTCCTCGGGCTCGGCCGGATCGAAGAGCAAGGCAGCATCTCCGAGCTGCTCTTCCGCCCCGGAGACGCGGGAGGCTATCACGGGGCAACCCAGTGCGAACGCCTCTAGCGGCGGTATATTGTCGGGCCCGAAAAAGCTCGCGAACGTGAGTGCTAGTGCTTTGGAATAGAGCGCCCTCAGGTCTTCGCGAGGCACAAAACCAAGCATATGAACCTGATCATACAACCCCAATTCGTTGATCTTTCCGAACACGTGCCCCGCATTTCCCTTGTCACTTCCCGTAAACACCATTTCAATCACTATTCCTCTGTTTCGCTTGAGTAGCGCAAGGGCGATCAGGATATTGACATGATTCTTGTGGGGCCAAAATTGTGCCGGGTAGATTAGGAAATCGCCGCGTATTCCGTATTTTTCGCGAATATCCAAGATCCCGTGGCGATGATCTTCGCCTGCGAATGCTGGTGCTGGAAACGGGACGACAATCACATTCTCGGGATTCACCCTATAATAGTGCACTATGTCGCTTTTGCCAGCATTGGTTCCTGTCAAGATCAATGATGCTCGCGGCAGGGCGGACCTAAATGTTTGCTCACGTCCTTTCCAATCCCAGCCAGTACTACTCACCTCAGGAAAATATGGTCGTGAGCGATGTGCGAGATCCCATACCGTAGAAATGTATGGGACCGATGCTGTGGCCCCACCCTGGCCCAAGAACCATACCACGTCGATCTGCTGCTCTCGGATCAACGATTCCATTTGAGTGGACCAGTGAATTCGAGGGTCTGATGGTGGCTGAACCAGCCGAACCGCCCTTGCAACCATATCTCCAAACTGAGTGGCCCTTACCTTCATCCGCAAATGTTTTAGATGTCTAAATGCATTGATTTCTCGGCTGACTGAGCCCGCTTCATCAAAAGTCTCCCTAAGCGGTATGAACACATGGTGACTTTGCGTTGTCTCCAGCACTTGAATGAGGTTCTCCAAAAGCGTCGAAGCCCCTCCCGCTGTTGGGTGCGGAATACAGCCGACAACTCCAACCCTCAAAGCACCTTCTCCTCATGACTCTAACTCCGCATTCGATACACTGCGGATACTCGTTCTATAAGCAAATTTATGCCCTCAAAGGTTCCAACCAAAGAAAATGAAGATCGTTTGACTTGATACGATGCTATCAAGATAGTGATCTAACGATCGATAATTCTTGCCGGTGGTAGTCGGAAACGGTCCCATATGTCAACAGCAATCACCATTTACCGCAGCTCACCAGTGCCCCGCGATCCCCGCGGTCGATGCCGAACGCACCAGCGGGTATGCCAACGCCGAAAAAGTCCGCCGCGACACGCCGAGCCCATGGGACGGACTTCGCGATCTTTCGGGCTTGGTGCACTGAGCGCCGGCTCGACGCGCTCCCGGCCTCACCTGCAGTGGCAGCCTTCCTGGCACATGTGACAGTCACTTCCATAGCCGGCGAATCCGCGTGCGTGCGGTTGGCCGACTTGAGCTATTGCCGCCGTCAACTCTCGCAGCCGTGCATGCAGCGGAAGCCGCCACGAAGATTGCACTGCCATGCATCTGACAATGGTGGACGTGAAGAGACTGTGGATGCCGTCCGAAGACTACTTCGGTGTGGGACATATAGGCATCCCGACCCGCCGGGGATACGACGGGCCGGAGCTTGCCACCAGTACTGGTGTAGGGAGTAGCGCTGATGACCAACCGACCAACGCAAGGCTTACCGCCCGGTTCGGAGCGGGAACGAAGTCTCCGCTCCGCGACGAAAAAATAATCGCTAAATCCGTTTACAGGCATGTGATTTTGTCTTGGCCGGTCATGCGCGCATCGCTCCGATGTCGGTGCAGCCCTTAAATGGCGGACTAGGCAAAGGGCCGTGCATGCTCTTCGTGAAACCATCACAGTGAAGTTCCGGCCTCGCCCACCTGTGCGCGCCCGGGGGCGACGCGCGCTCGAATTGGAAATCGCGCGCGGGTTGCAAGACCATTCTCCTGGTTAGTCAGGCGCAAAACCACGCCGAATGGTTGAGTTTATCAAGTGTAGTTGTATTTTGGCAAAACAAACCCAACGCGCACGGAGCGGACTAATTTAGTAACAACCCATTCTATGAAAGGAAGTTTTCGCTCGCGGAGAACCTGACACCATCGAGAAGATGCGGCGGCGCATCGAGTGCGATCTATTCTACATAGATAATTGGTCGTTCCTGCTCGATATCAAAATCATCGTGATGACCCTGTTTTCGAAACGCGCCTATACGAATGCCGTCTAGACCCACTCTGCCGTGGCGATCGCGGACGGCATAAGCTGTCGTAGAGTTTACTTTAGCGATAGAAGGTCGCTTCTGAGATTGCCCATCTTAGACCTGAGCAACCTCATGGCTCTTTGCCGAATTATCCGAGCGCGTGGCTATTGCAGAGTGCGAGAGGCTCGTCGCGCGCCGCCGGCGACGAGGCGAAGTCAGACTGATGCTATATCGGCGTGCCAGTCGAAGGCTCTTATCGGCAACTCAACCTGGTTTGTGATGGACGCCCCGTGAACAGCATCCGCAGTTTTTCCGCGGTCGGAAGCGTCGTCTTCGCGTTTCGTTCCGTTTTCAATTGCCGAGTAGGGGATTGCACCTATGACGCAAACCCCGAGTAGCCATGGGATTTTTCGTGGTGGGCGCTGTAGGGATTGAACCTACGACCTCTCCCGTGTGAAGGGAGGTCTGACATTTGCAACATCAACATCTTAGGCCGCCCCCTCTTTCCGCTCCACGTCCGCTCCACGTTTGGGTGTCGGCAAAACTGCGGCGCGACGCGCCTCGGCCGTTGCCTCGCTGTGGGAGTAGCGCTCGACGGAATCGCGGTCGAGCCACGCGCCCGTCCTGGTCAGCCCCAGATCGTCCAGGCCGCCATAGAGCCGCATCCATGTCCCGTAGTTATGCCGGAACACATGGAAGGCCGTTCGCCGCGGCAAGGTTACGCCCGCTCGCCGACAGGCTTCCTTGAACAGGCTTCCTTGAGTAGATCCCGCAGCCGGCCGCCGTCATGGAACCGGAACAGGCGCCCGGTACGATCGAGGCCGCGTGGATGGTTTGCGAGGGCCGCTACTACGACAGGGGGTAGGTACACCCGCGCGCGGCTCGTCGGTCTTGGTATCGCCTACATAGGCGAACTCGCGCGCGAGCTCGACGCGCTCGCATACCATTTCATCGAGCGCTTCCCCTAGCCGCAAGCCAGTGTAGTTGAGCAGCGTGCAGAGGATGCCGAGCTCGGCGTCGATGGCAGCGCCACCCGTACTATCGCAGCGCTGGCCGCAAGAAATTGTTCTCGCGTGAAGATGTCACCCGACTGACTGAGGCGATGTCATGCCCTGGAAGCTCGTACCGCCCCGCGAAGGCAAAACCCCGAGCCCGCCGCAATCCGCCCAGGGTTCTTCGCAGCGGGGATGCAGCCAAATTTCGCGGGTGGGACGGTCGTGCAATTATTATCTGCTCATCGCCCACTTAAGTAATTCCCCATTGCAAAGTCCATGGGGACTAAGGATGGACAGAGATCCAGCCTTCACGCGCCACCGATACCGCATTGCCGGTGGGCTGTATCGCTTCGCCTCGATAGGCCGCGACTGCAGCAAACGATGCGATTACGGCGTCCAAAGCATCTGCAGTTTCCTCGGCTGCCTTTCTAAAGGCGCCAAGATTGACGCGATGCTCTAGACCCCGAATGATTTCTTGTCGCACTTCGATTCCGCCGCGTCCATCATATCTCTGTGAGGGCAGTTTCCACGACCAAAGTTGGGCGGCAGGAAACGCTTCGACAATGAGTCCTTCGGTCTGCCCCGACCATGGCCAGCACGGCGGAAACCCCGCTGTGGCAAGAAGTTTGATGCAAGCGGCGGCAAATGGAGCGCCACCACGCGGTTTCCACCAAAGCGTGGACCGAACGTTAATTCTTCGGTCGGACCATAATTGCTCTGTGAGGCGAAGAGGCTTCTGACACTGTAGATCGGATACAGTTTGCGCGAGCGCGATAAGCGATGGGCCGCTCGGAAAAGGTGCAGGGCTGCACGGTAGTTCGTCAACCAATTCCAATAATTTTAGCCATCCCTCCTTGGGGACGTGGCGCCAAGGTAGCGAGAACGGCGCATCAATTGCAGCTGCCGAAAACTGTCTCCCGGCTAGAATGTCAGCCAGCCGCCGGAATGGTGGTCCCTTGCCTGGAAGGTGCTGCACAGGTCGTAGTTCGATGACCTGTGGCCTTGGGTCTCTCCCGCATTTGATGCGGCAAACCCAAACATTAGAAGTCGAGCAATCAACGCGCCATGACCGGAGGTTCCCCGAAAAGTCAATTCCTAAGAATTCCATGTCGCTGACCTTCCTGGAGCTGCGGTTGGCGTTGATGTGAAAGGCTATCGCGATCGCGGCCACCCAAGCCTTGCACCCAAAATACCGGGCACTTGCAACTGTTCTTACAATGATTATTATAAGAACAGTGAGAGCGATGCACAAGGAAAATTGCCAATGAATGCAACAGCGAGCGCCAGAACTCCAACTACTCAAAAGAGAACAGTCTCTCGTGGTCGGCTGCTAAATGCCGACTATCGGACCCGCGAATACCTCACTGAGCGCGAGGTTGAGCGGCTCATGAAGGTGGCTGGTAACAATCGGCACGGGCACCGCGACGCCACTATGATCTTGATGGCATTCCGGCACGGGCTAAGAGCATCCGAACTGTGCTCGCTACGCTGGGACCAAGTTGACTTCGGCCACGGCCGGCTGCACGTCCATCGGCTTAAGAACGGAATGCCCTCCGTCCACCCACTAACCGGCACCGAACTTCGCGCTCTGCGTCGTCTCCAACGAGAACAAGAACCTGGACGATACGTCTTCATGAGCGAGCGCGGCGCCCCGATGTCAGCAGTTGCCTTTCGCCGGATGCTGACGCGGCTTGGGCGGGCCGCCAAGATGCCGTTCGGAATCCATCCCCACATGTTGCGCCATGCAACCGGGTTCAAGCTGGCCAACCAGGGTGTGGATACTCGTTCGCTGCAACATTACCTCGGCCACAAGAACATCCAGCATACGGTCCGATATACCGAACTTTCTCCCGAACGGTTCCGAGATTTCTGGAAGGACTAGGACGCGGCACTCATAGGCGGCGGTTACGCTGTCGATGGAACAGCATGGAGTGGGCAACAATGGCTAGACGCTTCCCCACGCCTTGGCGCCAAGAGAAATTCTCGGGTGGCTATGTGGTTCGCGATGCGACAGGTCAAGCGCTCGCCTATCTCTATGCGCGCTCCACCGAAAGCGAAGCCGTCGAGGCCAAGCAATTGACCTTTGACGAGGCGCGGCGGATCGCGGTCAACATCGCGAGGCTGCCGGAGCTACTCAGAGAGTGAGCGAGCAACCAACATTGCTGTGTCGCTGTAGAAAAGTGAATGGACGATGGACATGACGTGTCCTGCGTGCGGCGCTGAAACGGGCACATCATCGTCCCGAATACCTGAAGATCGCCAAGGCAATCGGCATCGAGCTGCCGACAGCGATCCTGCTGCGGGCCGACGAAGTCATTGAGTGAAGGCGGCATCCAGGTGGCCTCGGAGGCCACCTGTGACTGCTTCCGGGAAGTCTACCTCAGATGCAGCGCTTCCCGACGCAATACTGGCGGTACTGGCCCACATTGTTCATGTAACCCACTTGCTGCGTGGTCAGTCTTGCAGCCTGGTCGCGGATCACCAAGCCGTTTGCCGGTTTCGCCTGACTGTCGCTCACAGCGAGCGTCAGCAAAGCCAACGCCATAGCAAATGCGAAGGAGAATTTGCCAGACATGATAGTCCTCCTTTGGCTGGACAAGCGCGCATGTGCGCGTCTCCATCATGGCCGACCAATGCTTCGTGTTTTTATGAACCGTTTCACACTTCGCCCAATGCGCAGCGCCCCGAAAAACCGCAGTCAACTGCCGATAGCCTTAATCTATTGGCACAAAGCGGAGCCCGTTGCGTCGCTCGATGTCCGCTTTTGGGGGTAAAGCGGACATGTAATGCTCAGACCAAGTTTTTCCGCTTTTGACCCAAAGCAGACGTAGACGAGACCAAAATTCCACCGTGGCAAGCGATCCCAAGGCGCGGATTGCGAACGGCGCGGCGGAAGAAGCACAATTGAAGCAATTCATGAAGTACGACTGAGACAATCTTGTGCCAGGTAGAGGGAGGGTTGAGCAGGCCAGTCAACCCGCGAGGAGCGAAGACGAGCCGCCGGAGCTACCACGCCTGGCGGCTCTGCGCTGCGTCGGCGCGATCAAGAGAGCCTCCTATTCCGTTGGTTGGCACTCGAAAGGGCTTGGCCTCGTGCGAATGTATTCCGGCCTCAGGCATTTGGCCCGCTTTCCCCAGGAGTGGAATTTTCTCGTAACGCGGCTCAATTGGGGCCTTAGAGCAAATGTTTGGCGCAGAGTAACAAATCCCGCACTGGCGGACGACACTACTTAAGAAGTGTTTACGAGGAGACCTACCGCAATGAAGAAACTCTTGCTGCTAACGGTGACGCTCGGCTCTGTGGTCGCGTTGCCACAATCGCCCCCGCTAGACCTTGTCCCGCAACGGCGGCTCTCGAAGCTCAACAACATGCGCTGAATGCTGAACTAAACGCGATGACGGACAAGTGCAGTCCTGCTTGGTTCGCAGGCGCAAACCGCTCAATAGCCTTAGCTCGTCAAATAAATTCAACCGGTGGCAATTGTCACACGGTAAAAGACTCTTTGTCCCGTAATCTTTCTATCATCGCCTCCCGCAAACAGCAGTGCGCCGCTGCCGCCGCAGAAAAACAACAACAGACTGCCGTCAAGCCGCCTCCGGTCCAGAGCGCGCCTCGCGACCCGAGAAACATCCCGACGCCGCAGACGCAGCACGGCACGCCGCCGAGCCAGCCGCGTGATGCGCGAAACATTCCGACACCACAGACGCAGCACGGTACGTCGCCTCAGAACGTGGCCAGCAACGCGCCGATCCCTGGCCCCGCCGCGCCAGGCACGCCCAGGCAGCCCGGAGAGTCAGGATACATTCCGACACCGCAGACGCTGCTGGGCAACCCATCTCAGAATGTGCCTCCGACCTCCGGCGCTTCGCCGACCGGTCCTGCCGTGCAGACGACTCAACCCCAA
>Ga0306923_10004077_pt1 | contig 13917 bp, 14 predicted proteins | sample sta12Can44000108_FD_203841 | JGI IMG/M metagenome (GOLD analysis project Ga0306923, IMG submission 203841) | Lab enrichment of tropical soil microbial communities from Luquillo Experimental Forest, Puerto Rico - statanox.12C.anox.44.000.108 (v2)... | ecosystem: Environmental > Terrestrial >... | reverse complement strand
GACGGCGGCTTGGAACAGGCCTTTTTCGATGTGGTAGAGCGGCCCGTCTTTCTTGACGGTCGCGCCCTCCTTGAACAGCACTTCTTCCAGGTAGCCTTGGACGCGGGCGCGCACCTCGACTTTATTGACCGCATCAACCCGGCCAACGAAATCGCGTGTGTTGGCAATTTGCTGCTTCTCGGCATAGACGGTGCCTACAGCGGCCGGTGCAGCCTGCTGCGCTTCCGCAGGAAAGGCCGTAGCGGTAATGATCAGTATCAGCGCCACAATGCGACACACTACTTCGTCCCTCTCGTTGCGCCTTAATCTTGCGCGTTACTCGCTCAAGCGTCTTACTTATTTGATCCGAAGACGCTTTTGGCTGCATCCATGACAAGCGTTTCGTGGTGCTTCCGGCAATAGGATTCCAGTTTTTTTACATTCTTTTTCATGGCTGAAATGTCAATGTTGGTGTCGTCCTGCTTGGCATTCAGGTAGCCGCTCAACCAATATCCCACAGCACCATACCGGCCAATGCTGCCAGCCGCGAACTGCTGGCAAGTGATCTTGGCCACATCCACGTTCACCTGTGCTTGTGCGGCTGCTGGAGTTAAAAAAAATACAAGCAGTTGTCCTAGCACAACGAGCTGAGATTTCATGGAGGCCTACTCCAAATTATAGCCGGAACCAGTCCGGATTATGTCTTATGGAATTGATATAGATCAACCCACGGACGAGGCGACGATACAGGCCAGCGAGGTGGTCGAATAGAGTCGACCAAATATCCCTTTTGGCACGTAGCGATCGCCCGGCCAAGTCGGTATCGCGGTCGCTTCTCTAATCGACCGGTTCGGGTTACCGCCGAGCAACGAATAGCGGTTCAACCAGCACCACCAGATCAGGCAGGTCCTGGATTCGGCTGATGGTGTACTGCTGTGGATTAACGTTATTTTCAGCGTTTCGGCTTGTCCGCCCGATTACGATCCCAATACCGATTGTCGCACGGTCACTAAGTGCCCCTTTCAACCAAAGTGCGTCGCAGCAAAAATGGGGCCTATTCAATCTCACCACGCTTGCGTGTCCCGCGGCGGCTCAGACGGGGCCGGCTGGAAGAAGGTAGCGCCACAATCCTGAGCGTTTGAGTACATCGTTCTCGTTTGCAGCAGTGTCACGAATCCAAGCATCAGCATCGTTTGGCTCGAGCATATCGGCATCGGCGGCAGACTTAATTTTCCAATCGTTGCTGAATCGCTGGCGCGGAGCGGGCTTAATGCAAACAGCAGGAAGCCGGTTCGGCCGTGCCGCTGAGTGCCGTATCACGCACATCCTGCCATCCCGCACCTAATATTGAGGGCAGGTTACGCCCGTAGCGCAGCGCCGCAGGCCGGAGCCCGCCCTAAACCCAGGGCGAGTGAAATTATACTTAGGTTAATCCCGAACTTGATCTGGCTTATCTCCCTCCGCTCCGAGGGCTCCTCCACTTCGGCCCCCGGTGGACGCCAATCCGCGCCGGGTACTCTTTTTTGCGTGCTGCGCAAGCTCGCCGCCGCCCCTCCTCCGCGAAATGGGAGAGGATCGATACCCGTCCCCGATTTCAAAAAGCGGTTCTGTTAAGCTACGCCGCACGCAGCGAACTTGATGAGTCGGCGCCGGGGTGCAATTATTGGTGCAACCCACGAGACTCGACCAAATGGGCGAGGCAGCTCACCCCACGCTAGTCCGCCTCAGCGTGCCAGCACTGAGTCTGGCCGCTCTTGGCGTGGTGTTCGGCGACATCGGTACCAGTCCGCTCTACACGTTCAAGACAGTGCTTGACGTGACAGGGAATTCACAACCGGCGACAATCCTCGGCGCGTTGTCGCTGATCTTGTGGACGCTGATCATCGTCACCTCGCTGAAATACGTCACCCTCGCCTTGCGCGTAGACAATGGCGGTGAGGGCGGCATTCTCGCACTGATGGCGCTTTTGCGCCGAAAGTACGAGCGGCGCCAACCGCTGATCATGTTCATCGGTCTGTTCGGCGCGGCGCTGGTGTATGGCGATGCTGCGATCACGCCGGCAATTTCGGTAATGTCAGCGCTGGAGGGGCTGAACATCGTAGCACCTGACCTGCAGCGCTACGTGCTGCCAGCGACCGTGGCGCTCCTAATCGCGCTGTTTGCGGCGCAGCAGCAGGGCACAGAGCGCATTGGTCGGCTGCTAGGGCCCGTCATGTTGATCTGGTTTGTGATAATCGCACTGCTCGGACTGTGGGGAATAACAAAGCATCCGGCGGTCTTGTGGGCCCTAAATCCGACAGTGGGTCTGAGCTACCTGTTGGCAGGCCACGGCCTTACCACCTTGCTGGTCGTCGGTGGTGTGTTCCTTTGTGTGACCGGGGCGGAGGCGCTGTATGCCGACCTGGGTCATTTCGGCCGAGCGCCGATTAGGCTGGCCTGGTCCTGCTTGGTTTTCCCGGCGCTGATCCTGAATTATGCGGGACAGGCGGCGTACGTATTGGCCGGTGCACCGGCAGAAGGGAACATCTTCTACCACCTCTGCCCCGCGCCCCTGCTGCTGCCGCTTGTGATACTGGCCGCCGTCGCAACGATCATCGCCAGCCAGGCGGTTATCACAGGCGCATTCTCGATGACACGCCAGGCGATCCAGCTAGGCCTGTTGCCGCGACTTCAGATCATCCAGACCTCGGCCGCGGGCCATGGCCAAATCTACCTGCCCGCGGTGAACTGGCTTCTTATGGCGGTGACACTCGGCCTGGCGATTAGCTTCGGAAGCTCAAGCGGCCTCGCCGCTGCCTATGGAATAGCAGTGTCGGCGACGATGCTGGCAACCACCGTCCTCCTGTCCATCGCCATGCGCGAGATTTGGAGCTGGCCGTTGCCGGCGGTGATCGTGATCGGCATCGGGTTTGCGGCGGTCGACGGAGGATTTTTGTCCGCCAATATGTTGAAGCTCGCTCAGGGCGGGTGGGTGCCGCTCCTGCTTGGCACGTTGATTTGCTGCGTGATGCTGGTCTGGCAGAAGGGTAGCGCCGCAGTACAAAAACAAGTGGACGAAATGCAGATTCCGATCACTAATATTGTGGCCCAGCTCGCCAGCGGCCACATTCCGCGCGTGCCCGGCACCGCGGTGTTTGTGGCGCGCCTCACGCGGGACGTCCCCCCGCTCGTGGTCTGGCATCTCAGACACATCCGATCGCTGCACGGTTCGATCGTAATTGTTAACGTTGTCACCGAATTGGTTCCTTATGTCGCGACCGAGGATCGTGTGGACGTCCGCGAGATCGCACCGCGGGTGTGGCGTGCCCACGCCCATTTCGGCTTCATGGAGCGGCCAGATCTGCCAGCCCTCCTACAACGCGCTCAGGAAAAGGGTTACCCGGTGGATCCCTCCAACGTAACGTATTTTATAGGGCGCGAGTCGGTCGTGCCGCGTGATGATGGCAAAGGTCTGCCGCGCATCGTGCAGGGCACGTTCGCATTTCTGTTGCGCAATTCGAGCGAGGCAATTGAATATTTTCAGCTACCGAGGGATATGGTTGTTGAGATAGGGCGCCAATTCTCAATCTAATGCTCGGCGCCTGGAGCGACGGCGTCAGACCTAAAGGTGTGAAGCCATTCCATCGCCGGTTACTCTAACGCACACTGCCCAAGGGGCCCGATCCTCAATAACCACCGCCCCAGCGATACTGCCACGCGATTCCAACCGTCTTAAACTCGCTGCCGGTGCGCGTCGATGTGCCCGTGCTGGCATAGAGCTTTAAGGAATTGTACCGGTCTACTGGCAGGGCGACGGTCAAACCCGCACGCGTACTCGTCTGCTCGTTGTTGCTCTTGACGCCGTTGATGGTAGTGCGTCCTCCAGTGAAGAACGTACCGTCCAACGAGGCCCAAATACCAGATGGAAAACTATACAGGATATGCCCTTGCACCGAGTAGATGGGCGCCTGTGAGAGCGTGCCGCCGAAAAAGAAGTCAGTGTTGTCGGTGAAGAATATCGCGCTCGGAGCAAGTTCTAACGTCCACGGACCCAACGCTTTGGAAATGCCAAGTTCCGGCTTGAACGACCAATGGTTATTTCCAAGGTTTACTATTTTCTCATCATCATATTGCCCGAGCGGCGGCGTGACCTGCAAGCTTGCTCCGATGATGAGATCTTGGTGGTAGCTAGCAAAATCCTTAACTGACAGCGCCGGCGCACCGTAAAAGTTTATCGAAAAACGAAATCGGGGTTCGTTGAAGCCCGACATTTCACGCTCGATAGCTTTGCCGCTTTCCACTGCGTGTCCGAAAAATGAAGAATAGGGCACGAAGGCAGCGATTTTGGCAGACATGCCAAACACGTCGAGCGCACGCGAGTACGCTAAGAGCTCGGTATTCGTACGAAACTGCCCGTTACTTACAGACAATGCTGGATCAAACGCTATTTTGCCTTCGGAATATGCATAGCCCGCTAGCAGGAAATTGAGTCCAACCGGCGTGTTCGTATACTCCCTTGGCTCCAATTCCTGCGCATGTGCGTTCGTCGCTAGCAACACCAGCGTGAGTATCGCGAAAGGGCTACACGGTGAGAGCCGGCTCATCGGCTGTCCGACAGTTCGCAGATAGTTGTTGTTGAAAATAAGCCCTCCAACGCAGTTAAGTCGAGTGAAAGCGCATCGGGTACTCGAAGCGAGTGTAATCTGATCGCGACTGTGTCTTTTTAGCACTAGAGGAGCGAGGAGCTTCGCTTCCCGGTTAGACCGTCATGGCAGAGTGCTTTCTTAAGGTCTACCGATGGCCGGGGGGCTGTCGCTATTTGATTGCTGCTCACGCAGAGTGTTGCAAGAAACTATATTGACGGACCGAACGCGCTGTCGGTGCACACACTGTTCCCGCTTGCTGCTAAGGCTTTTCCGGACGCGCACAAGAACAGCAAAGGCGCAACGGGCTTCCAGACCTTTAACATTCTTAGGCTTGGCGCACCCAGCAATTCCTCGATCCGCACAAGGCGTTGCTTTCTCTCCGCCCCAGGCGCACCTCGCCGCGCTCTTAAAGGGCAGCCATCGCTGCGTCTACGTCCACGTTCCAATCATAGCCCCGAGGTGATCGCCCCTAACCTACTGCGGCGTCTTTAGCTTAGACCGCATTTTGGACAACTGCTTTGCAAAACCCCTATCGAGGTGGGGTTGGACTGTCGTCTTAAATGCGTAACTGACCTGATGGTATTCGTCGTCGCAGCCATCCGCTCTATCTTTCGGCAGGTAACCCTGCTCGACGACGTCAGCGAAGAGTTTTGGGTCGGCACCATACGCGATGCAGAGGACGTTGTAGAAGCGCTGAGCTGGGGTCCCATGTTCGTCGGAGAAATCTTTTAAGGCCATCGAAACCTGAGGCTGATGCATATCGACTGTATACTGATACGCGGAGCCCAAAATTAGCTCCCTTGCCCTCTGCTTATCGTATTGCAGCATTACATACGTGGAAAAATAATCGGCTGCATCTTCCTCTCGGCCCCAAATCGGTATAGCCAATATATCAAAAACTGCATGCCCTGATTCATGCATAAAAACATCAAGTAACGGTCCGGCGAGCGTATCCATTTTGGTGATCCCGAGCGGCAATGGTTTGTTCGGCTCGTTCTTTTGAACTTCCTCGATGTATTCGTAGCAGACCGTGACGGATTCGCCGTCGTACCATGCGTTCGCTACACCATCGCAACCCATGAGCTTCACCGGCAGAGGACGGGGAAGCCTGAGCGAATCCAATACCTTTTGCACGTATTCAAGGACTTGCTCTTGCTTCATCTGCTCATAAGTTGATTGATGTCCCGGATTTTTTGGCGGCACATACTCGATGGGAATTTTGGTGTCAGCCGACTGGGCCAAGTTACTGCTCGACCAAATTGCCAGGGCAGGAAAAATCACGGCAACCAATAAAATGAGTACCGACTTATGCATCTGAGTGACGACGTTTGGCATGACGTCACCTCCTTATTTCATGATTTACTGCCAGATCCGCTGCATTCGTGGCGATTTACCGCCAGAAATCCGCAGCAATTGTGTTGAGTCAAGTCAAAAAATAAAAAATAACGGTGTTGGTGCGGCTTTTATTCCAGGTTGGATTGCAACCTTGCCCCCCGTGGGGCGGTTTCTATTGCGGCATACTTGCGAGAGCCGTCTACAAAGTGTTGGCTGACACCGCATTGGTTTTGCACTACGATCTGAGTGGCTGGGGAATTCCAATAGAGGAGTTCCGTCAATGTGCGACTTTAGCCTTCATAGCGTCACGTCGCGGCCGGCAAAAGTTGGCGACAAGCTGACTACGCACGACTTCGGTACTGGAACGCGTGGATTTGCCGCTTTGGAAGACGAAGATGTTGCTGTTTGTCTCCTGCCAGGTACCGAACTGGCGTTTACAAAACCTGTCGAATATGGACCAGCGATTTTGTTCAGTTGGCGCTGGAAGAGACTAGATCAGCGCACGGCGATCTTTCGGCAAATTAACCAAGAGAGGCCGAGCGTACACCACGACGCGCTCGAATTTCCGGAGGGACAGATCGTCCTCCTTACTCGGTTAGTGGAAGGTCAGGAAGCGGTTGTGCTGCAATTGCCTGCATCGCCCAAAACTCCTCTAGAGGCAGACAGCCACGAGCGTGTTGAATACGCTGGTTAAGTGGAATGATGAGCATTTGAGCGGATTGGTAGGCCGTTTGTGACGCGGCCTACTATTCTTATCGCAATTGCGACGATCTTTGGAGGTCGGGCACATCCGAATCAAACCAATGCTTGGCCGTGGTGACGGCCAACGCCGCAATTCCCGTCAGGGTTGGCTGACCTCGGGGGCGGACTGGAGCTGACAACTCGCCGTGCAGTTCGATTCATCTGGACCAACTCGGACATGGAATTGGGCGATCGGATTTCGCAAGATGGCGATATCGACGTTCCGTGCGGCAACCAGGCGATCAGTGAAGCCTGCACCAAGACCGCAGCCGTCAGACCTCATCGGCAATCCAGCAAAGCTGATTGCCTGAAAACTCCTGGGCGCCTCGCGCCCCCTAGTTCATTTAGAAAGTGCGTAACGCTCTAATTAACATCCGCAATGGGAATATCCGTAGTTGACAACAGGGGTAAAGACAACAACTGGGGCGACGGCAACAGGGGTCGCCGCAACCGCTGTGCCAACGCCGCAACGACCGTAGCCGTAGCCACCACAGCCGGGGCAGCCATATCCCAAGCCCACTCCAGGGTAACCACTACCGTAGCCTAAGCCTACTCCAGCGTAGCCAGCACCGTAGCCCAACCCCCTCCGGGGTAACCAGCACCGTAGCCCAAGCCGGCTCCAGCGTAGCCACCGCCGTAGCCCAAGCCGGTGAACGGAGGCTTTTACGCTCAGTAGGAATAATTGAGCCTCCATGGTATATGAAATCGAGAGTTCGCTTGAACAAGAGTCACGCCGGTCCCTAGCCTGCTTTGCGCCCTCATAGGAAGAAGTCCGTCTAAACAATTGCTGAGTGGCTTGGAGTGATCTGCGATGGAATGGCTTGATGGATTCAGGTCTCACGCCGTAGCCCTGCCGAATCTAGCAAAGTTCGCAATTGTCATGGCGATTATTGCGAGCGCACCAGCACTCGCTCGCCGCGTGCGGATTCCAGCTCTTGTGGTCCTGTTAGCCTTCGGAGTCCTGCTGGGGCCATATGTTCTTGATGTTGCCCCTGTGAACCATCCGATCGTGCAGTTTTTCGGCGATCTTGGCAGGCTGCTATTGATGTTTGCGGTAGGGCTCGAAATCAACATTGATCTTTTTCACAAGGCACAGACCCGCAGCATCATCTTCGGTCTCATCACCACCATTATGCCGCAGGTTCTCGGCACCGTGTACGGTCTGGCATTCGGCTATGGAATTATTCCAGCCATCGTCATCGGTTCGCTGCTTGCATCGCACACCTTGCTCGCCATGCCGATCGTTACGCGCCTTGGCGCCGTTGGGTTGGAGCCGGTGGTCGTCACAATCGGAGCCACCATGGTATCCGACACGCTTTCACTGATCATCTTCGGAATCTGCGTTTCAATCTACACGACCGGCTTTTCACCGTCGGGGGTTGCGATACAGATCATTGAAGTCATCATTTTGGTGCCACTGATTCTAATTGGAGTAAGCCGCACCGGCGCTTGGATCTTGAGTAAGCTGCGCGACAACCATGAGGCCTATTTTGTCACGATGCTTGGCATAATGGCGGTGGCTGGTCTCCTCGCGGATCGCATCAACTTGCCAGACATCGTCGGCGCGTTCTTGGCTGGATTGGCGGTTAATGCCGCCGTTGGCGATCACCCAGTGAGGGAGAAACTGGACTTCATCGGCAAAGCCTTTTTCATTCCAATCTTTTTCATTGTCATCGGGTTCCTCATTGTCCCCGTCGCGGTAGGTCAGACGATCTTCAACCATTTCTGGCTGGTTGCGGGCATGGTTGTATCTCTGATCTTGGGAAAGGCAATCGCAGCGGCGATCGCCGGTCGTAGCTTTGGCTATTCGCGCGATGCTAGTCTGACGATGTGGTCACTGACACTGCCGCAGGTGGCCGCTACGCTTGCCGCCACCCTAGTCGGCTATAAAACTTACAATGGCGCAGGGGAGCGGCTGCTAACCGAGGAGATATTCAACACTGTGCTGGTGCTAGTGGTAGTCACCTCGCTTCTTGGGCCAATCCTGACGGAGCTGTTCACTCCCAGGATGATCGGACAGCAAGCGCGCGCCAAAACTGCATAATTTGAAGCCGCTGTGCGAGCGGCCGCACCCGCAGTCGGACATGAGCGATTCCTACTAAAGCGTCAGAGCCCGACATGGCGGTGCGGGTCGACTGCGACCGCAAAAGCTACCGTGCGGCCGGAAAAGACGCCGACCAGCGTCGCAAGACTGCAAAGCGGACATCACGCCTACGACGCTGGAACGGAGACCCAATGTCATTTTCCCGGTGCGGTGAAGACGCCTTGTGCGATCAGACCTTCCATCCCACCAAGCATGAGTTGTAAGCCGAGCGCCACCTGGCTGACCCCGAGGATCACGCCGAGGAGCAGCAGCAGCGGGTTGAACCAGCGGACAATGATGTGTGCGACGAGCATAGCGAGCCAGTCCACGAACAGAATGAAATAGACAACCCCGGCCACCATGAGTCTGATTTCGGTCGTGGGAGCGAGGGCGATGAGAATGATAACCGCAGCGATGCCGTAGGGAGTAACGATGGTCGGAAATGCGAGTGGAGAGAAGGCGTGCGCCAGAGTGGGCGGTTCAGTGCGATCCGGCGGGCGGGCTAGGTCGTATTGATGCATGACCGCCTGCAGCGCGACGAGGAAAAGGATTAGGCCTGCGGCGATCTGCAACACCAACACCGGAATAGCAAAGTTGTCGAGCATTTGCTGGCCAAGCGCGGCGGCAATGGTGACGGCGGCAGCCGAGAATAGGAAGGCGCGCGTCGCGAGGCGAAAGCGAAAGATGCCGTCGCAGTCTTTGGTGGCTGCGGCAAAGGGACTGAGGAGTTTAATTGGACCAAGCATCAAGAATAGCAGTGCGAAGATCATGCCCCATGTGATCGGTCGTTTAGTGGCGAGCACGCCCTGGGCGGCAGCCGAGACCGGCACGAGCGTTAGGGCCATGATGACTGTCAAGCGCCTCATGGCAGTTTTATAGCAGCATCGTTGATCTCGTCTGCGCTGCCTCTGGGCTCGATGAAAAACCCATGTGGCGCAAAACGCCGGCGCTGGTACACGCGTGATTAATATGAAATTAGCGGCGGCGCTCGATCTAGCGCGCTTTAAACAGATGAACGCTCCGGCACTACAAAAGTTCCCTTCATTCTGAGCCGCCGGAACCCGCTGACGTCTGTGAAATCAAAGGCAGCCCAGCAAATTTTTTCTTTAATCAGGTTGATGGGAGATCATCTTCGCATTTGCCGCCGGAGTCGATGATTTTTCTTCTCCAGACTGGGGTTACCGAGGTTATGGCTACCGCGGAGTGGGTGTTGGCTACCGCGGAGTGGGTATTGGCTACCGCGGAGTGGGCATTGGCTACCGCGGAGTGGGTGTGGGTTACGCCGGTTATGGCTATCGTGGAATGGGCCTGGGCTACCGAGTGGGCCTGGGCTACGGCGTTGGCTACGCTGCAGGTGTTGGTTACGCGGGACTAGGCTATGGCGCAGGCTACACTGGAGTTGGCTACGGTGAGCCAAGCTTTGGCGGAGGCTACGCTGGAGTTGGCTATGGCGGGGGGTATCCTGGAGTTGGCTACGCGGGACTAGGCTATGGCGCAGGCTACGGCTGTGGCGGTTGCGGCGCAGTAATTGCTGTTGCCCCTGCTGTCGCTGTTGCCCCTGCCTTCTATCCCGCTGCCGTCAACTATGGATACCGAGGTTGCGGATGCTAGTTACAATGAGTGGGCGGCGACCCGACTTTCGTTTACCAACATCAGCAGCTGAGCCGTTGGGGACACCCTGACAGACGCCGGCAAGGTGCCGCGCAAGATTAAAGATTTTTTGGTCGCGACCACACCACCCGCATGACCGACAAGTAAGAGCCACGCGGCGGGGCTCGGTACGCCAAGTCAGCGAGCAGCGACGACCCTCGTCGCCGCGATCGGCCGCGAAACGTCACTTCAAGCAGTTGACCGATAAGGTCCAGCCACGCGGCCGGCGGGGGCTTGCGCCTGCTGTGAGAAGAGGCGTTCCGGTTTTACAGCGCGAGAATTTGCATTTGTCGTCCGTGCTCGCGGCTAGAGACGTTTGACAGTCTAAGTCGTTGAACTTGTTATCCCTTGGCACAACTCCCGGGCCCACCACTTGGAAACTTCGATCCTGAAGCCCTCACCGAGGTTTTGGCGAAGTAGCCGCAAGCAACGGCGGAGCATTCCTGCTTGTTTCCCTGCGAGAGACGAAGTATTCGGCCGTCTTACCTTGTCACCGAGCGCGGTGCCGTTAATGGCAAATTAAGACGGTTGGAATCGCGTGGCAGTATCGCTGGGGCGGTGGTTATTGAGGATCGGGCGCCGGACGTTCCACTTTCCGCGAGTCTCTTACCGCGCCGATAGTTGATGGCCAGCGGCGGGCAACCGAGGTGTACGCCTTAAATTGAGCGCACCATCGCAAATGATTTGCCTGAGATGAGCGACCGGAATACCGACTTGCCCTGCGTTGGCTTCAGCCACGACGGACAAAGTGCATTGGAGCAAAACGACCGGTTAGACGACGTTAACCGGACAAAGGATCGCGGCTCGCAAAATCCAGCGGAAGTATGAGCTCAAAACTCGTGCCGCCGGAGCTTCTCCTTGAGAGACGCAATTCACCGCCGTGGTCCTCGACTATACTGCGACAGATCGGAAGACCCAGCCCCGTGCCGCCGGATTTAGTCGTAAAAAACGCCTCAAAGATCCGGTCTGCATTCTCGGGCGTTATCCCCGGTCCCGAGTCCTGAATATAAACCGACACACCTGTATTATGGTCCAAGCCGGTTATCAATCGCAGACGCCTCTTATCAGGTGGAACAGACCGCATTGCCTCGAGGGAGTTTTTGACCAAGTTCAAAATAACTTGCTGTATCTGAATGTGAGAGGCGTGTATCTTGGGAAGATTCTCTTGGCATTCGGCGGTAGCAATTACAGCCTCAACGCGGAGGTCGTCTTGAACCAACTCTAACGCCTCGCGAACAACGTCATTGATCTGGATCGTCATATGTTCGGTTGGTGTCTTCTTATATAGGTCGCGGATAGCGACGATTATTTCGTCAGCGCGATGACAGGCGTCAATCACCGATTGGAAGCACTCACGCGCCTTGTCGAGTTCAGGTGGCGTTTTCTTGAGCCAATTCAAGCCTGCCCCACCCCGTGCAGCAATACCCGTTAGCGGTTGCTTGAGTTCATGTGCCATTGCGGCTGTAGCTGCCCGAGCGTTAGCAATCCGATCGGAACGCTCACGTCGCAATAGTGCCAAAGCGTTCGCAAGGCGCGCATAAAGCACCATCGCTTCCGCAAGCAGCGCACTCAAAACGATCGTCGAAGAGATCAATGAAAATACGCGTTGTGTGTAAAATCCGAGACTGAAGCGACTCGTAATTACGAATGCTGTCACTGCAAGTTCCGCCACCGATGCACTAATTGCAACAATAAGCCACATATCAAGTATCGACTTTCGACGAAGCCACAGCACCACCAACGCAAGTAGGCCAATTGCAAAATCTACGCTTGTGACGCGGTTGGCCCAGATAGTAAAGCCGACCCGATCTGCAAAGAGCGCAGGCAGCGCGTCGCCGTGCAGCGTAACGATCCACGTAAGGAGGCAAACGAGACCGATGACGAACGTTACGCTCAGATAGATTGCCGAACGGGGCAGAACGTGCCTATCGTCAACCAGATAGGCATAGCCAATTACAGAAACTGGCAATCCCAAATGCCAGAAAATAAAAAGCCATGCTGTGGTTGAGAGTCCGGCACCAAGCAGACCAAAAGGTGCAAATGCGCCTGGAAAAGTCAAAAGGTGCGGCAGGACTATAAGTGCGCTGAACAAATAACCGCTTGCAAGCAGCAGAAGGCCGGATGATCCAACAATCCTCGACTGACTGAATAACAGGATGGCAGTAAAAAAATCACTGATAATGACTGCTGACTCAGTGGCCGGGATAAAGCCGTCGATTTTCCGCAACTGAATTGCGGCAAACGGGACTATAATTACCGTGGCTACGAGCACAACAGCGGCAAGGGCAAGCGCCATCCGACGTTGCCATACCGTAGGCGTCATCGTGGCGATAGAATACTCAAACCTTTCGGCGACCGTACTCAAAGCCACTCCAATCGACGAGATAACCTTACGGCACACCGCGCTTCAGGCCCACAGAACGGGGTGGACCTGCCTTTAGAAGAACCGCAGTCCACCGTCCGTTTGACGGCTGAAAAATTTTGGCTCTGGCGTGTTACTCAGAAGCTATACGTCTTCGTGCTACAAAACCTTACTCACGTTCTCGTGTCTTTGACCTAGGTCAATCAGCGGGCTGATCGCAGATCGTCTCGCCCTTCTCCAGCTTTAGGCCAGTGGTGTCGTCACACGTCACCATTAGAACCTCCATATTGTTGCTGCGCTGATGTGCCGGCCGTAAACCCCGTCGGAGGCTCAGCAGAACAAAACTTTGACGTGAAATAACAAGATTTTGGATGTTTTTTTGGCATTCCCCGCCGTGCAGCAAGCTCCCGACACGAGCCAACGCTGACCTCGATGTCGGCCGTGAGCACCATGGCGTTCACCAGGCCGATTTTGGATTTCTCACCGTGTGCAAAGCCAAGATATCTATTGTAGATGACGACAAATTTGTTTTGAAGGCCCTGGAGCATCTAATTGGATCTCTAGGCTATGAGGTGAACGTTTTCCTCTCTGCGGAGGACTTTCTCATGTCCGATCGAGCGCAGGACACTTCGTGCCTAGTCACGGACCTGCAAATGCCTGGCATGACGGGAATTGAGCTTCAAAAACGTTTAGTTGCAAATGGGCATCACTTACCCATTATTTTTATGAGCGGAGTTTCGGATGAGGAGATTCGCGTTGGCCTCTTAAAAACAGGTGCCATTGGTTTTTTAACAAAGCCGGTCGATATGGTCTGCCTTATCGACTTATTGAACAAAGTACTTGAAGGTTAAATCAGTTGCCGCTGGACTTGATTGCTATAAAAGCTTCGACGATTTCTGGAATTGCGTCGCGTCCAGCACAGAGCTCTTAATTAGCTCCACCTTTACTGATTGCACGGGTGAGACACTCGACCAAAGACTGATCGTTGAACGGTTTCGTTAAAAATCCCACTGTTCCAGAATTTAGAGCCGTAGCACGGTGTGCTTCGTTTGGAAATGCAGTCACAAGGATAACAGGCGTGCGGCATCCTCGCGTCTTCAATTCCCGCTGTAGTTCAAGACCATTCATGCCTGGCATCTGTA
>Ga0306923_10004073_pt1 | contig 13921 bp, 5 predicted proteins | sample sta12Can44000108_FD_203841 | JGI IMG/M metagenome (GOLD analysis project Ga0306923, IMG submission 203841) | Lab enrichment of tropical soil microbial communities from Luquillo Experimental Forest, Puerto Rico - statanox.12C.anox.44.000.108 (v2)... | ecosystem: Environmental > Terrestrial > Soil... | reverse complement strand
CGCCCACGACCCCCGGCTGACCGACGACGAGGCGCGGTGGGCGCAGCACCTCAAGACGGCGGCCGGCGGCCGGACGCTGCCCCCGGCGGAATGGGCGCAGGCCGCCGCCCGGTTCGGCCCCGCCCGCGCCGCCTACCTGCTGAACCCGGACCCGAACGCCGGAACCCGGCCGGGTCCGTGGGATCAGCCCGCGACCGCCTCCGCGCTGCCCGACCAGTGGCTGGCGATCGGCTACGGGCCGGACGGCACCATGCTCGCGGCGGCGCTGGGCAAGCCGATCCCGGTGCCGCCGCAGATGGCCGACCTGGCCCAGAACCCCCAGGCGGCATCAGACGGCGAACCCCGGGTAGACCAGGCAGTCCGGTGGATGATCGACTTCGGCGAGGCGGTCAGCAAGGGCATGGGCCTGAGCCTGGCCGTGGACGGCGGCACCGCGGGCACGCCGGCAGGGACCGACGCGACCGGGCACGCCACGTTGTCCACGCTGCTCGTCGTCGGCGTCCGGGCCGCGGAGGCGACCGCCGTCCTGACCAGCCTGCTTACCGCCCACCACTTCACCACCGGTCTCGAGCTCGTCAGCTACGGCACCCCGACCAACAACACCGCGGCCGCCCCTTCGGGGTTCACCCGGTCCGACCCCGGCTACGCGCGCAGCTACACCCTGGAAGTGCTCCGGCCGGCCGCCAGCGGCGACGCGGCCCGGCTGGCCGCCGCGCTGGGCATCGACCCGGGCGTCTTCGCCGCCGCCGCGCCCGCCCCGCTCACCGGGCAGCTCGACCAGCAGGCGATGACCGCGCTGACCTGGCAGGCGACCTGGGGGAACTTCCTGACCGGGCTCACCGGCATGGGCACGCCACGCGCCGAGCGGCTGCGCAGCTGGGCGGTGGCCTGGCTGCGGCCGGGCGGCCCGCTGCCCGCGCTGCGGGTCGGGCCGCGCCCCTACGGGCTCCTGCCCGTCGTCGACCTGACCCACTGGGCCGACGCCGGCGACCCCGCCGCGGCCGATGTGCACTCCGTCGTGACCGGCCTGACCAGCGCGTGGCTGGCGGCCGACCCGGCCGCCGCCGGCCTGGACTTCGACGCCCTGCTGGCCCGCACCCCGGTCACCGCCGGGGCCTGGGGCCGGTTCGCCGGGATCATGCCGGGCTGGCTGCAGAGCAGCTACGACCTCGGCGAACCCCATCAGAACATCCAGGCCAGCATCACCGCGCTGCCCGGCCAGCTCACCCAGATCGGCACCGCCAGCGGGCTGAACGGCCCCCTCACCTGGCCCGCCGGGTTCATCGCGCTCCCCGACCCGGCCGCGCCCGCCGCCCCGTGGCCGCTGGTGAACGCCGACGGATCGCCGTTCCCGCTGGCCAACGCGGCGGCCGAGCCCGCCGGCTACCTCGCCGCCCTGCTGGCCGGCACCCAGGCGGCGCAGCCGGCGGCACTGCTCGACGTCATCGCCCGGCAGTCCTGGACCGGGACCAACGGGATGCCCGGCGGCCAGTGGGCGTTCGGCCCGCGCGGCAACCTGGGCGACCACCCCGAGCCGCCCCCGCCGGTGGCCGCGGACGAACTGCACGCCTCGATCAGCCACCTGGCAGGCCAGCCCGGCGCCGACTTCGGCTCACTGTTCGGCGGGTCGCTCGACGCCTGCGCGCACCGCCTGGACGCCTGGGTGACGGCGCTGGCCACCCGGCGCCTCGGCCAGCTCCGCGAGGCCCACCCCGCGCAGGTCTACGCCGGCGGGTTCACCTGGGTGGAGAACCTGATCGCCCGGGACCCGCTGCCCTCCGTGACCGTGACAGGCGAGCCCGGTGCGGTCCAGGACCCGAGCAACGCCGGCTACCAGCTGGCCCCCAGCGTGCAGCAGGCCACCACCGCGGCCGTGCTGCGCAGCGGCTACCTGACCCACCACCCGGTCACCCCGGACGGGCAGGTCCCGCCGCCGGGCGCGCCGTTCGCCATCGACCTGTCGTCGCGCCGCGCCCGGCTGGCAACCTGGCTGCTTGACGGGATGCGGCAGGGGGAACCGCTGTCGGTGCTGCTCGGGTACCGGTTCGAACGGGCGCTGCAGGAAGCCGGGCAGGGGGCGCTCATCGACCCGTTCCGGCGGGCCGTCCCCTACCACCCGATCATCACCGTCGACGCCACCGGCAGCACGCAGCCCACCGAGGCCGCCGCCCCCACCGATGTCACTGACGGCGCGGCGCTGTACCAGCTGTACCGGCGGATGCAGGCGCAGGCGGGCCAAAAGCTGCCGTCCCCGTTGACTGGTGACGAGTGGACGCAGGCGCAGCCGGCGCTGGCCGTCCTGGCCGACGCGATCGACGCGGTGGCGGACGCGGTCACCGCCCAGGCGCTACACGAGACCCTTACCGGCAGCTCGTACGCCGCGTCCGCCTCCCTGGACAGTGTCGCCAGCGGGGTGGTGCCGCCCCCGCAGCTGTCGTTCCTGAACACCCCGCGCGGCGGCGTCGCGGTCACCCACCGCGTGCTCGTGCCCATTCCGGCCGGCCAGCCCTACCCGCCGCCCGGCTGGCACGCGACCCCGCGCGGCGACGCCGAGCCGGCGCTGACCAGCTGGCTGGCCGGCCTGCTTGGCGATCCCGCGGCGGTGACCGCCGCTGTGACCCTGACCGACCCGGCCGGCGCGCCGCTGTCCGGCGGCCCCGTGACGATCACCCTGGCCAGCCTTGGCCTCGGCCCGCTCGACGTGGCGGCGCTGGCCGCCCGGCCGGCCGAGCTGGAACGCTTGGCCGTGCACACCGTGCTCGCCGCCCGTCCCAACGCCGACCCGCCCGCCCGCGGCGGGACACTCGACCCCACCCCGGCCGGCGCTGCGCGCCCGTTGTCCGCCGTGCTCGCGATCGCCAAGACGGCGGGCCAGCTCATCGGCACCGGCCGCAGCGGCGACGCCCGCGACCTGGCGCCCGCCGGTACGGTCACCGCCTCTGGTGCCGACCTCGGCGACCTCGCCGTGCGGGTGAACGGGAAGACCGGCGGCCCGCTGGGGGTGGCGGCCCAGCTGAAGGCCGCCGCGGACGCCCTGGCCGCCGCCCTGCCCGGAGACCCGCCGCCCGGCTCGGCCACGGCCGCCGGAACCGGTATCCCGGCCGGCGCGGACCCGGCGGTACTGGCCGCGGCGCTGGTCAGGGCCGTCCTGCTCGGTGTCCCCGCGGCCGCCCCCGACGGAACCGGGCCCGGCGCGCTCAACACCCTCGTCAGCCAGGCCCGGGGCGCGCGGGCGGAGATCGCCCGGCGGAAGGCCGCCGTGGCGGCGCTTGAACCCAAGGCGGGGGACAGCGACGCGGCGCAGCTCGCCGCCCGGCTGGACCAGCTCACCACCGCCCTCGGCGCGGGGTTCCGCGCCCTGCCGCTGATCACCGCCAGCCCGCCCGGCCTGATCACCCAGGCCGCGGCGCTGACCGACGCGTCGACGGCCGACCCCGGCCAGGGCGCCGACGCCTGGCTGGTCAAGGCCAGCCGCGTGCACCAGCCGGTCGCGGACCTGGTTAGCGCCCGCTGCGCCGCCGAGGCGCTCGGCACCGGCCCGGCCCTGGCGCTGACCATCGCGCAGGTCCCGGTGCCCACGTCCGCCCGGCCGGGCCAGAACCCGCCCCCCGCGCCCTGGGCCGGGCTGCCGTTCGCCGGCAACCCGCCGCCCCCCGGCACCCTGTCCCTGGTCATGGCCGCGGCAGCGCCCCCGGCGGGCACCTTCGCCGCGCTGGTCGTCGCGGACTGGACGGAGGTCATCCCCAGCCAGCACCAGATCGCCGGGCTCGCCTACCACTACGACGCCCCGGACGCGCAGGCCCCGCAGTGTGTCCTGCTCGCCGTCCCCGCCCGCCGTGACACCACGACCTGGAGCTACGCCGACCTGGCCGCCACCGTGACCGCGGCCCGCGACCTGGCGCACATCCGGGGCGCCGACTACGCCGACCTGCCCGCGCCCGCCCGCCTGGTGCTGCCAGCGGCCTACGTCAGCAACGACCCGGTGGCCAGGCCAGGCCCCTGGGCCCCGAAGCTGACCCAGCTCAGCGTGCCGGCCAACTACCTGACGCAGGCACCCGCGGTGACGATCAACAAGGTCACGCCCGCCACCCTGCTGCAGGGCGCGAGCGACGCACAGCTGACCGTGACCGGGCTCAACTTCAAGCCATCCGACCCCGGCGCGCAGCCGCTAACGCCCGCGTCGTTCACGGTCACCGCCACTGACGGCGCTAGCAGCGGGGTCACGGTCAACCCGGCCGGCAGCGCCGTGTCAGACACCCAGGCGACCCTGTCGGTGACCATCGACCCGCAGGCCACGCTGGGCCCGCGGAGCGTGTCCGCCGGCAGCGCCACGCTGACGAACTGCCTGACCATCGCCCCGCAGCCGCTCGCCACCGGCTGCGACACCGCCCGGCTGACCCAGGCAACGACCCAGGTCACCCACGTCATCACCGTCACTGGCCAGGCATTCAACCAGCCCGACATCACGCTAACCGCCCAGGACCCCCAAGGCGCCGGCCTGGTCAGCTGCCAGCTGACCAGCAGCACCGGCTCGCTGCTGCAGATCACCGCCACCATCGCCGCCTCCGGCTATTCCCCCTACCAGGAGCCGCCCGGCGACCAGGCCCGCGCACCCGGCACCAAACCCGTCCCCGTTCCCTACCGGCCGCCAGTACACAAGCTCTACACCCTGACGCTGGCCGTCACCCCTGCCCCCGGGGCACCGGCCGGCCATTTCCCGATCATCCTGGACGCGATCATCTGAGCGAGAGGAGCAGACCCGATGAGCCCGACCGCCGGCCCGCCTGAGCAGCCCCGGCAGCCCATAGGAAACGGCCCCGGCAGCGGCACGGTAGTCGTGTCGCCCGGCATATCCGCGCCGGGACCCGCCACTCCTCTGTATGTGGGCCTGCCGTTCACGATAGAGGGCGGCGCCACCGCCGGGCTCGCCGGAGGCGAACCGGGAGCGTTCAGGGTGTCCAGTGTCACGGTCACCTTCGACGGGACGCCGGTTGCGGTCACCGACGACAGCGGCGACTGGAGCAATTGGCGCGCTGCCCCAGTCATACCCGGCCCCGGGCCGCACACGGTGATCGCTCAGGCAACCAGCGGCAAATACACCGGTTCCCAGATCGTGCACGCCCAGGCCAACCCGGTCCTCACCTGCGTCAGCCCGGTGCCCAGCGGCGGCATCATCGCGACCACGCTGTCACAGGTGCTCGTCATCCAGGTCGCTGACACCACGGTCTTCAACATGTCAGGCGGGACCTGGCAGTGCCAGGCCACCGGACCCACGGGCCCGCCCACTGCGGTCCCGGTGACCGTGGTTCCGCTGACCCCGCCCCCCGGCAGCAAGGCCGGCCAATTCCAGCTCACCGTGGGACTGCCCGCGGTGGCCGTCCCCCAGGGCGGCACCCACTACACCCTGACCATCACCGCGACCACCACCCAGCCCGCGTCCGTGTCGCTGCCGCTGCCGGTGCAGGAGATCGACAGCACTAGGCCGCAATTCCTGCCCGGCACCGTCATCCCGGACAACGTCCAGCCCGGCAGCACGCCGACCGTCACGGTCCAGGCAACCGATCTGACGCCGGGTGCGGTCTTCAGCAAACTCGACGGGACAGGCCCGACCGGCGCAACCGTGCAGTTCGACGGGCAACAGGTCCCCGTCACTCAGACCGTGACCGGGGACCCGGCCAGCTGGACGGCGTCCCTGCCCCCGGTGACCCTGCCGCCGCCCGGCCAGGCCGCCCACCAGGTCACGGTCACCGTCACCGATGCCGCCGGGAACCCCGCGACCATGACCCAGCAGGTGTGGCTCAAGCTGCGCAGCTGGACCCGGCTGGAACCCTCCCCCCGCGACCCCACCCTGATGGACGGCCTGCAGGCCCAGATCGCCGACCCGGCCTGGCTGCTCGCCCGGCAGGCCGCGTTCGGCGAGCTCATCGGCACCGACACGGCGTCACCGGTCTCGGTCAGGATGCGCGCCCGGGCCAGCGCGCTGACCCGGCTCCGCCCGGCCCGCGACCCGGGCACGACCCAGCCGGCAACCGGGCCAGGAGAGCTGCTCCCGCCCGGCGGCGGCCCGCTGGAGGTGCTCACCGAGGCGGAACCGGAACCCGCCGACACCGGCCCGCCCCGCCCCCTGTTCGCCGCCCAGGCCGGCCTGCACTACCGCCGGCTCCTGCAGCGCGCCCCCGGCGCCGGCGACCTGAGCACCTACCTGCACGGCCTGTCCCAGTCCTACCCGCTCCCCCCGCCGCCCAGCCCGCCCGGGACCGGCGTGCCGCCCCCGCCGCACGACCCCGACCCCACCCTGCAGCCCTACCTCCTCGGCCGGGTCCCCGACGGCGAGCGGCTCTACACCGACCTGGCCGCCGCGCTGCGTCCCCCGGGCAACGGCGCCCTGCCCGCCACCCCGGCCCTCGGCACCGCCAGCCCCGCCGTCGTCACCAGCGTCGCCAGACACTGGCTCGCCTGGTACGACGCCGTCCGCGGCCAGGAACTCGGGCACCGCGACACCTGGATCCCCGAGCGGATGGAATACGCGTTCAGCGTCGCGGCGCCCGGCCCGGTCGCGGAGACGGTGCTCGCCGCAGCGGAACTGGACACCGGCCGGCTCGACTGGCACGACTTCGACCTGCTAGCCAGCAGCAAGGTGGCCGCGCCACCAGGGGCGAGCCTCGGCGCGGCCCCCTCCGACGTGCCCGCCGGCGAGACCAGCGTCGTGTATGCCGGGCTGCCGGCCCCGGTCAGGTTCCGCGGGATGCCGAACCGGTCCTGGTGGGACTTCGAAGACGGCTCGATCAACTTTGGCGCCATCACCGCGCCCGCCGAATCGCTGACCACCAGCGTCATGGTCGAGTTCGCGCTGCGCTACGGCAACGACCACTTCATCCTCCCGGTCCCGCTGGCCGTCGGCTCGGTGCTCCGCGTCGACAGCCTAGTCGTGACTGACACCTTCGGCGAGGTCATCCTCATCCGCCCGGTCGCCGAGGTAGACACCGCCACGGGCCCGTTCCGCCTGTTCGAACACGCCGTTCCCGGCGGCACGCCAGCCCGCGACCCGCTGCTCGTCCTGTTCCCGGCCCTCGGCGCCGTGGTCGAGGCTGCGCCCCTGGAAGAGGTCCACTTCATCCGCGACGAGGCAGCCGAACTCGTCTGGGCGATCGAGCAGACCGCGCTGGGACCGGCCGGGCTTCCCGCCGACCGCACCGCCGACGCCCTGGCACACTTCCAGCCGCTCGCCCCGACGCCCAGCGACGGCACCACGCTGCCCAACCGTAACTACCTGCTACGGACCGATATCGAAGCGAACTGGTTCCCCTTCTGCATCCAGGACCAGGCCACGGGGAACCTGCTGGCCATGGCGGACTTGCCGCCGCTGGACCCATCCCAGCCCACCCCGCTGCCGTGGGGCCGCATCCTCACACCGTTCGCGCCGACGCCGGGCCAGCAACCGCTGCCTGGCGTCCTGCTGCCCATAGAAGAGGTTACGAAGGCCGGGGCGCAGGTGGTGCGAGGCTGGCGCTACGCCCGGTGGACCGACGGCAGGCAACTGTCCTGGATAGGCCGCCGAGTCCGGCCCGGACGCGGCCCAGGCTCCAGCGGGCTCGGCTTCGACCTCGCCCTATGATTCCCAGTCGGTCACTTCGAGGCAGAAGTGCTCATGGACCCTCAGGTAGGCGTAGCAATCATTGCTGCTATCGCGACACTTATCCGTGTCGGCCTCGCGGTCCTTGGCTACGCGGAGAGGCTTCCGCGCAGCCAAGCGGGCCAGGGCCGATACCATAACGGCACAGAATGACCAGCTTAAGACAACGCCCGAGGAGCAGTATGTCCGGACGCTCAACGAGCAGTTCGCCACGGCGGCAGACAAGCTAGCATGGACAAGCCAGCGGCCGTCCGGCTTGCCGGGGTCTACGCGATGGAGGGCTGGCCGATGACTGGAAAGCTAATCGCCAAACTTGCATTGACGTGCTGTGCGGTTTCTTGTGGACACCTTACATACCCGATCCCGGCAGCAGCCAGGCGCATCTGGACTTCATGACTAACTGCGAGGTTCGCCATACCGCTATTCGGGTGATAACCGCACACTTGCGCGAAGGTGCCAGACATCCATGGTCCAGTGCGGATCTCGATTTCACGGGCGTCGTCTTCGATGGGGGGATTTCAGGGGCGTTCAGTTCTCCGGCGGCATGGTCAGCCTCCGGCATGCCGAGTTCCCCGGCGGCCCTGTCGGGCACCGTCGACCTTGGCTGGGCGAAGTTCTGCGGCACCGCTGTCATCTTTTAGGCACGAAATTCTCCGGCGGCATGGTTACCTTCCACGGCGCGAAATTCTCTAGCACGGACGTCGTCTTCGCCGGCGGCGAGTTCTCCGCTGGCTCGATCGTCTTCGGCGGCGCGAGGTTCTCAGGCGCCACGGTCGACCTTGGGGATGCAGATGACTGGTCTTATCCGCCCACCTTCGGCTTCGACTCGGCGAGCCCCATCCATAGTTGCGTTCCACGCAGCGACTCATCGCGAATTTTCCACAGCTTCGTCGTCGCCGCGGCGGGGCTCAGGGTGACCTGGCCGGGCCGGAGCCCGGCGCTCAGCGCCTTGTATGCCTTGGCCGCGACCCGAGTCGGCTCAAGTTAGCTATCTCATCTGGGATGGTCGCGCGGCGTGAAAATCGGGGCTGGTGCTGGTCGCGGCGGGCCGGGGCTGCTGCCGCGTCCGGGCCGGGGTTTGTGCCGCTGTGCGGGCGGGCGGACAGTGGGGGGCGGGCTGCCCGTGACGCTGGCGCACTAGGGGATACGAACCCGTAAATTAGCCTGGCCGCTGGGGTCTTGACCTGAGGGTCGCGCACTGTTGCCTCGAGCACGCCGGTCAGTATTCCGGGCCTGGTGCCCGCCGACCGGGACCCCCGGGCAGCCCGCTTCTATCCATCACTCCCAGCGTAGGAGGAAGCGGTGAGCAGACCGCAGGTGATCGACGACGAGGAACACGAGCGGGTCCATGACCGGGTGGCCGCGATCGACGTGGCCAAGGACACCGGGATGGTGTGCACCCGCACCCCGCACCCGTCCCGGCCCGGTGCCCAGCGGGCCTCGGTGTGGACGGTCAGGGCCCGGATGAACGCCATCCGCGTGCTGGGCCGCCAGCTGCGCAAGGACGGCATCGAGATCGTCACGCTCGAGTCGACCAGCGACTACTGGCGCATCTGGTTCTTCGTCCTGGAGGCGTGCGGGCTGGCGGTGCAGCTGGTCAGCGCGGCCCAGGCCAAGAACCTGCCGGGCCGGCCCAAGACCGACAAGCTCGATGCGATGTGGCTGGCCCGGCTGACCGAGATGGGCCTGCTGCGGGCCTCGTTCGTGCCGCCCAAGGCGATCCGGGACCTGCGCGACTATACCCGGGCCCGGACCCGGCTGATCCACGAGCGCAGCCGCTGCTGGCAGCGGCTGGAAAAGCTGCTGGAGGGCGCGCTGGTCAAGCTCTCATCCGTGGCGTCCAAGCTGACCACGCTGTCGGCGCAGGACATGATCAAGGCAATGATCGCCGGGCAGCGCGACCCCGAGATCCTGGCCGGCCTGGCCCGGCGCACCATGAAGGCCAAGCACGATGCCCTCGTCGAGGCTCTGGACGGCATGTTCGATGACCACCATGGCGAGCTCGCGCAGCTGCTGCTGGACCAGATCGCCGCCTTGGACGCCAAGGTCGCCCAGCTGGGCGCCCGGGCCGCCGAGCTAGCCGCAGCGATACCCGAAGGCTGGGGCATCGATCCGGACGGGACCACCGGGCCCGGCGCCGGGACCGGCCCGGACGCCCCGGTCCTGAACGCGGTAGCCCGGCTGGCCGAGATCCCCGGCCTCAGCCCCGACCTGGCCCGCACCATCATCGCCGAAACCGGCCTGGACATGACCCGGTTCCCCGACGCCGCCCACCTGGTGTCCTGGGCCGGGCTGTGCCCGTCGGCCCGCCAGTCCGGCCCCCGCACCCGGTCCGGAAGGAAGGGCCGGGGCGATACCTGGCTGCGCGGGGCCCTCGGCCAGGCCGCGGTCAACGCGTCCCGCACCGCCACCTTCCTCGGCGAGCGGTACGGCCGGATCGCCCGCCGCCGCGGCAAGGCCAAGGCCCAGGTCGCGATCGCCCGCTCCATCCTGGTCATCATCTGGCACCTGCTCGCTAACCCCGAGGCCCGGTTCACCGACCTCGGCCCCGGCTACTACCAGACCCGCCTCGACACCGACCGCAAGCTCCGCAACCACCTTCGGCAGATCCAGGCCCTCGGCTTCACCGTCACCCTCACCAAGGCCGGATAACCCATATCGCCCCTGACCAGGCCCGATCACCGCACCAGGCCCGGGTCCGCTGCCGCCCGCCCATTTCCGCTGAGTTATTTTCCGGTCAGCCCCCGATGCCGCTGCGCGCGGCGCCGTACCGGCGGGAAAATAGCCGGCGGTACCGCCCGTGACGTCGTTTTCCCTGTGGCCGCTGCATGAGGCCGCCGGTCAGCCTGACGCCGGGAGCCGGATACCCATGGGGCCGTTAATTGTCGCTTCGAGCACGCGGGCTAGTTTCTGCCGCACGCCCCCGGCTCCCCGGGCGGTACCGCTCTCGCAGGCTAGCGCCGTCAACGCTGGCCGTCCAGGACGGAAGGCAGGGACGATGGAAGAGGTGACCGACGAGCCGCTGTACCGGGACCGGGTATGCGGCATCGACATCGGTAAGGCGCAGATAGCGGCCACGATCCGGGTGCCGTCGGAGACGAACCCGGCGCGGCGGGCCAGCGAGACCCGCGAGTTTGCCACCACCAAGCGGGGAGTGCTGGCGCTGGCGGACTGGCTGCGCTGCTGGCAGGTGCCCGCGGTGGTGATGGAGAGCACCGGCGACTACGTGCGAAGTGAGGGTGCATGAGTTCAAGTGGGAGGCGCCGTTGGAGGCCCGGCTGAGGCCGGTGGTGCAGTACCCGGGTCAGTGCGCGTTGGCCCGTCTCCGCCTTGGCGTGCGTCGCGGGTAACTGCGGGGTGCGAAGCCCGGGGTAGAAGCCGAAGCGGCCGCTGTTCCATCCGGGGGCCGCGGGCGAGGAGAAGACCGGCGGGAGGCTGGATGGTCTTCCGGCTTCGGGGTGACTGCCAGTTGCCTCGGGGTGATGGGTGAATGCGGTGAACCTTCGATGACGTCTCGTGAAAGTGCCCCCCGCCGATGGGTTGGTTCAGCGGGGCCGTAGGGACTGGCCGCAGGAGAGCGGCAGGTGCCGGCCGGAGGATAGTCGCCGGCCGGGAGCGCACCACCGTCCCCGGGATAAAGGAGGCGCCCTGCCCGGTCGCAGCTTGCTCATGTGCAACACGACAATCCCGTTGGGGTCCGGCCAGCTTCGGGGGCCGGTAGGCCGACCGTGAGGAAGGTTCAACTCCCCAGCGGGCGCAGGATGACCCAAGAAGCCAATGCCGATGGCCGAAAGGCAGCAGGAAACCGCAGGTCGTAGGACCGGCACCCTCCGCCGGGTGGTCTGCGCATAACTGGTCGGATACGGGCGGACGCCCGGCCCGAAAGGGAGCTGACGTGGGTCAGGTGAGCCTGTGGAGAGCAGATGATCGGAACCGCTGGAGCTGAGGGGCAAGTTGGACACCATCGTGGTGAACGGACCTGAGGGCGAGGTTCTGGACTGGGACGCCGTGGACTGGCGGCAGGTCGAGGGCGACGTACGGCGGCTACGGCAGCGGATCTTCACGGCGAGCAAGGCCGGGGACCTGAACAAGGTCCGTAATCTGCAGAAGCTGATGCTCCGTTCCCGGGCAAACGCCCTGTTGAGCGTGCGACGGGTGACGGAGGTAAACGCTGGCCGCAAGACGGCCGGGGTCGACGGCAGGGTCGTGCTGGGCGGCTGGGAGAAGGTCGAGATGACCACCTGGCTCCAGCGGGACGCGGCCGCGTGGAGGCCCAGGCCCGTCAAGCGGGTGTTCATCCCCAAGGCAGGCGGAAAACGGCGCGGACTCGGGATTCCCGTGATTGCCGACAGGGCGCTTCAGGCCCTGACGTCGGCCGCGCTGGAACCCGAGTGGGAGGCCCGGTTCGAGTCCCGATCGTATGGGTTCCGGCCGGGCCGCGGCTGCCAGGACGCGATGCAGGCTGTCTTCGTGACCGCACGCGGTAAGACCTGCAAGCGTGTCTGGGCGCTGGACGCCGACTTGGCCGCCGCGTTCGACCGGCTCGATCACTCTCATCTCCTCAAACAGCTCGGCACCTTCCCCGCCCGGGGAATGGTCGCGGCCTGGCTGAGGTCGGGAGTGATCGATCAGGGCCGGTTCGCTCCGACCGAGCGGGGCAGCCCGCAAGGCGGAGTGATCAGCCCCGGGCTGATGAACGTGGCCTTGCACGGGATGGAGGAGGCCGCCGGAGTCCGGTACATCACGACCGGCAGCAATGCCGGGACGGCGAGACCGGGTTCACCGGTGCTGATCAGGTACGCCGACGACGCGCTCGCCCTGTGTCACTCGCGTGGGCAGGCCGAGCAGGTCAAGGCGCGGCTGGCCGCGTGGCTGGCACCCCGGGGTCTTGCCTTCAACGAAGACAAGACCCGCATCGTCCACCTCGATGAGGGGCTGGACTTCCTGGGGTTCAGTGTCAGACGGTATCGCGGCAAGCTGCTGATCAAGCCGAGCAAGGCGGCCGTGAAACGGATCAAGGCGAGGCTGACCGCCGAGATGAAGGCGCTGCGCGGGCACAACGCCCAGATGGTCCTCATCCGGTTGAACCCGGTCATCCGGGGCTGGTCGGCCTACTATCGGCACTGCGTGTCCTCCAAGGTGTTCGACGCGCTGGACGACCACATGTGGAAGCTGACCTACAAGTGGGCGAAATGGAGCCACCCTCACAAGGGGAAACGCTGGATCGTCCGCAAGTACTTCGGCAGATTCGTCCCCTCCAGGCGCGACCGGTGGGTGTTCGGCGACCGCGGCAGCGGCGCCTATCTCCTCAAGTTCGCCTGGACGAAGATCACCCGGCACACGCTGGTCAAGGGCTGGGCCTCACCCGACGACCCGGCCCTGACCAGCTACTGGGCAGCCCGGCGGCGGCGCGGGACACCCCCGCTCGGCCCGCCCAGGCTGCGGCTACTCCACCGGCAGCGAGGGCGCTGCCCGCTCTGCGGGGAACTGCTGCTCTACGCCGGCCAGGAGCCACAACACCCAGACGAATGGGAACAGTGGATTAAAGCCGTCCGCAAGGCGACCCGCCACCAGGCGATCGCCCTCGACACGCGACCCGGGACCCAAGGCGGACCCGCCGTGTTCAGCCTCATCCACACCCACTGTCGGCGCCGCCTCCCAGACGGCACCGATGGTGGACCAGCACTTCTGCACTGACCTTCACGCCTACAGGGCCTGCCCGAGCCGGTTGCCTGGAAAGCGGGCACGACCGGTTCCAAGGGGGCGGCGGCGCGGCAACGCGCCGCCGCTACCCGACTGGCGGATCTGGTCCTGCCTGCGGGCAGCCGCCGGGCTGACCGTGCAGCTGGTCAACCCCGCCCATGCCCGGCAGCTGGCCGGGCGGCCGAAGACCGGCCGCCTGGACGCGCAGTGGATCGCCCGGCTGGCGGAGATGGGCCTGCTGCGGCCCAGCTTCGTGCCGCCGCCGCAGATCCGGGCGCTGCGCGACCTGACCCGCACCAGGGTGCAGCTGGTCCGCGACCGCACCCGCGAGTGGCAGCGGCTGGAAAAGCTCCTCGAAGGCGCCCTGATCAAGCTGTCATCAGCGGTGTCGCGGCTGGCCAGGGCCAAGACTGCCCGCCACATCCTGGAGGCGCCCGCCGACGGCCAGCGCGACCCCGAAACCCTGGCCGCCATGGCCGCCGGGCAGATCAAGGGCGGCCGCGCCGCCGTCGGGCAGGCCCTGGACGGCATGCTCCCCGGCGATCACCATCCCCGGCTGATCCGGATCCACCTGGACCACATCAC
>Ga0306923_10004068_pt1 | contig 13924 bp, 8 predicted proteins | sample sta12Can44000108_FD_203841 | JGI IMG/M metagenome (GOLD analysis project Ga0306923, IMG submission 203841) | Lab enrichment of tropical soil microbial communities from Luquillo Experimental Forest, Puerto Rico - statanox.12C.anox.44.000.108 (v2)... | ecosystem: Environmental > Terrestrial > Soil... | reverse complement strand
GATTCGACACCAGCTGATTGGCGGCCTCACGGCTATTGTCAGCGAACTCCGCGAGCAGGGAACGGCGGACGGTGCCCGAGGCGATTTGATTGGCGAACCTCGCAGAACGCTGTCCGAATGCCGAGGCAATCGTCAGGCTGGTGCCTACCGGGCTGTTAAGTTCATGTGCAACGCCGGCGACAAGGCGACCGAGTGCGGCGAGCCTCTCGGTCTCGATCAGGTAACGCTGCGCTTCGCTGGCGTTCAGCGCCGCTTCGGCAATCCGCCTTTTTTCCCGGATTTCTGCAAACAGCGCGGCCAGCAGCGATGAGCCGATGGTCACGAGCAGAATGCTGACCTGCGCCGCCAGCACGCGCTCATCGATCGAAAGAGCAGGGTTGCCGAAATAGCCGATACCAAAGGTCGTCGTCCAAACGATTGAAAGACTGACCGTGAAGGCCGCAGCAGCTGCAAAAACCGGCCGGCAGCGCGCCGCAAGCCACAACAGCGGCGCGAACACGACAGCGACCGGTCCAACGTTCGCCAGGAGATCCGAGCGCAGAAAAATGGCCAAACCGCTCACCAGCGCCAGTGCCGCGACTGTCAGGGTTCCTTCGAGCAACTCGCCCAGCGGTGGGCGGTCCCGCGTGGCCGAAGCAAGCTCGATCAGCAGAGGAGCGACTGCAATGATTCCAAGCCCGTCGGAGGCAAACCAGTGCTCCCAGGTAATCGCGATCGGCGTCGTCGCGCCATGGAACAACTTGAACACCATGGCGCCACCGACGCCCGACACGGCGGTCCCTATGACGGCTGCGGCGACCAATCCCACCATGTTACGGAGCTTGTTCAGCCTGAAGTCGGGACCGAAGTAGCGATGGATAAGCCAGGCCGTGAGAACGGCTTCGACGGCATTGCACAGGCCGAACAGAACGGCGCTCCAGACATTCCGGTCGCCAAGCAAGTTCGCCAGAATGGTAGCGGCCACCGTGCCGAAAATGACCGGCCATCGCGCGCGGAAACCGAGCGCGATCAGAGTGCCGGCCGAAACACCTGCGGCCGGCCAGAAGACAGCGACACCCTCCGGCTTCGTCAGCAGTGCGAGGCTCAGCCGCGCCGCCACGAAATAGACGATGCCGACTGCCACCGTCAGCGCAATGGCGTTCTTCCACCGCGTCAGGTCGAGACCCGCGGAAATCTCGAGCTGAACAGGTTTTTGTGCGTTCTGAAGCACCGTGGGCTCTCTGCCCAATCGCCACAAAGCGGCCATGTGTGTGCAACGTAAGCCGAACGAGCCCCGAACCTCAAGTCATTACTCCGCGTGTCCCGGTTCTGACATTCGTATCCTATCGCGGCGGGTTCGTTTACGAATGTCAGAACCAAGGGGACACTGGCAAATGTTGGATTTTAGTGGTCCGATTCTAACATTTGCAGCCCATCTGGAGAGCCACTTTTGCGAATGTTAGAATCACAGGACCACTAGGTAAATTATTGATGCTAGTGGAGCTTTGGATTTGACGTTCGCATAACGCAACCGCGGCAGGAGGGCAGCGAACGTCAAATCCGCTCCACTAGTGTGGTTTTTGGATTTGATTTCGCCACAAGGGCTCGCGGCGATACTGAAGCGAATGTCAAATCCACCACACTGGCGAGCCGATGGGAGGCCCCCACGAGATCAGCGGTTCGAGGGCACTGCCCTTGCTCGCGCGTTGTCTTTCGCCATACAGTCAACAAGAGACTTCATCGGGGCGCCGGCCGGTGCCGCCAATGCCGGGCACTGGACGCGACCATGAAAGCATCATCGGCGACACGCTTGCCCTTCTTCTACGGCTGGGTCGTGGTCGCCGTGACCTTCGTGACCATGGCCATCGGGGTCAACGCACGTACCGCGTTCTCGCTGTTTTTCCCGCCGATCCTCACCGAATTCGGCTGGGAGCAAGGCGTCACCGCCGGCGCCTTTTCGTTCGGCTTTGTGGTGTCCGCCGCGGTGAGCCCGCTGATCGGCCGCCTGATGGATCGCGGGGGCCCGCGCGCGGTGATGGAACTTGGCATTGCGCTGATGGGAGGAGGGCTGTTGCTGGCGCCGCTGACGCGCGAGCCCTGGCATCTTTATGTCACGATCGGCGTCATGGTCGGCGCTGGCAGCGTCTGTCTCGGCTATTCCGGTTTTTCGCTGTTTCTGCCGAACTGGTTTGTCCGCCGCCGCGGGCTTGCCATCGGCGTCGCCTTTGCCGGCGTCGGCATCGGATCGGTGACCTTGTTGCCCTGGGTGCAGCACGTCATCGAGGTGAGCGGCTGGCGATCGGCATGCACGGCGATCGGGCTCATGGTGCTCATCGTGCTCGCGCCGATCAATCTTCTCCTGCGCAAGCGCCCGGAAGACATTGGGCTGCGGCCGGACGGCGAGGCAGCTGAGCTTGCGATGTCCGCGGCTCCGGTTTCCAACATCACCATCGTCGATCCGGTCTGGGCCGGTATCGAGTGGACGCTGCGGCGCGCGGTGGCAACATCCCGCTTCTGGTGGCTCGCGCTCGGTTATTTCTGCTTCCTGTACGTCTGGTACGCGGTGCAGGTGCACCAGACCAAGTTTCTGCTCGACATCGGCTTCAGCCCGAGCGTCGGCGTCTGGGCGCTCGGCGTGGTCAGCCTGCTCGGCATTCCCGGCCAGATCGTGCTCGGCCACGCATCCGATCGCATCGGGCGCGAGGCGATCTGGGCCATCAGTTCGCTGGGCTTTGCCATCTGCTTTGCATCGCTGGTCGCGCTGAAGTACGTGCCGAGCCTGTTGCTTGTCTACATCATGGTTTTCGCGCAGGGAGCGCTCGGCTATGGCCTCACCTCGATCATGGGAGCGGTGGTGCTGGAAATATTCCAGGGGCCGCACTACGGCAGTATTTTCGGCAGCATCATGCTGATGGCGCTGGCCGGCGGAGCGGCGGGGCCGTGGGTCACCGGATTGTTGCACGATTGGACCGGCAGCTACACCACCGCCTTTACGATCGGAATTGCGGTGAGTTTTCTGTCGGCGCTAGCCATCTGGCGTGCCGCGCCGGGGAAGGTCCGCGCCGTCGGAGGCAGATTGGACAAACGATTGCCCAAGGCTGGCGCCCCCTAATCGTCGATGCCGGTTCCGGGCTTGCCGCGGGCCTCCGCTTGTGGGCAAATCGGCCGCGACAATTCTCCTCGGAGAAAGCTCTTCATGAACGAGCATATTCAGACTGCTGCGACCGAGCCGCTGTTCAACCCGCTTTCGCCGGATTTCATTCGCGATCCCTATCCGCACTACGAGCGGCTGCGCACCACCGATCCGATGCATGTGACCCAGCATGGCGCGTTCCTGGCGAGCCGGCATGCTGAAGCAAGCCTGGTGCTGCGCGACAGGCGCTTCGGCAAGGACTTTGTCGGGCGCACCATCCGCCGCTACGGCCCCGGAATCATGAACGAGCCGGTCTTCCGCAGCATGAGTCACTGGATGCTGCAGCAGGATCCGCCCGATCACACCCGCCTGCGCGGCCTTGTGGCGCAGGCATTCACGGCGCGGCGCGTGGAGGATATGCGCCCCCGCATTCAGGAGGTGGTCGATCGGACGCTCGATGCCCTGATCGGGCGCGGCCACATGGACCTGATCGAGGATTTCGCCTTCCGCCTGCCGGTTACCATTATCTGCGACATGCTTGGCATCCCTGAGGAACACCGTGAGGTATTCTACAGGGGCTCGCGCGATGGCGGTCGCATACTCGAACCGGTGCCGCTGACGCCGGCCGAGATCGCCACGGCCAATGTCGGCAACACCATGGCGAAGCTGTATTTCGAGCAGCTGTTTGAATTGCGCCGGCGAAACCCCGGCGACGACCTGACCACGCTACTTGTGCAGGCCGAGGAGGACGGCAGCAAGCTCAGCAACGAGGAACTGACCGCCAACATCATCCTGCTGTTCGGCGCCGGCCACGCGACCACGGTCAATCTGATCGGCAACGGGCTGTTGGCGCTGCACCGCGATCCGGATCAGCTTGCGCTGCTGAAGGCCAATCCATCCCTGATCGCAGGCGCCATCGAGGAGTTCCTGCGCTACGATTCCTCGGTGCAACTGACCGGCCGCGTGGCGCTAGAGGACATCGACGACCTCGGCGGCAAGAAAATCCCGAAGGGCGAGAGCGTGCTTTGCCTGTTGGGTTCGGCCAACCGCGATCCCGCGGTCTACCCCGACCGCCCCGATCGCCTCGACATCACCCGACCCAATGTCAAGCCGCTTTCCTTCGGTGGCGGAATCCATCATTGCCTCGGCGCCCAGCTGGCGCGAATCGAGGCGGAGATCGCGATTTCCACGCTGCTGCGCCGTCTCCCCCACCTTCGGCTTGACGATGCGGGCAATCCCGAATGGCAACCGACTTTCGTGCTCCGTGGGTTGAAGCGGTTGCCGGCCAGCTGGTGAATCCGTCCCGCTGTGACTTCGCCATACTTGGCTCTATATATTGATGACCTGCGCCAGCGTCGGGGCGGCTAGTGTGGTGGATTTGACATTCGCTTCAGTAGGGCCGCGAGTTCTCAAGGCGAATGTCAAATCCAAAACCACACTAGAATCCGATATTTGCTAGTGTCGCTTTGGTTCTGACATTCGTAAACGAACCCACCGCGATATGATACGAATGTCAGAACCGGGACACTAGACGCGCCGCCCGGCTGGAGCCGGGCCAAAGGGAGACCCCGTGCAGACGACACTGCTCGGATTGGCGATAGCCTTCATCATCGCGCTGCTTGCCGCGTTGATCGGGCCGTATTTCATCGACTGGAACCGGTTTCGGCCGCAATTCGAGGCGGAAGCCAGCAAGATCATCGGCGCACCGGTACGGGTTGCCGGCAGTCTTGAGGCGCGGCTGTTGCCCGTGCCGTCACTGCGTCTGCGCTCGGTGGTGGTCGGCGGCGCCAACGACCTCGGCAAGGTCCGCGCCGAGCGGCTCGATGTCGAGTTCAGTCTCGGCGATTTGATGCGCGGCGAGTGGCGCGCCAACGAACTTTCGATCGACGGCATCGCCCTCGATCTCGGGCTCGACCGCGACGGACATCTGGATTGGCCGGCCTCGAACGGGACCTTCGATCCCGCATCGCTTGCGATCGACCGGCTCAATCTCACCGGGCGCGTCGCGCTGCATGATGCGGCAAGCCTCACCACGCTTGAACTGAGCGATATTGCCTTCTCCGGAGACGTGCGTTCGCTTGCCGGATCGCTGCGCGGCGGCGGCCATTTCACGCTGTGGGGGGCGCGATATCCGTTTCGCGTCTCCTCCGGGCAAGGCGCGGGCGGCAGCGGCACCCGCGTGCATCTGAGCATCGATTCCGCCGAGCGGGCGCTTTCCGTCGATATCGAGGGGATGCTCGGTTTCGCCTCACGCAGTCCACACTTCGAGGGTGCGGTGACGCTGGCATCTCCTCCGCCGCCCAGGACGGACAGCGGCGAGGGCGCAGCAACGCCGTGGCGGATCGCGACCAGGGTCAAAGCCGACCATGCGGCAGCGCAGATCGAGCAGGTCGAGGCGACCTACGGCAAAGAGGATCGGGCGCTCAAATTTTCAGGCTTCGGCGAGATCGGCTTTGGCAGCTCACCCCTGCTGCGCGCCACATTGTCCGCACGCCAGCTCGATGCCGACAAGTTGATCGCCGGGGAAAATGCCGCAGACAATGGCGCCGTGGTGCCCCTGAGCGTGTTGCCGTCGCTGCGCGCGGCAATGGCGTCGCTGCCGCGTCCGCCAATCGCCGCCAGGATCGAGGCCGCTGTCGAGCAGATCACGCTGGGCGGTCGTCCGCTGCAGAACCTGTCCGCCAGTCTGCGCGGCGATGCAACCTCCTGGGCGATCGACCATCTGGACATCCGCGCACCCGGCGCAACACATGTCGTCTTCGCTGCCGCAGGCGCGTCGGCCAACCTTGCCGGCACGCTCGATATTGAATCTTCCGATCCGGAAGCGCTGTTGAACTGGCTGCAGGGCCGCAGCGATCTTGCCTCCCGCAGCCAGAAGCCGTTGCGCCTGCATGGTGACGTCGGCGTGGCTTCCGGCCGCTTTACCGTCAATGCGCTGAGGGCCGAGATCGAAGGCGGCGTCATTGAAGGTCGCGTGGCGCTCGACGCATCTGCAGAGGCCGGCGGCTCCCGTCTCGAAGCAGCGTTGAAGGCGGAACGTCTCGATCTCGATGCGGCGGCCGCCTTTGCGCGCACGATCGTAGGGCCGCAAGCGGAGTGGCCGGAGCAGGCGGCGGTTTCGCTGGATATCGACCGCGTCATGCTGGCCGGCCAGGAACTCCACCCCTTCGCGGTGAAATTCGGCTACAGCCCAAAGATTGTCGCACTGGAACAATTGAAATTCGGCCAATCCGGCGGCCTCACCGTGGAAGGCACCGGAAGTCTGGATCGCAGCGATGCAAGCGGGATACTGGCGCTACACGCGGGCGCGGCGTCGGTTGGCCAGATTACCGCACTGCTGGCGCCGTTTTCGCCCGCGCTCGCCGCGCGGCTGAGCGCGATGGCGATTCCTCCGGGCGCAGCGCGCCTGAAGCTTGCGCTCGATATCGGCAGGGATGCCGAGCGGCCCGATCGCGCCAATGCACGTGCCGTCCTCGACCTCAACGTACCGCAGTTCAAGGGCTCCGCCACGGTCATCGCAAAACCAGCGCTTGCCGCCTTCCGCTCGATCGATCTCGACGCGCTGGGCCGAAGTGAAATCAGTATCACCTCCAGACTGTCGGCCGAGCGCGGCGCAACGCTGCTGGCGCTGCTTGGGCTCGACCGCGCGGTCGCCGCCGGCGAAGGCGCCTTGCAGTTTGAGGGATCGACGAGCGGGGTGTGGCACACGCCTTTGCGACTGAACGCGAGGCTTTGGGGCGCCGGTATCGATGTCGAGACTCAGGGCACAGCCGATCCCTGGGCAGAAGCGCCCAAGGCCAGCGCCAATTTGCGCGTTCGCAGCGTCAACCTGGCGCCGACATTCGGTCTCAAGCCGTCGGACCGCCTGGCGCAAGACATCAGGCTGTTCGCAAATGTTTCTCTCGCCGGCAACAGGCTGACCTTCGACAATCTCGATAGCGTTGCAGCGGGCTCGCGGCTGCGCGGGCATCTCGCGCTGACCCTGGACGAGCAGAGGGATGTCGACGGCGAAATCGGCCTCGATACGCTCGATCTCGCGCCGCTCTTTGCGCTCGCGATCGGATCTGTGGGTCGTGATGCAGCCGAACCGCTCGCCGCCGGCCTGTTGAAGGGGTGGCGCGGACACGTCACCTTTCAGGCGCTGAGCGGCGTGCTGCCCGGAGGGAGCGAATTGCGGCCGCTCGGTGGTTCCCTGAAGAGTGATGGCCGATCCCTGACATTCGATGCCGTCAAGGGACGCATCGGAGGCGGCGATGTCACCGCCGGCATCGATTTCACACCAGATGCAAATGGCCTCGCGGTGAATGCGCGGCTCGGACTTGCCGGCGTCGACGGCGCTGCATTGCGTTATCGCGGCTTGAAAATGCCGGCGGGCCACGTCTCGATGCAGGCCACGCTGTCGAGCCAGGGACGCAGCCTTGCGGCATTGACGGGGGCGCTCGCGGGAAGCGGAACCGTGACGTTGGAATCCGCGAGCATTGCGGGTCTCGATCCGAAGGCGTTCGAGGCGGCGATCCGCGCCAGCGACTCCGGGCAAGCGAGCGATGACGTAAAGCTCCGCCAGATCGTCGAGACCGCGCTGTCGGCGGGCGACCTGCCGGTCGCATCCGCTCAAATTCCCTTCAACGTCAGGGATGGGCGTCTACGCATCGACTCCACCGCGCTTGAGGCGCCAGGCGCCCGCGCTATCGTGTCGGGTGGATACGATATCTCCGCCGATCAGGCAGACATCCGCGCCAACCTGACCTCCACCGCGATCGGTTCGGGAAGCAGTCGTCCGGAAATCCAGCTTTTCGCGGCGGGCACACCCGATGCGCTTGTTCGCTCGTTAGACGTTGCCTCGCTCTCATCGTGGCTGGCCGTGCGCGCGATCGACCGGGAAACGCGCAGGCTGGATGCGATCGAGCGCGGCGAGCCGCCGCCGGTCGAACCGCCGATCGTTCCACCGGCTACCGCCGCTTTGCCTTCCGCCGCGACACCGGGGGCGGCGCCAACCGAGGTGCCGCTGCCCGGTCGCGATCCGCGTCGTCCTCAGCCGAAGGCGAAGGCGGCTCCGCCGCGTTTGCCGGGCGTGCCGCCAGCCACGACGCCCGCGGTGACGGGCCAGCAAGCGGCTCCGCTGCCGCCGCCGATCGAGGTGCGCCCGGCGCCCGGACCGGCGCCGCTTCCCGCAAGGCCGAAGCCGCGCCAGCCATTGGCTTTGACGCCGCCGCCCTCGGCCAATCCGTAAAATCAAAGCGCAATTTTACGTTCGGGAAATGGCTAGCATTTTAGCGAATTTTGAGGTGAATACTTATTCGCCGGCTTTACCGAATCCTCGCACTCGCCCACTACGGTACGCGCTCGTTTGTTGGCTCATATGCAGCCGAGCGCTCTCTGGGTTTGCGGAATGGTTCAGGCGAAATCGTATCTTCAGGATCTTGACGACGCAATTGCGCGGGGAACGCCGGAAAGCCGCAAGCGGGCGCTTTGGCATGCGACCGACCTGTTGATCGCGGGCCGTTACAGCGACGAAGAGATATTGACCTTTGGCAACGTCATCGGGCGCCTTGCCGAGGAGATCGAAGTCGAGGTCCGCTCGCAGCTCTCCCAGCGTCTGGCCCGCTTCGACCGTGCGCCGGTCTCCGTCATCAGCAAGCTTGCCTTTGACGATTCGATCGAGGTAGCGCGGCCGGTACTCGAGGAGTCCAACCGGCTCGACGACGATACGCTGCTGGCCGCTGCCCGCACCAAGAGCCAGTCGCACCTGCTCGCGATCTCGAGACGCAAATCGATCGGCGAGTCCGTGACCGACGTGCTTGTCGAGCGCGGCAACCAGGACGTCGTGCTTTCGGTTGCCGGCAATGCCGGCGCGCGCATTTCGGGCTCGAGCCTGCTGCACATGGTCAAGCGCGCGGAAGGCGATTCGATTCTTGCCGAGCAACTCGGTTTGCGCAACGACATCCCTCGGCAACTCTTCCAGCAACTCATCGCCAAGGCCTCCGACGATGTGAGGAAACGGCTCGAAAGCGAACGTCCGGAGATGGTCGACGAGATCGGCAACTCCGTGGTCGACGTCACGGGCGCGCTGCAATCCAAGTTCGGCCCGGTGTCGCGGACCTATTTCGTGGCCAAGCGCGTCGTCACGACCCAGTATCGCCTGGGCAACCTGAACGAGGACAGCATATCGGGCTATGCGATGGCCCATAAGTTCGACGAGGTTACGATCGGCCTGTCCCTGTTGTCCTCGCTGCCGGGCGATGTGGTCGAGCGCGCGCTGGTGGATCGCAACCGGGAAATGCTGCTGATTCTTGCAAAAGGCCTGAAGTTCTCGTGGAAGACCACGATGGCGTTGCTCTTTCTCGGCGCCAAGGGTCATCGCATCGCGGCGAGCGAACTGCAGGACCTGGAACGCGACTTCGGCCGCATCAGGGTGGAGACCTCGCAAAGCGTACTGGAATTCTACCAATCGCGCACCAATCCCGGCGCGGGCGACAATGGTGCCAACCACGAACGTCAATACGCAATGAACTGAGGCTGCCGATCCGGATTCCGGTCTGGGGAGATGACGATGAGCTCTATTGAAGTTCGAGTTACCGCAAACGAAAATCCGGCCGACCGGTCGCCGGTCGACATGGCATGGCTCGTTCTGGAAGCAGCGAACGACCTTGGCGACGAGGCAACCGTCGAAGCGTGCCGCCGGGTGATCGACGCCAGTCTGAGCGGTGCGGTCGCCGCTCAGTCCGACCTGCACCTTGTGATGGATTATTTCCGCTAAGCCGCGCCGGATTCGACGGGCCGCTGATTAGCCGTGTACTTATGAATTCACCCGCGCCAAGGTGCACCGCTCGTGGGCGGCTAATTCGCGCGAACGGCCGGCGGCGGCGTCCATCGGCCGTCCAAGATTTCGGCCTTGGGCCAGTAGGCGCGGATGTAAAGCGAGAACTCATCAGTCGGGGTCGGTACCCAATTTGTCTCCTTGTCCGCTCCCGGCGACGTATTCTGAAAATAGAGCGTAAGCGACCCGTCAGCGTTCTGCCTCATCGATTTGCTCTTAGTCCCAAGCGAAAAGCGATCAAGTTTGTTTGGCTCGAAAAGGTGTTCCTTGTTGTAGACGGTGAGTGACCAAAAGCCGTTGACCGGTGGTGTTTGTCCAGTTTCAAAAGTCACCGCGTAGCGATTTGCGCCGTTCAATCGCTGTCCGTCCTTGTCGAAATCAGTGTAAATGTACCGTGTCTCCCGCGGAGCGTTGTCGTACATGTTCGATTTTGCTGACGCCGCACGCGATAGGTAGTCGGTGCCCCACCGTGCGCCGTTCGGCGGCGAAGTCCAGCCATTGCCCACTGGCCGCCCGTTATTGTGGAAATCAAACAGCGGCTTGATCAGTTGTTCTTCGGCCGCGATAGCCGTTTGCGTCAGCATTTCTTTGATCTGCGGATCTTTTGCGGCGGCGTCGAGCATCGACTTGAAGGTCCCGTAGAGCGCCTCTTCACCGGGTAGCGGGGGAACCGTTTGTAGAACCTCTGGAAGTTGGCCGAAGAATTTCTCAGGGATAACCCATTTAGTTTCACCCTTGCCAGCGCCCGGGGGTGCGGGGAACGACGGCGATTTGCTCCAGTCCTTGGATTTCATCTGACCGTCGAACTCGGTCAGCGGATAGACCATGATTTGATTGAGCACGCTTTGGATAGCGACCTTGTCTTCTGGCGTGTCGTCCTGAAAGGCACGTGGGAACATCGCGGCAAGATCGGTCGATGACCTGACTACGGCGTTAATCCCCGCTGGCGGATTGCCGTTCCAGTTCGGCCCTACAACAAGATAGAAACCGGGCTTGGTGCCGTACTGCTTGCCAATCGAGGCGAAGCTGTCAGTCCGGTGATCCACAATCTGATAGGTGAAAAAGCGGTCACCGAAATCGGGGACCTGCACGACCACTGGCTGCTTATCCAGAGACATAAAACCAGCGCCGTAGACCGTGTCTTGGTTCGGACAGGTAACGAAAGTCTGGTCCGGTGCGATGTAGTCGGTGAGCATACCGACGTGGCCTACCGGTGCGATTGGGAGGACACCGCCCAATCGTCCGGGCTCAGGCGCTTTTGCAAAGGAAGCGCGCCGGTTGATCTGATTGACCATCGGCCAGCCCCAAACATAGGCGATGCGGCCCACCATATCGACGTACTCTTTGGTCATAATCGTGCCCGATGGCGTTCCGGGAACATCCGCAGGTGACGTGGGCGCGGCCACCTGTTGCGCCCGCGCGATTTTGTTGACGGTGGCAGCGGAGAGCAGTGCTCCCCCTGCGGCCATGATCTCGCGGCGAGTTGCCATCACTTCATCCTCCCTGTGATCGGTACGGAGCCGGCGGCAATGCTATGAACACTCACCTATGCGATTGCGGGAATAGCATTGAGCGCACGCCGCACCGCGTTGAACATGATGACCGCGCCAGTGAAGTAGACCGCAATGAAGAATGCTTGTCCGAGGAGCCACGCATTTTTACCGATGGCGATCGGCGAGTAATAAAAACTCGGCCAAATGGCGTCGAAGACGAAGTAGCCGGGGTAACCTACCGCAAACACGCCAAGCAGCCCTACAATGCACAGCGGCAGTGCGATGGAATTTTCTGGGCTTGCGGAATTGCTTGGCGACACTCGGCCCGCCAGCAGCCGCGAGAGGCCGAGCGCAACCATGCCAAGACCGCCGGCTTGGACAGAAGCAACAGACAGTGTCCACGGGCATGCCCACCACAGAGTGATGTTCTGCATGAATAGTGGGCCATTGGGCCAGCGCGACCCTGCGCAATAGTGCGCGACTATGCCAAAGGTCAGGAACACGCCGAAAATGAAAAGACCGAGACCCCAGTGAACTGCGCACCAAGTCTCATGGCACGTCTCCTTGATATCGATCACTGAACTTTTTCGATGTCGCCCGGTTTCCAATTCTTGTCGATCGCCGGTTCGGTCGGGCTGTAGAGGCGCAAGATTGCGAAAAACCCTCTGCCTGGTACGGTCGCCAGCCAATTACTCGCCTTTCCGTCCGGCGCTTTCGGCCCGAGATAAAGATCAGTCGAGCCATCTGCGCTTTGTGCTGGCTTGTCCCGCGAGCCGAGCGAGGGGAACGGTTGGCCGTTAGCGAGGCCCGACGCATTTTCGGCTTCGTAAAGCGTGACCGACCAGAAGTTGGCGGCGGGGATGTTGGGCGGCAGTTTCAGGTGGTAGTTCGCTTCGCCAACCAGCGGCGTGCCGCTGCTATCACTAAAAGCGATCATGTATTTCGCGCCCTTGCCCGGAATTTGAGAAATCATCCCGGGGCTGATCGAATAGTAGTCGGTGAAAAACCAGATGCGGGCGTCGAGATCGAGATAATTGCCCGCAACTCTGTCCCACGCCAAGTTTAAGGCCCCGCCGGGATTTGAAGGCGTCCCATCAGCGATGGGATTGACCCAATGGCGATCAGGATAAACAAGATAGGACCGTCCACCGACCGCCTCCTCAAAGCCAATCACGCGGCTCATCTTGTAGGCAGTCTTTGCGGCCCGGTCGAGGATAGCTCTGGTGTCAGCGTCGGGGTTGAACGACCGGCCCTTGACGATACCGATTGATGCCAGCATTCCAAGCCAGTCGGGATCAGCGAGGTTTGACCCTTCGCTGTCAACGAGGGCCTTGAGTTGGTCGAATGCGCTGCCGTCGCTGGTTGGCAGCATGTTTACAGGTACGCCGGATGCGTCCGGGTACTGCATTGGCTTGGCGGTCGCTTGGCCACCGAGCGGATAGATTTGCGCCTTTTCCATCAGCGCAACTGCTGGCGCGAGGTTCTTCGGGTCTTGATAGAACGAACGCAGGAAAACAAAGACGTTGTTCGTCCCGGACCGATAAACGAAATAGCCGTCTGGCACCGGCTTGTCGTAGCCCGGCGGCAAGATCAGAAAGTTCCCACCCTTGCCCCCATCCGGTCCGGGCAGTCCTACATCGCCAAAGAAAGCATGCCCGCCGATTGTCGGGCCGGGGATCGGACGCTGCCAGAAGTCGAGCAGGATGCCCTGCAATCCGGGCGGGGCCTCGAACACCATCGGCCCATCCTTGCCAACGTCAAGATAACTCATAGCGTAGATCACGTCGGAGTTCGGCGTCGTCACCAGCGTCTTGGCGTCGAGACGTTTCTTCCAGACCGGCAGAATGTTGTAGCCAGCACCGAACGCCTTTTCCGAGCCGACCTTCATACCAAGCGTGTTGATGAGTGGCAGCGCCCACAGATAGGTCTGCGTCGCGCGCTGGAACAGCAGTTCATCCTTGAGCAGCCTTGCTGTCTCGGGCGTCGGTCGGTTCTCGACCATTGGACTATTCGCCAACGCCTCATAGCGATCAGTTTGTGCATGCGCTGATGCTGCCACGCAGACGAAGATAAGTGCCGCGAGAACCTTCCGGCTCATGTCTCACTCCTCTGACGCCGCTTCCTGAAATGATGTTTGGCAACGACGCCCTGTGTTTCGCAGAAAGAAAGCGTGCGCGACGACCTTGGATTTGATCTAGGTCAAATACCCGAAGCCTGTCATTAAAGCGCGAGCGCGCTGACCTTCCGGGTTTCGATGTTCTAACGACCGCCTTCGGTCGAAAGGCGACATTTTTGCAGGGTAATCAGCGTAAGTCCGCTCAACACCTGAAACCGGACATCACAGGTTTTATGAGTACATGTCCTGGCTAGCCCGCACCCAGGGCCAACGCGACGTTGTAGGTCGCAAGGCTCGCGACATAGGCGAGCGCGAGCATGTAGGCGAAGGTGAGCGCCATCCATTTCCAGCTTCCGGTCTCGCGCCGGATCACCGCGAGCGTCGAG
>Ga0306923_10004066_pt1 | contig 13926 bp, 10 predicted proteins | sample sta12Can44000108_FD_203841 | JGI IMG/M metagenome (GOLD analysis project Ga0306923, IMG submission 203841) | Lab enrichment of tropical soil microbial communities from Luquillo Experimental Forest, Puerto Rico - statanox.12C.anox.44.000.108 (v2)... | ecosystem: Environmental > Terrestrial >... | reverse complement strand
CTTCCCGATAAACCCTCGATCGCGGTGCTGCCCTTCGCCAATATGAGCGGCGACCCCGAGCAGGAATATTTCGCGGACGGAATGGTCGAGGAGATAATCACTGCACTCTCCCGTATTCGCTGGCTGTTCGTGATCGCCCGCAATTCGAGCTTCGTGTACAAAGGAAAAGCGATCGATGTGAAACAAGTCGGTCGAGAGCTTGGCGTCCGATATGTGCTGGAAGGTTCAGTTCGCAAATCGGGTGGTCGGGTCCGAATTACCACACAGCTAATCGATGCGCAAAGCGGCACGCATCTTTGGGCTGATCGGTTTGACGGCTCGTTTGAAGACGTGTTCGACCTTCAGGACAAAGTCGCATTCAGTGCTGCCGGGGTCATTGAATCGACTTTACAAGCTGCCGAAATCAGGCGCGCGGCTGACCGTCCCACGACCGACCTGACTGCCTACGACCTTTACCTACGCGCTCGACCCGACTGCCGTTCTTGGGATCGGGAGCGCATCCGATCCGCGCTCGGTCTCCTAGAACGGGCCTTAGAGCGCGATCCGAAATTCGGACCGGCCCTCTCGCTTGCGGCAGTCTGTCATCACCATTTCACCACGATTGGCGGAGTAGATGACCCAGCCATGCATCGCCGCGCGGCTCTTGGCTACGCGCAGCGTGCGCTGCAAGCCGCGCCCAGCGATCCGGGCACGATCGCCGAGGTCGCTTACATGCACGGGTATTTTGGAGAGGACATCGAGCCAGCAATCAAGCTGATTGACCGCGCTCTCGCTCTCAACCCGAGCTTCTACGGCGGCTGGGGGATAAGTGGATGGCTAAGGCTGTGGGCCGGTCACTTGGATGTCGCGGTCGAGCATTTGCAGACTGCCATCCGCCTCAGCCCGCTTCATCCGAACCCCACCCAAGTCTACGGGATTGCTGTAGCGCACTTTATGGAGGGCCGTTTCAGCGATGCCATCGCCATGCTTGTTACTGCAATGGATGAACTCCCCGGCCACGCCGGAATATATCGGTATCTGGCTTCCTGCTACGCGCATGCCGGACGCCTCGATAACGCACGAGAGATCATCAGACGGCTGAGGACTATCACCCCGAATGTTCTGCCAAATGTCGTGGGATGGCGGAGACCAGAGCATCGGGAGTTCTTCCTGTCCGGCCTACGCTTGGCGATGTCCGAGGCGGAATGAGCGCGACTCGCCGTCTCGCCGCGATCCTGGCCGCTGATGTGGCCGGGTATTCGCGTCTAATCGGGGCCGACGAGGAAGGGACTCTCAATCTGTTGAGATCGATTCGCGCCGAAGTGGTCGACCCGTCGATCGGCCAATATCGAGGACGCATCGTCAAAACCACCGGCGACGGCTTGCTGGTCGAGTTCATTAGTGTTGTCGATGCCCTGCGGTGCGCGAGTGAGATCCAGACTGCAATGGGCGAGGCTAATGCCAAGATCACCGCCGACAAACGCATCGAATTTCGAATAGGCATTCATCAGGGCGATATAGTCGTCGAGGATGGCGACATTTTCGGTGACGGCGTGAACGTCGCGGCTCGACTCGAAGGTCTGGCCGAGCCCGGAGGCATATGCGTGTCCGCCCGTGTGCAGGAGGACGCAGCGGGTAAGCTTGACCGTACGTTCGAGGATCTAGGTGAGCAAAGTCTGAAAAACATCGCCCGCCCTGTAAGGGTCTACCGGGTTCGGCCCACCGCGATTGAGAGAGCCGCATCGTCGGTCGAAATCACGCCTATCCTTGCTCTGCCGGACAAGCCGTCGATCGCGGTGCTGCCCTTTGCCAATCTAAGCGGCGACCCGGAGCAGGAATATTTCGCCGATGGCATGGCAGAGGAGATCATTACCGCTCTATCGCGCATCCGGTGGCTGTTCGTAATCGCGCGTAATTCGAGCTTTATGTACAAAGGTCAGGCCGTCGATGTGAAGCAGGTCGGGCGAGAGCTTGGCGTCAGGTACGTGTTAGAAGGGTCAGTGCGCAAGGCGGGTGGTCGCGTGCGCATCACTGCCCAGCTAATCGACGCGACGACCGATGCCCATCTCTGGGCCGAGCGTTTCGACGGGTCGCTTGAAGATGTCTTCGAGCTTCAGGACAAGGTTGCGTCAAGCGTCGCGGGCGTCATCGAGCCCGCGTTGCAGGCGGCAGAGATCCGCCGATCAAGAGAACGGCCCACCAGCGACCTGACCGCCTACGATCTCTATCTACGTGCTCTTCCGTATACCTACGCTTGGGAAAGAGAATCCACACTGACGGCACTCGGACTGCTCAGGCAGGCGATCGAGCGTGATCTGAGTTACGGGCCTGCTCTCTCTATCGCGGCGTTCTGCCATTGCCAGCTCGATCTCAACGGATGGGCCGAAGACCGCGAGGCGAACCGCCGCGAAGCCGTCGAATTGGCGCAACAAGCTGTTCGCATGGCCGCTGGCGACCCCGGCGTCCTCGCCTTTGCCGCCAGCGTACTCGGATATTTCGGCGAAGACATCGACGCGATGATGGCGTTGGTCGACCGTGCGTTGGCCCTGAACCCGAGCTACGCACAGGGCTGGCACATCAGCGGTTGGCTCCGGCTGTGGGCAGGTCAAACCGATCTGGCGATCAAGCATTTCGAGACCTCGGCGCGTCTCGACCCCCGTCGCGACGCACTTAAGCTTCCCGGGATCGGCCAAGCTCATTTCTTCAATCGGCGGTTTGGCGACGCCCTCGAAAATCTGCTTATGGCGCGGCATGCGACCATGAGCCACGTGAGTTCCTATCGGTTTCTTGCATCCTGTTATGCCCATATGGGACGGCTCGACGACGCACGAGAGATCGTCACCCGACTTAGAGCCATCACCCCGGTTGTGCTTCCGAACTATTTGCCGTTCCGGAACGCCGAAGACCGCGAGCTGTACCTGTCGGGCCTGCGCTTGGCGATGGGCGAGGCGGAATGAGTCAGACCCGCCGTCTCGCCGCCATCCTCGCCGCGGACGTGGCGGGCTACTCACGCTTGATGGGTGCGGATGAGGAGGGGACGCACGAGCGGCTCCAAGCCCACATCCGGGAACTGGTCAACCCCAAGATCGCGGAACACCGCGGCCGGGTCGTGAAGAACACCGGCGACGGAATGCTGGCGGAGTTCTCCAGCGTCGTGGATGCAGTGCGGTGCGCTGCCGAGGTACAGCGGGCTATGGCTGACCGCAATGCGGAAACCCCCGAGGACAAGCGCATCACCTTCCGAGTGGGGATCAACCTTGGCGACGTGATCGCCGAGCCGGATGACATCTATGGCGATGGCGTCAACGTGGCCGCGCGTCTGGAGGCATTGGCAGAACCCGGTGGGATTTGCGTCTCGCGAGTGGTGCGGGACCAGATCCGAGACAAGCTCCCTTATCCGTTCGAGGACAAGGGTGAGCAGAGCGTCAAAAATATCGCTCGGTCGGTGCGGGTCTTCGCGTTGCGGCCTGAAGCAGTGGCCGAACTACCCGTAACGGCTGTATCGCCCCCAGCGCCGCCGCGGCGACGTGTCGGGCCTGTGGCAATGGCGATGGCCGGCGCAGCGGCGCTCGTGATTGCCGCCACTGCCTGGTGGGTTTACCCGGTGACGAGATCCTCTCTATCCCCAGTCGGGTCGACCGCAGAAAGCGGCCAGTCTGTCTTGGCCCCTGCGGTTGCGCCGCGTCTATCGATTGTCGTGCTGCCCTTCGCCAATCTCAGCTACGATCCTGAGCAGCAGTATTTTGCGGACGGGATCACCGAGGATCTAACGACCGATCTCTCGCGGATCTCGCACATGCTCGTGATCTCGCGCAATACCGCATTTAGCTACAAGGACAAGCCGATCAATACGAGGCAGATTGGCCGAGAGTTGGGCGTGCGCTATGTGCTTGAAGGGAGCGTTCAGCGGTCAAGCAACAGGGTCCGCATTAACGCGCAGCTCATCGCAGCGGACACCGACACGCACCTGTGGGCGGAGCGGTTCGATCATGACGCCGGCGATCTGTTTACTTTACAAGACGGCATCACAAGAGGTATTGCGGGCGCACTCAATGCCCAGTTGATTGCCGCGGAGGCAGTACGGGCAACCGACAACCCCGATGCGCTGGACTACATTCTTCGCGGACGCGCCGCCGAAAACAACGGATGGACGCGCGACAACGCCGCTGGTGCGGTTGCATTTTACGAGCAGGCGCTGGCGCTTGATCCGCGCTCCGTTGAAGCGCATAACTTGTTGGCGGGTATGCTGATTGGCCGTATCTTTCGCCGCCAAACCGGCACCGCCGCGGCCGATATGGCGCGAGCAGATGAGTTGGTCAAGCAGGCGCTTACCATATCGCCCAGCGATGCGTTCACGCATGATCTCAAAGGGAATGTCCTTCGTATCCGGGGGCGATGCCTGGAGGCCATTCCCGAATTCGAGAGGGCAATCGCCGGCAATCGGAATATTGTGGATGCATATGCCAATCTCGGCTGGTGCAAGTTCCTAACGGGATCGATAGACGAGGTTATCCCGTTGCGAGAGCAGGCCCTTCGCCTCAGTCCCCGCAGTCCGTTCATCGGCACGCTATACACTCGAATTGGCACCGTCCATTTATTGCAGTCGCGCACCGACGATGCGATTGTCTGGTTCAAAAAGGCGCTGTTGCCGGCGCGTCCAGCCGGAATGCTGAAAGGAGTTCATTTATACCTTGCCTCCGCCTACGCCCTGAAGGGCGAGACAGAGCTCGCCGCCTCGGAACTTGCCGAAGCCCGAGGGATGTCAGGAGATAATACGTTTAATATCGCGTGGGTTAAGACCCATCAATACTGGCCCGACCCAGAGCCGCCACCAAGCATACGCACACTGGAAGACCGCACTGTTTTCGCCGGGCTGCGCCAGGCAGGGATGCCGGAGGAATAAACCGTCGCCCCAGCGGGATCAAGGCTGGATTGAACCCGTCACGTCAGCAGGTCATGCAATTTCAACTGCCTGACCAGTTCCGCGGCCCAGTCCCGAGCCTCCTGCATCTTCCCGGCATCTTGGAAGGCGAGGGCCTTTGCCAGGGCTTGATTGAGCTCGGATCTCTCAGCGGCGGGCAGCCTTCCCGCCGGTGCTCCACGGACAGTGCGAGTGCCGGATGACGTGCTACGCATGCCGGTGATCCCATATTTCAGCCGACGACAAATCTCGACCGTCTCACGCCGAGCCGGCTCGCATCCAGGCGAGATCCTCCGGCTGTGTCTCGAACCTCTGATCCCCTTCGGGAAATACGATCCAGGGCTGCGTGCTGCGGGTCCAGAAATGCGTGGTCGGACGCAGCCAAGAGGTGTCATCCAGTGTGCCAGCGCGGACGCGAACTGCGTCTCTCGCTGCCGGCTCGGGCTTTGGGCCGCTGCAGATCCACGTGCCGCAATCCGGGCAGACCCACCGGGTGACCGTGCGCCCGCTGTCGGCTTTGCGTTGGAGCGGGCGCGGCTGGGTCCCCGCGAGTTGGAAGGCGGCGCCTGCCACAACCAGCGCCATTGCGAACGCGCTACCTGTCAGACGCTGACATTCCGTGCAGTGACAGGTGTAGACGAGATCCGGGGCTTCCCTGATCTCATAGCGTATCGCTCCGCACTGGCAGCCTCCCGTCTGGGGGAGCCTCATTGCCCGACCTCACGCATCAGGACACTCGGTGCGCCGGCAGCCCTTCGCAGCGCGGCACGGCAGGCCGAGGATAGTGCCGACCACGGCGGGGTTCCAGTGCGTTTCCGGGGTGTCCCTCGCCTCTGATGACGGCCGTCCTCGCGAGGGGTCGGCGTGCTTGGCGGCTTGACGCCCGGTACGCCCTTCTGCTCGCCGTCGCGCTGCCGCGGCTGCTGCATGCGATTTCGCTGATGTCCGGTTTGCCTAGGCTCGCGTGACCGGGACACGCCTGAACATATATTCTAGGGCGATGAGTACCACCCCGCCAAAGCCACAGCAGCGACTTCACCCGAAGATGGCTTTCGCACTTATGCTGGAAACTGCGTGCGAACAATTCGAGGTCTTGCAGTTAATACGCAGGGACGAAATCAGGATTGTGTCCGATTACAGCCCGGGAGATGTCCGCGCGAAGACCAAATATCTGCGTGCCCCCCCCGGGTGCATTCAGGCGGCTCTTGCGAAATCATTTGTCGCAAATGTTATAAGGGCGCGGCGAATATGCGAGCACGGGGCAAGCGCTTTACAAATAGACAGAATAGAGCGGCGGTTGTTCTTACACACGACCGAGGCTCTGTTGCGTGTTCGAGACGTAAACGAACACGGGTTCGATGTCAAAGGAGACGAGAGTTCAAGATCCGCCTTGCACTTCCATGAGCATGGTGGTCATGTCGATGAAACCGGCCTCTTTATAGCTGATGCTGAAACAATATCGATGGGCCCACTCAATCTGTTTGACATATACCGCTGCGTTGCGCGAATGCGCGGGCTTGCAGGGTTTGCAACCATTACACCGGAGGTGTTACGGCCCCGTCCAACAGCCGGTAAAGGCCAGAGCTGAACCGAGCTTTGGCAGGTCACGGTACTCGGCCCCTCAGCGTCCTGTTCCCGCCCGGACCCGCAGCGCTGGCTCGTTCTCGCGCATCTGGAACGCCCCGGTAGCTCGATCATGCTCCCAACTCACCATCGGGCCGCAAAAGGTGCGCACGAGGGTCACGTTCGGCTAATAGGGGTCGAGACCCCTTCGCTCAGAAGCCTGCGCATCCCCGAAGGCGTCGTTACCCACCCGTCAGAGCCGCAACAGAAACCCTCAGTAAGCGCGCGCTACGGCCCTCTCGGGCCAGGGCCAAGGCGCAAACAGCCACGCGAATGCCAAGCTGCGCCTCAGCATTGGGGGAGGTCCTCCTATGAGCGGTTCCCTTTCTCAGTAGCAGGGTAGCCCACCTGCGGCAAATCGGCCCCGGAGCCCAGGTTGAAGCGCCCAAGAGCCGCAGAAACCCCGAAGAGTTTCACACCACGGTATAAGATCTCGTAGGGCTGACTGAAACCTCGATCGGGCGACATCCAAAGCCCCGGTGCGGCGCGGTTCACCCGCGAACGGCACTCACGGACGTACTCAGGGTCTGCGCCGAGGATCTTCAGGGGCAGGGACAGCCGCCGAGAGGGAACACTTGTGCAGGGAGGTGTTGAGCTCAGCGAGATGAACGGCAACAAGGGGTGGAACTCGGACATAGTGGCGGATGCAAATCTCAAGGTAAGGTGGCTAATAGCTACCACTGTACTCAGGTAAAGTGCGGACGGATGGATACGCCCGGCAACCTCCAAGCAGGCGCCTTTGCTGGAACTGCCGAAGCATATTTTCGCTATCGGCCGCCTTATCCCAAGGCACTCCTGGCGAGCATTGTCACCCAAGCGCACCTGCCGGGGTCGGCCGTTCTTCTTGACCTGGCCTGCGGGCCGGGACGTGTGACGCTGGACCTCGCAGCCTACTTTGAGCATGTGCACGCGATCGATCTTGAAGCCGAGATGATCGAGGTGGGCCTCCGCGAAGCCGCGCGCCGAGGCATTCGAAACGTCGAGTGGCGTGTTGGGAGGGCGGAGGAAGCGTCGATTGCTGCAGAGTCGGTTGACCTCATCACCATAGGCGAAGCTTTCCATCGCCTGGATCAGGTGGCGATCATCGAGAACGCGCTTGACTGGCTGAAGCCCGACGGCTGGATCGCCATTCTTGGAACGTATAGCATCCTCGCCGGTGGCGAGGCGTGGAAGGAGACAGTGCGAACGGTGGCCCGGCACTGGATGACGCGAGCATTCCCGGCAGGCTGGGCGGATGCTCGGCCGGGCGCGGCGGTCAGACCGGATGCATTCAAACTCCTTCTGCTCGGCGCAGGCTTCACCGACGTGGAGATCAGGTCCTTCGTGGAGCCACGCGATTGGACGTTCGACGAGATCGTTGGTTATCTGCGATCAACCTCTGTTTGCTCCGAGGGGGCGCTCGGCGATCTGTTTCCGAACTTCGAAGCGGGCTTGAAGGAGGCGCTCAGACCCGCCGAAGGACGCTTGTTCCATGAGTGGTTGCGATGCGGTTTTACGATGGGGCGAAAACAGACTGATCCGCACCCACTGGACTTTGCGCTCCGGCAGGATTGAACAACGGAAATGTCGGCTTCGGGTCCAGGCTGTGCGAAAACTCGCGCGTTCAATTTGCTCGCGGAACGTTCTTCTCAAATTGATCAATCTGAAAATCAAAAGTACTAGCGAAGACTATCCGAAGAAGGCAATAGAGAACACAGTTCTACGCTTTCTTGGCTCGCACACGTTTTCACGCGGCCTGGGTCGTGACCGGACACCTGCCTTGCGTCGCGAATGCGCCCGACGGGTACCACGTTAGCACCCGACCTTGCCCTTGCGATGAATTGGAGCGTCAACCTCGCCGAGCTGCAAGCCCGGTCGGTTCCCCGTGCGCCGGCTCAGGCCTCGACCGATCCGCCACCTTCGAGCGCGGCCCCAGCACATGGTAGATCAGTCGGGCAAATCTCCTACGTTCAATCAAGAATCGTGACTAGCCGGCCGTTGTCGAAATACAGATAATACGGGTAGTATTCCCCATAAACCCACTGCTCGTGACGGCCGCCACACCCCACCGTCGTGTGGACGCTATCGGGACTGCCTACCAACGCTAGGGCCGCGTCACCCGACATACCGAGCCGCAGTTGCGACCAGCCGGCCTTTCTGATGGGCGCCAATAACGACGTGTCGTCGGGGAATTCCGCGACCGGCAAACTCAAGGGCGCCGGCTCTTGTGCGCAGTCTGCCAACAGTAGGACGGCCAGCGCTGCGGCGATCTTCATGCTGCGCTCCTTCTTGAACGGGACGGTGTCCTCAAGGTCAAGGTGCGTCATCTCGACTATATGGAGTGAACGCGCTGCGCGCGTAGCAATATGCCCCGAGCGCGTTTTAAATCGGTCCTCCCCCCGGACCACAGCTCCGCATAGGCGTTTCCCCCAAGCTGATGCGGGCGCCGCTCGGGGCGGTGGAATCATTGCTCTCTCGGGGCGGGGCCTGCCCGTCGGACGCGTGTCATGATGCGTTAGCTGTGGTAGGCTGAGGCGACTTCGAACCTCTTCGACCAAGGGGCCTGCCCGAGCCATGGCCTCAACCCGCCGTCTCGCCGCCATCCTCGCCGCCGATGTGGCGGGCTATTCGCGGCTGATGGGTGCGGACGAGGAAGGCACGCACGAACGGCTCCAGGCGCATCGCCGCGAACTCCTCGACCCAAAGATCGGCGAGCATTCCGGGCGCGTCGTCAAGAATACCGGCGATGGCCTGCTGGCGGAATTCCCAAGCGTCGTCGACGCGGTGCGCTGTGCGGTGGAACTGCAGCGGGCGATGATCGACCGCGAGGCCGACATATCCGAGGACCACCGCATCAGGTTCCGGATTGGGATCAATCTCGGCGACGTCATCGTCGAGGACGAGGATATCTTCGGCGACGGCGTCAATGTCGCCGCCCGGCTGGAGGCGCTCGCAGAACCGGGTGGGATCTGCATTTCGCAGATGGTGCACGACCAGATCCATGACAAGCTCCTATACGTCTTCGAGGATCTGGGCGAGCAGAGCATCAAGAACATTGCGCGGCTGGTGCGGGTCTACGTGTTGCGCGCAGAAGCCGTCGCCAGTCTGCCCTCTCTGAGCGGTGTGCCCGGTCCGTCAACCTCCCGGCCAGCCGCTGCGCCGCGTCTGTCTATCGTCGTGCTGCCGTTCTCCAACCTCAGCAATGATCCGGAGCAGGAATACTTCGCGGACGGCATTACCGACGATCTGACGACCGATCTGTCACGGATTCCCGGAAGCTTTGTGATCGCCCGCAACACGGCGTTTACCTATAAGGGCAAGCCAGTCGATGCCAGACAGATCGGTCGAGAGCTCGGTATCCGGTACGTCCTCGAAGGCAGCGTCCGCCGTACAGCCAATCAAGCTCGCGTCAATATTCAGCTGATCGATGCGGAGAGCGGCGCCCATGTCTGGGCGGATCGGTTCAACACTGATTGCGCCAACCTCGCGGAGGCGCAGGACGAAATCATCGGCCGTCTCGCCCGGTCGCTCAATGTGGAGCTGTTCAAAGACGCCGGCCGCCGCATCGAGCGGGAAAGGATGGCCGATCCCGACGCGCTCGACCTGATCATGCGTGGGCGGTCTGCGATGCAAAGACCCCCTTCTGCTGCAGCCTATGGGGAAGCCTTGCCGCTTTTTGAGCGGGCATTGGAGCTGGATCCGCGATCGGTCGACGCAAAGCTTGCCGTTGGATGTAATTTGGCCGGCAAAGTGGCCGATGGGTGGAGCAGCTCCCGTCAGCAAGATTTGGCGCGCGCCGAGCAATTGCTTCGCGAGGTGCTCGAGGTCGATCCGAACAGCGTGCTCGCGCGCCAAAACATGGGACTAGTACTCCGAGACCAGAACCGCCTCGCCGAAGCGAAGATCGAGCTGTAGATGGCCATCGCGCTCGATGGAAATTCCGTCATTGCCCTCCGCTTGCTTGCGATCACGCTGGCCTGGCTGGGCGAACCGGAAGCAGGAATTCCTCACCTGGAGAAAGCGATCCGACTCAGTCCTCGCGATCCATTTGTGGCGAATAGCTATCGGGCATTGGCTGAGTGCCATCTGCTTTTAGGGCATGTGGATCAGGCAATCGATCTCCTTAGGCGAGCACGCGCGGCAAATCCGCGGTGGTATGCAATTCCTCTCTGGCTCGCGGGAGCGCTCGGTCTAAAGGGCGAACTGGACGAGGCGAGAGCCCTTCTCGCCGAGGCGATCAAGCTCCGCCCGGAGATGAACTCACTGGCCCAAGCCCGCGCCATCAACCCCCGTAGTCCCCGGTACTGGGCACTGCGCGAAAAAACGGTGAACGACGGCCTGCGACGCGCCGGATTTCCGGACGAATGATCGCGACCCGCCGCCTAGCCGCGATCCTTGCGGCCGATATGGTCGGCTACAGCCGGCTTATGGGCCTCGATGAGGCGGGCACGGCTCAGGCGGTGCGTGAGCATCGGGTCGCTGCCGATCCGCTCATCGCTCAGCACGGCGGGCGGGTCTTCAAGACGACCGGCGACGGCCTCTTGATCGAGTTCGGTTCGGTGGTCGGCTCCGTCGAGTGCGCTTTGGCGCTGCAGAAGCTCGCGACGGAACGGAACGCCTCAGTCGCCACCGACCGCCGCATGGAATGGCGCATCGGCGTCCATCTCGGTGATGTGCTGATCGAGGGCGATGACATCGTCGGGGATGGCGTCAACATAGCGGCGCGTCTCGAAGGCATCGCCGAGCCCGGTGGGATCTGCATCTCCGAAGACGCCTTCCGGCAGGTGCGCGGCAAGGTCGAGGCCGAGTTTGCTGATCTCGGTGAGCAGAGCCTCAAGAACCTTGCCCGGCCATTGCGCGTTTACCGCGCCGGTTCGTCATCGGCCGCCAAACAGCCAATAAGCCCAGCCGCGGCATTGCGACTGCCCGACAAGCCGTCGATTGCGGTACTGCCGTTCCAGAACATGAGCCGCGATCCTGAGCAGGAGTATTTTGCCGATGGCATCACTGAAGACATCATTACGATGCTCGCCGGATGGCGTGCCTTCCCAGTCATCGCTCGCAACTCAACCTTCACCTACAAGGGAAAGGCCACAGACATCAAGACGGTCGGACACGAGTTGGGAGCACACTACGTCCTTGAGGGCAGCGTGCGCAAATCAGGCGCCCGAGTACGTGTTACCGCGCAGTTGATCGAGGCAGATACAGGTCATCACCTGACCGCTGAGAGGTATGACCGCGACCTCACTGACCTATTCGACGTGCAGGACGAGATCGTCACTGCAATCGTTGGCGCTATCGAGCCGGAACTGCTCAAATTCGAGCGCAACCGCATCGCGGATCGACCGCAACATAATGAGGATGCCTACGAACTCTATCAGCGCGGAATGTGGCACCATTACCGGCACAGCAAGGATGACAACCTCAAGGCGCAGGACTTCTTCCGGCGCGCCCTCGCCATCGACGCCCAATATCCGCAAGCCACCGCGGCGTTGGCGATCGCGTGCTGTAACGCAGCCTTTCTTGGCTGGGCAGAGGATATCGAACGCAGCTATGGCGAGGCATATGAACTGGCGCTGCGTGCTGTTGCGCTCGACGCCCGCTATCCTAACGCTCATTACTCGCTCGGGTTGATATGCTTGTGGACGCGTCGCTCCGAGCGGGCGATCATGGAGTTTCAGGAGGCAATTAAGCTGGATCCGAGCTTTGCAGCTGCCCATGTCAGTCTCGGGCAGATGTACCTCTATGATGGTCGGCTGGAGGAGGCGATCGCGCTCGCGGAAAAGGGGATTTGCCTTAGTCCCTACGATCCGCGCTTGCCTCTCTGGCTACCCGCCCTCGCCGGCGCTCACTACAGGCTTGGGCATTACGCCGAGGCTGTAGAGACCGGGTTGCGGTCTTGGACACTCAATCGTAACTGGCCAGCCGGTCTCCGTTACGCTGTTGCTGGTTTAGCGCAGCTTGGGCGAAGGGAAGAGGCAGAGGCCGCGCTCGTCGATCTGATGCGGCTCAATGCAAGTCTGTCATTCATCAAGACCAACCTGCAGCGGCTTTACAACGACCGAGTAGCGATCGATCACATACTCGAAGGCCTGCGCAAAGCCGGAATGCCGGAAGAATGACCGCAACCCGCCGTCTCGCCGCAATCTTGGCTGCCGATGTCGCAGGCTACTCACGACTGATCGGAGCGGACGAGGGCGGCACCCGGCAGCGATCAAAGGCATTGTTCGAGAAAAGCTCGATCGCCCGTAAGCCGTACTTGGACATCGTCTACCGCTCAGGGACCGAAAGTTCGCTGACTCCCCGCTGGAGGGAGATGGATGCGAACTTACGGTACGCGGGCACGGTGCTCAGGCTCTTGGACTAGGTGGGCTGCCCGAGCCATGGCCTCGACACGCCGTCTCGCTAGATGCCGGCGTTGTTGACAAGCGTGTCGATGCGTCCAAACCGGGCCATGCCTTCGGAAATCGCGTGTCACGTTCGGGACAAACGACCATGGAAGTTGCAGCATCGCCGCCGAGCCCTGAGTGGCAGTGAACATCTGCAAGGGTGACCTCCGACGCTCGCCTGCGGTACGGCAGTCCCCATTTCGCGTCAGATTGATGGAATCAGCTGCAAAGTTCGTTTGTGACTCTCCGCTGGAGGGAGATGGATTCGAACTTCCAGTACGCGGGCGCGGTCAATCTGTTTGTCGCCCCCACCACCATGTCGCCCTCGAACAAGGGCCGTAGCGTCGGGTCGGTGGCGAACAGGCGGTCATACCTCACCTAGTCGAACCGACCCGGCCCGCGCCGACAACCAGCACTTCGTCGGTCATAGCTTCTCTACGCATCCTCAAAGTTGGTCGGGATTGAATGGCATCGTATGATGTCTCGGATAATCACTAGTGCAGAGTGCTCTGGTTCAGGGGGCTGCCGTGCGGATCATGGTATTCGGAACGGGTGGTGCCGGTGGGTACTTCGGTGCGCAATTGGCGCGCGCCGGCGAGGACGTCGTCTTTGTCGCAAGAGGCGAGCATCTTCGGGCGATCCGAGCAAGTGGCCTGCGGGTCGAGACGTCGTCAGATGAAATTCTAATTTCTCCTGCCCAAGCCACCGATGATCCTGCGGAAGTGGCGGGTGTCGGGGTTGTACTGGTTGGCGTGAAAGCCTGGCAGGTGGCGGAGGCGGCGCGGACGATGCAGCCCGCGGTCGGTCCCGAGTCGTTCGTCGTCCCCTTGCAGAACGGGGTTGATGCGGCATCAGAGCTGGCGGCGGTGTTAGGCCCCGAGCATGTTTTGGCCGGGTTGTGCGGAACCTTCAGCTGGGTAATCGCCCCGGGTCGGATCCGCAGCGTGGGGGCGGCCAACTTCATCAAATTCGCCGAGCTGGACAATCGACCGAGCGACCGCGCCGTACAATTGCGGGAAGCCTTTCGGAAGGCGG